>JAEEGL013694758.1_pt1 | contig 16959 bp, 1 predicted proteins | sample 9134231 | NCBI WGS metagenome assembly JAEEGL01 (sample SAMN16246548, study PRJNA631951) | gut metagenome | biome: gut microbiome; feature: rumen; material: fiber-attached | host: Bos | place: Iran: Karaj | collected 2018-10
CTCTTATACGAGGTGTAAATGGTGATGTGACGATCCCTGACAGCGTGACGAACATCGGGGGGCGGGCGTTCTATGGTTGCAGCGTTCTTACGAGCGTGACGATACCGAACAGCGTGACGAGCATCGGTAGGTGGGCTTTCGAAGGCTGCAGCGGGCTTACGAGCGCGACAATCCCGAACAGTGTGACGAACATTGGTTTTTTTGCGTTTGATAGATGCAGCGGGCTTACGAACGTGACGATTGGCAACGGCGTGACGAGCATCGGGTTGCGTGCGTTTGGTGGCTGCAGCGGTCTTACGAGCGTGGCGATCCCTGACAGCGTGACGAGTATCGGTGATAATGCTTTCAGTGGCTGCAGCGGGCTTACGAGCGTGACAATCCCGAACAGTGTGACGAACATCGGTGATTATGCGTTCTCCGGCTGCAGTCTTACGAGCGTGACGATCCCTGACAGCGTGACGAGCATTGGGGATTATGCTTTCAGAGGCTGCAGTGGGCTTACGAGCGTGACGATCCCGAACAGCGTGACGAGCATTGGTGATTATGCGTTCGACTCATGCCAGAACATGACAAGCGTGACGATCCCGAACAGCGTGACGAACATCGGTAAACATGCTTTCTCCGACTGCAGAAGGTTTACGAGCGTGGCGATCCCTGACAGCGTGACGAGCATCGGTGATTATGCTTTCAGTGGCTGCAGTGGTCTTACGAGCGTGGCGATCCCTGACAGCGTGACGAGCATCGGTGATTATGCTTTCAGTGGCTGCAGCGGTCTTACAAGCGTGACGATCCCTGACAGCGTGACGAGCCTCGGGTATTATGCGTTTCATGACTGCAGAGGTCTTACGAGCGTATACGTTTCGATTGGAGATTCTTATCGCATTAAGAGTAAACTTTCGGGGGTATGGAACGATGTTACATTTCTGGAAGGCTTGTGGGTTGTCTTTGCCGCAAATGGAGGAAATGTCGATGAGCCTAGACGAAATGTGACTTCAGGAGGTGCGGTTGGCGCTCTTCCAACGCCTACGAGGACGGGGTACAAGTTTGCGGGATGGTGGACGGCGGCGGAAGGGGGGTCGCAGATCTCGGCATCTACTACTGTTGTGGGTGACATTGGCTGCATAACATACTATGCGCACTGGATACAGACAAGTTACGTCGTTGTGACACTCGACAGGCAGGGCGGGAGCGGCGGCACGGTGAACGTTACCGCGACATATGAGGTTGACATGCCGTCCATTACTGTGCCGACGCGTACGGGTTACACATTTGACGGCTATTGGACTGGTACGGATGGTGGCGGAACGCAATACTACACCGCGTCCGGCACGAGCGCGCACACATGGGACAAGACAAGCGCGACGACGCTGTATGCAAAGTGGACGGGAAACACCTACACAGTGACCTTTGACCGCCAGAGCGGTAGCGGCGGCACGGTGAGCGTGACGGCGACGTATGGCAGTGCGATGCCATCCATCACGGTGCCGACGCGTGCGGGCTATGCGTTCGGCGGCTACTACACCTCTACTGGCGGCAGCGGAACGCAATACTACACCGCGTCCGGCACAAGCGCTCGCACATGGGACAAGACGAGTGCTACGACGCTTTACGCAAAGTGGACGGAGATCTGCGTTGTGACCCTTGATCAGCAAGGCGGAAGCGGCGGTACGGCGAGCGTGACGGTGACGTATGGTAGTGCCATGCCGACCATCACGGTGCCGACGCGCACAGGCTATGCGTTCGGCGGCTACTACACTTCTACTGGCGGCAGCGGAACGCAATACTACACAGCGTCCGGTACAAGCGCACACACATGGGACAAGACGGTTGCGACTACGCTGTACGCGAAATGGTCGTCAACGTGTAGCGTGACCTTGGATCTGCAACGTGGCTATAGTGGTACGACGAATGTGACGGCGACGTACGGCATCGCGATGCCGGCCATAACCGTGCCGAATCGCTATGGGTACACATTTGGCGGCTACTGGACTGAACCGAACGGCAGCGGAACGCAGTATTACACCGCGTCCGGTGCGAGTGCGCGTACATGCAACATGACAGACGCGGTGACGCTGTACGCGAAGTGGACGGCGAATACTTCAAAGGTGACCTTTGACAAACAGGGTGGAAGTGGCGGCACGTCGAGTGTGACGGCGACGTATGACAGCGCAATGCCGTCAATAACCGTGCCGACACGCTCGGGCTACAAGTTCAACGGATATTACTACAAATATCAAAATAATGAACCTACTCCTGCGATCAATAAACCGTACTACACCGCGTCCGGCGTAAGTGCGCGCAATTGGAATCGAGAAGGTCCAACGACGCTGTATGCGAAATGGACGGAGAACGCAAGATGCACTGTGACCCTCGACCAGCAGGGCGGGAGCGGCGGTACCTTGAGCATTACGGCGACAAACGGCGTTGCGATGCCGCCTGTCACGGTACCTGTGCGTGCGGGCTACACGTTCGGCGGATATTGGACTAGATCGGGCGGCATTGGAACACGGTATTACACCGAATCTGGGACTAGCGCACGTATATGGGACAGATCAAGCAAGACAACTCTTTACGCGCATTGGTCAGAGGCGTCAACTGCGTCATACTGCGTAATTGATCTTTCCTCTGGTACGAATGCGGTGAGCTATCCTGTCACGTACATGGCTGCGCCGCCGAGTGGAGGGTTCAACACGACAACATACAAGACGACGAAACTCGTGCTACGGCGGATAGAGCCTGGTTCTTTCAAAATTTGCGGTAAATACGATGTAACGCTCACTAATCCGTTCTACTGCGGTATTTTTGAAGTGACCCAGAGGCAGTATGAGCTGGTGACGGGGAGTAATCCTTCCACCAACAAAGGTAACACGCGCCCCGTTAATGTTTCATGGAATAGTTTCCGCGGGAATTCGTCCACCTACAATTGGCCGGATTCAAATCGTGTCGCTCCGTCGTCATTTGTTGGAAAACTCCAGTCCCGGACAGGACTTAATCTTGATCTGCCGACTGAGGCGCAATGGGAGTACGCCTGCCGTGCCGGGGCGACAAGCAACTACAACAACGGTGGCGATTCAGAGGGTGACTTGGATCTAGTTGGGAGGTACAAGGGCAACGAGTCCGACGGCAAAGGCGGGTATTCGACCAAGCATACGGCAGTGGGCTCGTATCAACCGAACAGATGGGGACTTTACGATATGCACGGCAATGTGCAAGAGTATTGCTTGGATAGGTATGGCGACCCGATAAGTGGGGGGATCGACCCCACGGGTTCTTTCTCTGGGACGAACCGGGTGACCCGTGGAGGTAGTTATTACAACAACGCGAACATTTGCACGTCGTCCTATCGCAGTAATGCCAACACGTCGGGGAAGTATGTCACCAACGGGTTTCGCCTTGTCAGAACCTTGCCGGACTCGTACATTGTATTGACGCTTGATTTGAAAGGGGGCTCGCTTGGAACTGCGAGTGCCACTAGGCTGGTTGCGCCTGGCGCTGCGGTGGGGACTTTGCCAACTCCCATTCGCACGGGTTACCTGTTTTGCGGATGGTGGACTGCGGAGAAAAGCGGCACACAGGTGGCGGCCGCTACCAGAGTTATTGCCAATGTGACATACTACGCGCATTGGCAATTTATGGGAGCGGCGAACGAAACGAATATCGTATTCGACACCGAGAGTTCGTATGAAGCGGAATCCGATGGTTCATTCTCGCTTGATTTGCTGGAACTGGTCGGTTCTACTTCCACTCCCAAGCTGACGGTTAAGGGGTTGCCAACTGGTTTGAAATTCGATGCGAAAACGATGACGATCAGCGGGACGGCGACGAAGCCGGGTGTATATACGGTGACGGTGAGTGCCACCAACGCGACGGTGAATAAGCCGTTCACTGAGTCGTTCACAATCACGGTGCCGAATTTGACAAGCGAGATGATGCCGAACCTGAAACCGAATAATAATGCCTACGGCACCATATTATGCGGTGTGGCGTTTGAACCGGGTTTGGTGGACTGCTCGGCCAAGGCAGGGTGGACGGTGAAGGCCGCCGGACTTCCGGCGGGGCTGAAGTGGGAAGCGAAGACGTCCACGATTACGGGCGTACCGACGAAGGCCGGAACGTATACCGTGACGTTCACGGCGTCGAAGAAGGGCGAGAAGAACCAAATCGCGACGATTACGCTCAAGGTTGAGGCGTTGCCGAATTGGGCGCAGGGGACGTTTACGGGGTATGTGCGGTGTGGTGCGGACGCGACAAGCGCGTTCCTCCTGGACTTTGGCTCGGCCACGATGACCGTGTCCGCCGTTGGGAAGATAAGCGGCAAAATGTCAATTGCCGGGACGAACTGGACTTTCAGCGCGACGGCATTTAGCCGTGTAAGCCTGAAATCTGAAAACGGAAGTCCTGATTCCTTGCTCGTTGAAGCAATCGCGAAGGCGGGGAAAGCTACGAGAGCGGTAAGTTTTGCGGTGCGCGAGGGACAAAGCGCGGCGGAACTTGTAAACGGCGTGGCGGAAGGCAATGTGGACGGAGAATCGGTAATGCTTTGGCGGAATATGTGGAAGGACAAGACGACAGCCGCCACAGCAAAGGCGGTTCTCGCTGGGTTCGAGGGCGTGTACACCGTCTCGCTTGCGCCGGGTGATGATTACGGCGCGGGCTACATCTCGCTCATGGTGGGCAAGAACGGCGACGTTAAGGTTTCCGGCAAGCTTGCGGACGGCACCGCTGTTTCCGCGACATCGCCGTTACTGTACGATGCGGACGAGGGATGGTTTATTTACGTCTATGCCGCTCCGACGGCGTACAAAGGCGGAGCGTTCGCGACGGGAATCGGTTTTTCCAAGGGCGAAGGTGTTACACGGTTGTCGCCCACAATGGGTTCGTCTTGGAGAAACTTCAATCCTCAGGCGACGGGGGCTTACGGCGCGGGTTTTGACCGTGTGCTAGATTTCACCGGCGCGTACTACAACACGCTTGATTCGCTCAAGGCGTATTATGATGCGATGCGTTTCGGGTTGGGCGGTGTGCCGACGCTGGAATATTCGTTCAAGCGGGCTTACTTCGATGACAATGGACGCAAGGCTACGGTGACAACGCTAGGCGTGGCGGGAGCCGTGGACACCTTCTCGCAGGAGGGGATGACAGTGTCGGTTGACGATAAGGGTAAGATTGTGGTCTCAAAGGCGACGAAGCCGGCGCAGAACAAGGAAACCAAAGAGTGGTCATACGACGGGGCGAATGACGGTGCGCTCACGCTTTCGTTCACTCAGGCTACGGGCATCTTCAAGGGATCCTACACGTTCTGGTACGACTACACGTCCGCCGCCGACGAGACGACTGGCAAGGAGACCCTAACGCACACCTCCAAGAAGGTGAGTTTTGAGGGGATCATGGTTCAGGGGGTGGAGCTGCTGCAGGGGTTCTACCTCTGGGACGCCAACGGGGCATACGAAGATGTGAAGACGGGCAAACCGAAGACTTACAAGTACAAGCTGTCCTATCCGGTGCAACTTGTACCGTTGGACTAGGTTGCTTTGCCGACTGTCGGTCACTCAGAGGTTTTGCCTTTTCGGAAACACACCACACTCTTTTCGGCGCCGAGGGTGGTATTGTGTGGGCGGTAGGTGCGGGAGAAAAGAGGAATAAATGACAAGAAAAGATAGTAAGCGAAAGAAGGAGCTTGAAATGCGGATGTTTGCACCGCGTGAGGCGTTTCTTCAGGATCCAACAGACACAATGTCGGTCGAGATGTCAAAACCCAATACAGAAACTGTCTCACCGGCAGAGATAGCGGAGTTTCTGCATCTTTCCGCAATTAGTCACAAATCATTTTTCCGTTATGTCAAGATGTGTCGGATAGATGATTTATTCAGAACGGGCAAATTGTATCTTTCACGTCTTTCAGAGATGAATGATCTTACAGAGTATGTGAATTCAAGAGATGCAAACAGAACATATCTTGCGTGTTTTTCATTTGGGAATATGGAAAACATGGCGATGTGGAAACTGTATGGCGGGAGTCCTGAAGAGTCTGTACGTCTTGAATTTGACGGGAATGAAGTTGTGAAATATCTGTCGGAATACGGCAACCATAAAGTTTACAGAGTGGATTCGTCTGGAAACAGTACGAATGATGTAATCTCAGATGTTGAGGACTGGTCATTTCATGATGTTGTGTATAAATACGGGAAAGGGCTCGTGTGGAACCGTAATATTGCTGGCATAGGGAGATGCCGTTCTTTATCCAATCCTTTTGCTGTTCCAGAATTGGAGAATAGGGTAAAGACCTATGGTTGGATGTCGGAGAACGAGGTGCGGCTTGTGATTAAATTGAAAGACGCCATTCCGGATCTGAAGCACATAGCAGTGGATTTCCGTGAAGCAATACAGGGTATGAAGATTAGGCTAGGGCCAGTGTGCTCCAAGAGGATGCGATTGCATCGTATTTTTGACAATCATGGCGTTGAATGGGACGATAGCCGTATATCGGAATCAAAATATGAGGTTGATCTTTAAGGCCAGTGAATCATTTTGAGAAATCTTCAACTCGTTTGAGAAAGGTCGAGAAATGAAAAAACGAATTGCAATGTTCCTTGCCATCGCGATGGCGGCAATTAGTGTTCGGGCATTCATTTGGACGGATCCCGCCACCGGTTACACTTGGACGTACACGGTTAGTGATGATACGGCGCACATTTACAATGACAGTTCAACAGCCATCTCGCCAAAGCCAACGGGCATCTTTACTATACCGTCAAAACTCAACGGCAGAACGGTAACGAGCATCGGTGATTGGGCTTTCAGTGCCTGTAGCGGTCTTACGGGTGTGACGATCCCCGACAGTGTGACGAACATCGGTTATAAAGCGTTCTCTGGCTGCAGCGGTCTTACTAGCGTGATGATTGGTAACAGCGTGACGGGTATCGGGTCTTATGCGTTCTCTGGCTGCAGTGGCCTTACGAGTGTGACGATCCCGAACAGCGTGACGAACATCGGTTATTCTGCGTTCTACGGTTGTGGTGGGCTTATTAGAATGACATTGCCTTTTGTAGGGTTAGGCCGGGGAGACAGTGGTAGTGTAGATAAATGTGTTTTGGGTTATATATTTGGTACTTCTTCTTTCTTTGGAGGTATACCAACACAACAGCATGGGCAAGTAAAGTATTACATACCCTCTTCATTGAGGACAGTCTCGATTACTGATGATACTGCATTGGGTACTGGTGCTTTCAAAAACTGTAGCGGCCTTACGAGCGTGACGATTGGCAACAGCGTGACGAACATCGGGTCTTCTACATTCGAAAACTGCAGCGGTCTTACGGCTGTGACGATCCCAGACAGTGTGACGAACATCGGTTATAAAGCGTTCTCTGGCTGCAGCGGTCTTACTAGCGTAACGATTGGCAATAGCGTGACGAGCATTGAGACTGATGCGTTCTACGGCTGCAGCGGTCTTACTAGCGTAACGATTGGCAATAGCGTGACGAGCATTGAGACTGATGCGTTCTACGGCTGCAGCGGTCTTAAGGCGGTTTACATAACAGATCTTGTGAAATGGCCCGGAATTTCGTTTGGTAACGGCTATGCTAATCCGTTGAAGTACGCACATAACCTTTATCTCAATGGATCACTGATTGAGGACTTGGTGATTCCTAGCAGTGTGAAACGCATAGGGAATTGTGCGTTTTGCTATTGCACCGGGCTTACTAGTGTGACGATCCCCGACAGTGTGACGAACATCGGTTATTCTGCGTTCTCTGGCTGCAGCGGTCTTACTAGCGTGATGATTGGTAACAGCGTGACGGGTATCGGGTCTTATGCGTTCTCTGGCTGTAGTGGGCTTAAGGCGGTTTACATAACAGATCTTGTGAAGTGGTGCGGAATTTCGTTTGCTTCAAATCCGTTTGAGTATGCACATGATCTTTATCTTAATGGATCACTGATTGAGGACTTGACGATCCCGAATAGCGTGACGAGCATCGGCGATTATGTGTTCCAGGGTTGCAGTGGGCTTACGAGCGTGACGATCCCCGATGGCGTGACGAGCATCGGGTCTTCTACATTCGAAAACTGCAGCGGCCTTACGGCTGTGACGATCCCAGACAGCGTGACGAGCATCGGGTCGAGAGCGTTCTACGGCTGTGTCGGCCTTACGAGCGTGACGATTGGCAACGGCGTGACGGGTATCGGGTCTTATGCGTTCTCTGGCTGCAGCGGTCTTACTAGCGTAACGATTGGCAACAACGTGACGAACATTGGTGATTATGCTTTCAGAGGCTGCAGCGGGCTTACGAGCGTGACGATCCCCGATAGCGTGACGAGCATCGGGTCTTCTACATTCGAAAATTGCAGCGGCCTTACGAGTGTGACGATTGGCAAAAACGTGCCGCGCATCAGTGCTTATGTGTTTTCTGGTTGCAGCAGATTACAGAATGTGGTGATTCCGGCGGGCGTGACATCCATAGGCTCTTATGCATTTTCTGATTGCATCGAGCTTATGAGCATAGTGATTCCGAACAGCGTTACGAGCATTGGTGAAAGTGCGCTTTCCGGATGTAGCGGACTTGTAAATATAACACTGCCTTTTGTCGGGACAAGCCGTGGATACAATGTTCGTAATGCAGAAAAATATGTTTTAGGTTATATTTTCGGTAATTCGTATTTCAATGGGGGAATAGAACAAAAATATGGATGGTATATACCCTCTTCATTGAGGACAGTCTCGATTACCGGTGATACCATATTGGGCGATCATGCATTCGAAAACTGCAGTGGTCTAACTAGCGTGATGATCGGCAACAGCGTGACGGGTATCGGGGATTATGCGTTTTCTGGTTGCAGCGGCCTTACTAGCGTGACGATTGGCAATAGTGTGACGAGCATCGGCTCTGAGGCGTTCGCTCAATGTGTCGGCCTGCCGAACATGGTAATCCCTGACAGCGTGACGAACATCGGGAAATATGCGTTTCGTGAGTGCGGCGGGCTCACGAGTGTGACAATCGGCAGAGGTGTGACGAGCATTGGTGTGCTTGCGTTCTATGGCTGCAACGGTCTCGAGGCGGTTTACATAACAGATCTTGTGAAGTGGTGCGGAATTTCGTTTCATGTCGACAACTATACTGCTCCTCCTGGGGTAGCTGATGAGATTGTCAATCCGCTATGGTATGCCAATAAACTTTATCTCAATGGATCACTGGTTAAGGACTTGATAATCCCAGATGGCGTGAAGTGTATCAATTCTCGTGCATTCGTAGGTTGCAGCAGTCTTAGGAGCGTGACGATTCCTGACAGCGTGGAGAGTATCGGGGGTCATGCTTTCTATGGATGTACCAGCCTTGAGGCGGTTTACATAACAGATCTTGTGAAGTGGTGCGAAATTTCGTTTGTCAACTACGCTGCTAATCCGCTAGAGTACGCACATAATCTTTATCTTAATGGATCACTGATTGAGGACTTGACGATCCCGAATAGCGTGACGAGCATCGGCGATTATCTGTTCCAGGGTTGCAGTGGGCTTGCGAGCATGACGATCCCGAACAGCGTGACGGGTATCGGGATTTGTGCGTTCTCTGGTTGCAGCGGCCTTACGCGTGTGACGATTGGCAACAGTGTTACGAACATTGGATCTTCTGCGTTTTCATCCTGTAGTGGCCTTATGAGCGTAACGATTGGCAATAGCGTGAGGAGTATCGAAAGCTATGCGTTCTCTGGTTGCAGCGGCCTTACGAGTGTGACGATCCCCGATAGCGTGTGGAACATCGGGCAATATGCTTTCTATGGATGTACTGGCCTTACAAGCGTGACGATTCCGAGCGGAGTGAGCCTATCTATTAATACATTCTACGGCATTACGAGTGTGATAATCTTTGATCAACAGGGAGGTAGTGGAGGTCTGGTAAGTGTGACTGTAAAATGCGGCGACTGGATTTCTTCCATTACCACCGTGCCGACCCGCGATGGTTATGAGTTCGGTGGTTATTGGACAGGTGAGGATGGCAGTGGGACGCAATACTACAACGCATGGGGAGAGGGTGGGGGTTATTGGGAAATACCAATCGCAATGACATTGTACGCAAAGTGGACAGCGAAACAATACGATGTTACCTTTGACCTGAAAGGTGGAAGTGGTGGCACAACGAGCGTGATGGCGACATACGATAGTGCGATGCCGACAATCACAGCTCCTACTCGTACGGGCTACGCATTCGGTGGCTATTGGACAGGCGAGGATGGCAGTGGGGCGCAATACTACAACGCATCGGGAGAGAGTGCGCGTACATGGAACATAACAAATGCGACAACGCTGTACGCGAAATGGACGAGGATTAATACATTCATTGTGACACTTGACCAGCAGGGTGGAAGCGGTGGTACAGAGAGCGTGACTGCGACGTTTGGAAGCGCTATGCCAACCATCACCGTGCCGACGCGCGTGGGTTATGCATTTGGCGGCTATTGGACAGGTGAAGATGGCGCCGGTACGCAGTACTACACAGCATCAGGTACAAGTGCGCACAAATGGGACAAGAGAAATACGGCAACACTATACGCAAAATGGACGAATGAGTTTACTGTGACCTTTGACCAGCAGGGTGGAAGCGGCGGCACGTCAAACGTTACTGCGATGTATGGAAACGTGATGCCGTCAATAACCGTGCCGACGCGTACGGGCTATGCGTTCGCCGGATATTGGACAGGTGCGGACGGCAGTGGAACGCAGTACTACACTGCGTCTGGCGCGAGTGCGCGTACGTGGGATAAGACAAGTGATACGACGCTGTACGCTAAATGGACTGCGAATACGTACGCTGTGCCCCTTGACCAGCAGAGTGGTAGCGGCGGCACGTCAAACGTTACGGCGACGTATGGCAGTGCGATGCCGACAATAACCGTGCCGACGCGCACGGGCTATGCGTTCGGTGGCTATTGGGCAGGTACGGACGGTAGTGGAACGCAGTACTACACTGCGACTGGCGCGAGCGTACACACGTGGGATAAGACAAGTGATACGACGCTGTACGCAAAATGGACGGCGAATACGTACGCAGTGACCCTTGATCTGCAGAGTGGCAGCGGCGGCACGTCGAGCGTGACAGCGACGTACGGTAGTGCGATGCCGTCCATCACGGTGCCGACGCGTACGGGCTATGCGTTCGGCGGCTATTGGACAGGTGCGGACGGTGGCGGAACGCAGTACTACACAGCATCTGGCGCGAGCGCACGCAATTGGGACAAGACAAGCGCGATTACGTTGTACGCTAAATGGACAGTTGCCTATGCCGTGACTCTCGATCAGCAGGGCGGTAGCGGCGGAACGGCAAGCGTGATGGCGATATATGGCAGTGCGATGCCGTCCATCACGGTGCCTACGCGCACGGGCTACACGTTCGGCGGCTACTATTCTTCCGCAAACGGAGGAGGAACACTATACTACACTGCGTCAGGCGCGAGTGCGCGAACATGGGACAAGACAAGCGCGATGACACTGTATGCAAAGTGGACGGGAAATACCTACACTGTGACCTTTGACCGCCAGAGCGGTAGCGGCGGCGCGGCGAGTGTCACTGCGACGTACGGTGGCGCGATGCCGTCCATCACGGTGCCGACCCGCACGGGTTATGTGTTCGGCGGCTATTGGACGGGTACGGACGGTAGTGGAACGCAGTACTACACTGCGACTGGCGCGAGCGCGCGCACGTGGGACAAGACAAGCGCGACAACGTTGTACGCGAAGTGGACGGGAAACACCTACACAGTGGCCTTTGACCGCCAGAGCGGTAGCGGCGGCACGGCGAGTGTCACTGCGACGTACGGCAGCGCGATGCCGTCCATCACGGTGCCGACGCGCACGGGCTACACGTTCGGCGGCTATTGGACCGGCAAGAACGGTAGCGGAACGCAGTACTACACTGCGTCAGGCGCGAGTGCGCGCACATGGGACAAGACAAGCGCGATAACACTGTACGCGAAATGGACAGGAAAGACCTACACCGTGACACTAGACCGTCAGAGCGGTTCTGGCGGCACGGCGAGCGTGACGGCGACGTACGGTAGCGCAATGCCGTCCATCACGGTGCCAACGCGATCCGGCTATACGTTCGGCGGCTATTGGACGGGTACGGACGGTAGTGGAACGCAGTACTACACTGCGACTGGCGCGAGCGCGCGCACGTGGGACAAGACAAGCGCGACAACGCTCTACGCGAGATGGGATCTTCCATACCTGGTGATCGATCTTTCGGGCGGGGCAAATGCGACATCCTATCCGGTCTCTTATCTTTCCGCAGTTCCCTCAGGCGGATGGACTGACGAGTACAAGACGACGAAACTCGTGCTTCGTCAGATTGATTCGGGGTCGTTTATGATGATGGGATGCGAGGTGACGATTACGAGTCCGTTCTACTGCGGCATCTTCGAGGTGACGCAGAAACAATACGAGCTGGTGACGGGGGAGACTCCGGCCAATTACAAGGGTGACATGCGGCCTGTGGAGAATGTGTCCTATGACAAGATCCGAGGTTCTTCGCTCTATTACAGCTGGCCGAGTTCTTCGAATGTCGATTCCTCGACATTCATCGGAAAACTACGGGCACGTACGGGCCTCAAATTAGATTTCCCGACTGACGCACAGTGGGAGTATGCATGCAGAGCGGGTACCACGAGCGACTTCAACAATGGCGGCAACTCGGAAAGCGACTTGAAGAAACTGGGACGGTACTATGGCAATAAGTCGGACGGCAAGGGTGGATATTCGCAGCATACAACGGTAGGATCCTATCTGCCGAATGCCTGGGGGCTTTATGACATGCATGGCAATGTATTCGAGTGGTGTCTATATGCTGACACGTATAAGGTGATACGTGGTGGAAGTTGGAATATCGGCGAAGACACAGCATTCTATTGCTCCTCACTTTATCGGGAGAGCGTCTACTCAAGCTCCGAATATGATGGCGTTGGCTTCCGCCTGTGTTATTCCACAAGAGACGCGAATGTGTCGGAAGAGTACACGATTTCCCTTAACCAGCAGGGTGGGAGCGGTGGCACGGAGAGCGTGAAAGTTGCATACGGTAACGAGATGCCTGCCATCACAGTACCTACACGTGCTGGTTACACGTTCGGTGGCTACTACAGCTCTTATGGAAGTGGGACACAGTATTACACGGAGTCCGGAGCGAGTGCGCGTACATGGGACATTACGGGCGTTGGTGCGCTGTACGCGAAGTGGACGGCGGTTAGCACCACATATACTGTCACCCTTGACCAGCAGAGTGGCAGCGGCGGGACAACGAGCGTGACTGCGACATATGGCAGCGCAATGCCGTCAATCACGGTGCCGACGCGCACGGGCTACACATTTGGCGGCTACTACACGTCCACGGGCGGCAGCGGGACACAATACTACACCGCATCTGGCGCGAGCGCGCGTACATGGGACAAGACAAGCGCGACGACGCTTTACGCTAAGTGGACGGCGAAGACCTACACAGTGACGCTTGACCAACAAAGTGGGAGCGGTGGTACAGCGAGTGTGACTGCGACATACGGCAACGCCATGCCGACCATCACGGTGCCTACGCGCACGGGTTACACGTTCGGCGGATACTACACCTCTACTGGCGGCAGCGGGACACAATACTACACCGCATCCGGCGCGAGTGCGCGTACATGGGACAAGACAAGCGCGACAACGTTGTATGCGAAATGGACGGCGGTTAGTACCACGTACACGGTGACGCTTGACCAGCAGGGCGGAAGCGGCGGCACGTCGAGTGTGACTGCGACATACGGCAGCGCGATGCCGTCCATCACGGTGCCAACGCGCACGGGTTACACGTTCGGCGGCTATTGGACCGGCAAGAACGGTAGCGGAACGCAGTACTACACAGCATCTGGCGCGAGCGCGCGCACGTGGGACAAGACAAGTGCGACGACGTTGTATGCGAAGTGGACGGCGAAGACTTACTCGGTCACCCTTGACCAGCAGAGTGGTAGCGGCGGCACGGCGAGCGTGACGGCGACATACGGCAGCGCGATGCCGTCCATCACTGTGCCGACGCGCACGGGTTACACGTTCGGCGGCTATTGGACCGGCACGAATGGCAGCGGAACGCAGTACTACACAGCATCTGGTGCTAGCGCACGCACATGGGACAAGACAAGCGCGACGACGTTGTATGCTAAGTGGACCGCGAACCAGCCAATATGGACGATAGATTCCGCTGGCGTCTTGACAGGCGTAGATTTGAATGGTTTCACTGAAGTAGTTATCCCCTCGAATGTGAAGAGTATTGGGACGGATGTGTTTCACTACTGCCGCGAACTCACGAGAGTGACGATACCGAATAGTGTCACGAACATCGGCGATAATGCGTTTCGTGACTGCAGCGGACTTACAGATGTGGTGATTCCGAACAGCGTGAAGAGCATCGGGGAGTGGGCTTTCGCTGGTTGTAGCGGCCTTACAAAATTGACGATACCGAATGGTGTGGTGAGTATTGGGGCGTGTGCTTTCTCCTGGTGCGGTGGTCTGACTGATGTGACAATTCCGGACAGTGTGACGAGTATTGGTGGTAGTCTGTTTTATTTGAGCGACGGCATTTTGAATGTTGCGATTTCTCAAGTTATCTGCACTAATCGTTTGTCATCGGTGTTCTCATCATCATATCAGAATATAACCAATGTGGTCATTTCGGAAGCCGTTACGAGCATCGGGAATTCTGCATTCCAGAATTGTAGCGGTCTTACGAGTGTGACGATCCCTGATAGTGTTACGAACATCGGGTATTCTGCATTCCGGAATTGTAGTGGACTTACAAATGTGGCAATTCCTGACAGCGTTACTAGCATTGGGGAGTGGGCGCTTGCCGGTTGTAGCAGTCTTACGAATGTGACGATTCCGGATAGTGTTACGATCATTGGTGATAGGGCGTTTTCTGACTGCAGTGGACTTACGGAGGTGGCAATTCCAGACAGTGTGACGAACATTGTGGGCTGGGCGTTCTATAATTGCAGCGCACTTACGAACGTAACGATGCGAGGTGATTGCCCAGACATTCCCTGGGGATCTTTGGCATTTGGAAACGTCAATTCATCCTGTGTTGCATATCTCCCTAGAGGTAATTCTACCTATCAAGTATCCTCTGGCCTGTGGATGGGGCTACATGTCGAGTATTATGGTCCTGAACCGACGGTGATGGTTACAGTCACGTTTGACGCCATCGGCGGAACAGGCGGCACGACGAGCGTGGCGGCTACATACGGTAGTGCGATGCCGTCCATCACGGTGCCAACGCGCACTGGCTACACGTTCGGTGGCTATTGGACCGGCACGAACGGCAGCGGAACGCAGTACTACACAGCATCTGGTGCTAGCGCACGCACGTGGGACAAGACAAGTGCGACGACGTTGTATGCTAAGTGGACGGCGATGACCTGCACGGTGACGCTTGACCAGCAGAGCGGGAGCGGCGGCACGGCGAGTGTGACTGCGACATACGGTAGTGCGATGCCGTCCATCACTGTGCCGACGCGCACTGGCTACACGTTCGGTGGCTATTGGACCGGCACGAACGGCAGCGGAACGCAGTACTACACAGCATCTGGTGCTAGCGCACGCACGTGGGACAAGACAAGTGCGACGACGTTGTATGCTAAGTGGACGATACTGCTGGCCGTGACGGATGTCGCGGCGCAGATGCAAAATCCGTTGAACGGGTTGATGGACATAACCTGCAGGGTGACAGGGATCAACGGGACGACAAACGGGCTCTATTTCTATGTGGCGGCCGTGAATCAGGATTCGGGCGATGTTCTCAACATCTCGAATTTCTGGGTGGTGCAAGGCGGAACGAATTCGACCGACAGGGAAGTGCACTCCAATGGCACCTACTGGCTCGTCTGGGACGCCTGGACTGACCTAGGACCCGGGATCCGCAGCAATATGGTGGTACGTGTCGCCATCGCTGGTGCGCACAGAAAGTTCCAGCTATGGGAAGGCGGCCCGTACTGGGCAGAGACAAATATTGGCGCGGAAGAGCCGTGGGAGCGCGGTTATTACTTCTGGTGGGGCGACATCGTCGGCTACAGGCGCAAGAACAACGCCTGGGTGTCGAATGATGGATCGACGACAAGCTTTTCGTTCACTTCGGAGAACACGCCGACCTACGGCAAAGACATCTCCACTCTGCAAAGCGAGGGATGGATCACGGCGGATAGTGTGCTGGCGCCTGAGCATGATGCGGCGCGGGTTCAGTGGGGCGGAGTGTGGCGCATGCCGACGGATCAGGAGGTGATCGACCTCAACAGCAAGTGTGACTGGACTTGGACACAATTAAACGGTATCAACGGATATGTTGTCAAAGGCAAAGACGCTTACGCCTCTGTCAGCATATTTCTTCCCGCTACCGGGTACGGCACCGGTACTTCGCATTACTCTGAGAATTCGAACGGCGACTATTGGACGTCCGTTTCAAGATCGGACAACGACTATGCGTTGGGACTTGGCTTCACTTCGTATGCCCTCTACACAAACAACAATGGCCGTAACCGTTACTACGGGCAGCCTGTCCGTCCCGTTCAGGGTTCGGATTCGGTACCAGATGGACTTTCGGGAGATTCCGCGTCCATGGTGATTGATTTGCGAGCGGCACCGTTCGTGGTGACGCTCGACCAGGAGGGCGGAAGCGGGGGTACGGAGAGCGTGACGGCGACATACGGCAGCGCGATGCCGTCCATCACTGTGCCGACACGCACGGGCTACACGTTCGGCGGCTACTACACCTCCTCTGGCGGCGGCGGAACGCAGTACTACACCGCGTCCGGCGCGAGCGCGCGCACATGGGACAAGACAAGCGCGACAACGTTGTATGCGAAATGGACGGCGGTTAGTACCACGTACACGGTGACGCTTGACCAGCAGGGCGGAAGCGGCGGCACGTCGAGTGTGACTGCGACATACGGCAG
>JAEEGL014918356.1_pt1 | contig 16959 bp, 17 predicted proteins | sample 9134231 | NCBI WGS metagenome assembly JAEEGL01 (sample SAMN16246548, study PRJNA631951) | gut metagenome | biome: gut microbiome; feature: rumen; material: fiber-attached | host: Bos | place: Iran: Karaj | collected 2018-10
AAAAGGAGAAGATTCAAAATATTGTTTAATGAACAACGCATATTTAACTAATAAGTAGGCAGACAAAACCTTTGCCACGATGCTACTTAGTTCGGTTTGTTTGTACAAAATATCTAATGTCAGTCTAAAATTCAATTTTTCTATTTAATTAAATAGAAATTTTTTTATCTATATATTTTCAACATCGTTTTCATTTAAAATTACTGTCTTTTTTGGAACGTAAACACAATATGTCTCAATAAGAAGTTCCAAAAACGTATTTTTATCTTCAGGTTAGTAAAACTTATTATATTCTTCAAATATTTTTTTACGTTTTCCAGTGGTGAATCTGTAAACTGAATACTAATATCGCGTGTTAAACATCGAAAATTTAATTCACAATTCTTTTTGTTAGCTTTATATTTACCGGCCAATATTTTTTTATAATACTTCGCCTATTAACTGTCAACAGGTCAATAGCAAGACTACCACTATTGAGCAAAAATTCAACAACTTTAGGATCAGAATCAATACCATCATCACCAGCACTGAAAATTAAAAAATATTCAATGACATCACAATTTGTAGAACTAGTAAGTACAAAAAAGTTCTTTTGTTTTTTCTACATTTTAATCACTAGAAAACTCTTTAAAAAACTTTTTAAAATAGTTTCATAATTATTTTTTAACAATGGTTTTCTTGTATTAGAACTAACTTCTTTACAAAACAAATTATTAAAAAATTCATCAGGAATTCCAAACAATTTTTCTAAAAATTCTAGACTATTATCCGCAAGTAGAAAAACTAATTCACTAAACTCTATTCCATGTTCACCTAATTTTTCTTTTATCTTTTAGTGAAATTTTAATACTGTTGTTTTCCAAACATCATAGTCATTAGCTTCTCCAAACTCTTCATACGTAAATAACATTTTCTTGCGTTTATTCATAGCCATTTTTAGTAGATACTCCTCTTGGTCCAACAAGTTGATTTTTGCGCTTACCCTTGCAACCAAACAATAACAATAAACCACCGCTAGACCCAAAACAATGAATAAGGGTAAAAGAATGAACTTTGAAGCCGGACTTTTCACTTCATCCTTAGAATCTTGATTATCATATTTTTCTTTTTGATAATCCGGATTTTTTTTAATTTCTTTATTACGCTCAGAGTCGTCGTTAACTTCATTACTATTAGCTTGTTCTTTCGCTTTGAGTCCAGCGTTTTTTAACAACAATAGCAGCAGGCACTGAAAGTCCGGCAACACTGGCTGCTGTACCATCCCCATATAGCTTTTGTGGTTTTAGATATATTTTTTGTCTTTTTATCATCATTAATATACAAAAGATTTTCATCTTTTGAATCTACATTTTGATCATCTGTCCCTTGCTGAACATCAATATTTTGTTGCTTACTTTCATCATTAATTTCTTTTGCTAAATTTGATGAAGTTTCTGTTAAGGCCTCAACCACATAGCTTTGGGTAACCCCCCAAAGTAAACACGCCTAACAAAATTAAACTAGAATTTTTCTTACTTCTCACAAAAATGTACACTATTCTAAAATAAAATCAACCTCTTGCTAGATTATAACACAATTAGTAGCGATTTGCAACAAATAGTAGCGATTTGCAACAAAAAAAAGAAAAACAAAAATTAGTTAACATTAAAAATAATTATGTTTATATAAAATATAAAAAGTTAAATATTCAAGTTATTAAAACAATGAATAGCCTATATATCTCAAAACTTTTCTCTAATATAAGGAAAAATTAATCCACCAATACTGTTGCCAAAAGTTGCAATTAAAACAAAAATTATCAACTTTGAAAATACTACATTTTCTGTTAGTGAAAAATAAAATGCATCAGCTATACAATGTTCAAACCCGCTTAATATAAAAACAGGCACACATAAAAATATTCCGACAACAGATTTATGCTTTTTGTAAATATCAACTGCAAGGTAAATTAATATGCCGCAAAAAATAGAATCTACGAAGACTTGACTAAAATTTTTTTCAAGCTTTAAACTACACATAATATTAGACGTCTCTTTGATGCTAATGTTAGTACATTTTAAAATCACTGCGCACAATACTACTGCGCACAAATTTCCTATTAAGCAGACTAGTAAATTTGTTACTGAACTTAGCTTTTCTTTAGTTTTAAAAAAATAACAAACCTTACCCGTATATAATGAAAATCCTTCGACACATATACAAAAAAGTGCAACTGAGAAAAGGAACGCTCCTACAATTTTGTTTTGACAGCTCAGGTAAATTGTTCCACCAATAGATACCAAAATTCCAGCTAAAAAGCTATTTTTAATTTCTTCTTTAATACTAATTTTATTTTTCATTTTTACTCAATTTATAATTTTAAAAAATAAAGTTCAAACTTTAACTCTTTAGTTTTTATATTTTGTATAAAAATTAATTTTTGATGCATAATTACTGTACATTACAACTTACAAAACTCAACAATACATGCATACAACTATCTACAATTATTTAAAAAAGCCAAATTTTATTTATTATCTACCGAATATCCCACAGTAAGGACAACCTCTATCGCCACAACATGTTAAAATATAAGTTCTTTTGCATTTTGGACATTCAACATAACTGGCCATAACTCCACCTGCAGCCTTATTTAATTCTTGATCTCTTAATTCTTTGTTTTCTTTACTTTTTTTAAGATTCTTCATAAATTACCTCCAAAATAAATATATATATTTAGCAAAAAAATTATATCATATTTTAAGATATAATGCAATATATACATATGATACTTTTCATGTTAAAATATACAGGAGAGATAAACTTTGAAAGTATTTTTATAAAAAATTGAACGCTTCTAACAAATTAACCATATTTAGAATATTGATCGTCCCTGTGTTTTTGTATTTTTTGATGAATAAAATCTATACAGTAGCTGGGATATTTTTTGTTTTAGCCGCGTTTACAGATTATTTAGACGGTAAAATAGCAAGAAAAAATAACCAAGTAACAGATTTTGGTAAATTTTTGGACCCAATAGCCGATAAAATACTAACAACATCGGCATACATTTATTTTGTAAAAATAGATATAGTAAGTATTGTGCCAATAATTGTTATTTTTACTAGAGAATTTATAGTTTCAGCAGTAAGGCTGTTAGCGTGTCAAAAAGGTAAAGTTATTGCTGCTAATTTTCTTGGAAAATCCAAAACATTTTTTCAGCTAAGTTCAATAATTTTGGCTATACTGTTTTTATATTTAAATGTAAATTTGGGATTAAAAAATACTTTTACACAAAGTATATTTGTTTTATTTAAATTTTTTATATGGTTGTCAGCTATTATGTCTGTAGTTTCGTGTATAACTTATTTTTATGCTTGGAATAAGATTAACTCATCTAAATAGTTTATACGTGTAGAAGAGATATTTATTTCTATATACGAGTATTGTATAATGTTAGAATTGTTGGTTAATAAAATACTCAAAAGGTAGCTAAAAAGCAAACAGAAATTTAAATAATAAATAATTAATGCTAAAATTAGAATAGGCACTACAAGGTTACGCTTAATAAATAAAAGAATTAAATTTTTGATTATTTTATAGCTTTTTAACAGCCGTTAAGTTTTTTATACAAGCTATACCAAGTTTTTACTGGCCCGAATTTTAGCTAATTTTTGTTTTCCCTTATAATTTATGATTTAAAATTACTTTTATTATCGCGGTCTAATTTTATTCCAATTGAATTGTTTTTTCTATTTTTGAATCTTAATTTTGTTTTTTAACTAGTATTACAGATATTTAAGTTGTGATATAAGTCAGAATATTCATTAAATATCTTCTGGACTGAACAAGGAGTATTTTCTAATATGTTAAGTAAAGAAGAGTTCTTTATGCTTAGGGCATTAGAGCTTGCAAAAATTGCGAAAGAGCAAGATGAAATACCAGTTGGAGCGATAATAGTTAAAAATAGTAAAATAATTGCTAAAGGTTATAATAAAAAGGAGCAAAAACAAAATTGCCTTTCACATGCAGAATTAGAATGTATTAATGAAGCTTCAAAAAAATTAGCAAATTGGAGGCTTTCGGGGTGCAATATTTATGTGACGTTAGAACCATGTGCGATGTGTATGGGAGCAATTATAAACTCTAGAATATCAAGAGTTGTTTTTGGAGCTACTGACTACATTAATGGTGCATGTACTTTAAATTTAATTAATTTAAAATATAGTTTTAAACCAATTATAAAAGGTGGCGTAATAGAAAAAAAGTGCCTAGATATTTTAAGAGACTTTTTCAAAAACTTAAGAAAAACTAAAATTACAAACAACATTGAATAAGCACAAAAACGCAAATTTAGGTTTAAAAATATATTAAAAGAAATTTAATTATAAGATGTTTTAACAAATTTGTATAAATTACGAGTAAGTAGGCAGTGCTAAAACTCAATAGATTGGCCTAGACTTTTTTGCTTAAGAAGTAATAAACCGAAAATTAAGTGGGGATTGTCACTAAAAAATTGTTTTTTGGAATCTATTTTATTGTGACGTTCGTAGGTGTTATCTGCTCATTCATATTTCCACTTTTAGCACTGCCAACAACCAAAGCAACTTAGTATACAAAACAAGTTGTCCTCAGACTCTGCTAAAAACATCCTACAAATATATACCGATAAATTAACTATTTATTCTAATTGCGGATGCTAAAAGTAGGTAAGTTGACAAATAATACCTCATAAACATTACGTTAAAAAAATTCCAAAAGAGGAATTTTTAGAAACAATCCTTACTTATTTCTTTGGGCTGAGCGCCTCTAAAGAGACAAAATATAAATTTATTTATTGGAATTTAGCATTGCCTTCCAATTGAAAATACATAAGAAATTTTGCCTATAAATCCACTAATTAAAATAACAGCTCAATTTGCCGAAACCAGTATTTTCTTTTTTAGATTACTCTCATCTAAGCTAAGCGTGACAGTTGTAATAGAATCTATATCTTTTTCCAGAAGTTCATTAGTAAGGTTATCTTCAACCTCTTTTCTTATTAAGTTTCTTAATTTTCTAGCTCCGCTTTTATGATTCTTAGAACTTTGCGCTAACCACTTTACAGTAGCGTCGTTATATTTAAGCTCTATCCCTCTTTCATTTAAAGACTTTGCGTACTCTTTAAGCATAATCTTTGCGATTTCTTTTAAAGAATCTTCTGTTAAATTTCTAAAAACGACAGTCTCATCTATTCTGCCAAGGAATTCTGGTCTTAAAAAGTCTTTTAAGTATTTCATAGCCTTATCTTTGCTTAGACTATGCTCATCTTTCCCAAAGCCTACAAATGCACTACCTTCATTACTTCCGGCATTAGACGTCATTACAATAATAGTATTTTCAAAGTTTACTTTTCTTCCTTTAGCGTCGGTTACCATACCATCGTCTAAAATTTGAAGCAATATATTCATTATATCTGGATGCGCTTTCTCAATTTCATCGAACAGAACAACTGAATATGGCTTTCTTCTAACTTTTTCAGTCAACCCTTCGTGCTCATCATATCCAACATATCCTGGAGGTGCACCAGTTATCTTAGAAACAGAGTGCTTTTCCATATATTCAGACATATCTACTCTAATTAAGGCTTCTCTTGTATCAAAGAGTTCTTCACATAAAACTTTCGCAAGTTCAGTTTTGCCAACCCCGGTTGGGCCAACAAAAATAAAAGAGGCCGGTCTTTTCTCTGGGCTAAGTCTTAATCTATTTCTTTTAGTTGCAGCTGCTACTACCTCAACTGCTTCATCCTGGCCAATTATTTTACTTTTTATTTTCTCTTCAATTGTAGAAAGCTTCTTTAGCTCGGACTCCCTTACTTTACTAGCTGGAATTCCCGTCCAAAGCTCTATTACTTTAGAAGCGTCATCTTCGGTTACATCTGCCCCCAATGCTTTTGATGATATACTATCTTTTTCTTTAGTAAGTCTATCTAAATCCGCCTTAATTCTAGCTAACTCTTCATAATCGACTTTCTCTATTTCCGGACTTTGCAATTTTTCTTGTACAGCTTTTAGTGAATCTATACTTTCACTTAGTCCATCAAACATCGCCAAAGCCTTATTTCTAATGGACGCTCTCGCACAAGATTCATCAAGTAAATCTATGGCTTTATCTGGGAAAAATCTGTCCATTATATATCTTTGAGCAAATAGGACTATCTTTTTAATTAATTTCTCTGGTACATGAACTCTGTGGTAAGTTTCGTAGTAATCTTTAACACCATTTAAAAGCTCTATAGTTTGTTCGGCACTTGGCTCATCAATTTGAACAGTCTGGAATCTCCTTTCGAGTGCTGCATCTTTTTCAATATATTTTCTATACTCAGAAAATGTAGTAGCACCAATTACTTGAATTTCTCCGCGTGAAAGTGCCGGTTTTAGAATGTTTGCAGTATTCATAGACCCAGAGTTAACATCTGTTGTACCCACTAGATTATGCACTTCATCTATAAATAAAATTATATTTCCAGCAGATTTAACTTCATTAATTAACCCCTTTATCCTACTTTCGAACTGACCTCTGAACTGAGTCCCTGCAATTAAAGAAGTTAAATCTAAAAGATAAATTTCTTTATTTTTGAGCCTAAAAGGGACCTCACCATTGCTTATTTTAAGAGCAAGGCCTTCTGCAATTGCAGTTTTACCTACCCCAGGTTCACCAATGAGACACGGGTTATTCTTAGTTCTTCTACTTAAAATCTGAGTAATTCTAGATATTTCTTTACTTCTGCCGATTATTCTATCTAATTTACCTTCTTTGGCTTTTTGTGTTAAGTTGCAGCAATAATGATCAAGATATTTTCTTTTCTTTGCTTTGTTGCTGATATTTGGGTCAGATTTCTTTTTCTCTTTAGCATTTTTCGACCTAGAGCCAAAGGCATTAGAAAAAAAGTTTCTTAAAAACGGCGGAAAGGCAGGCATAGATTTCTCTGAAGGTATTTCTTCTGCCTCAGCTTCAATATAATCTTCGTCTTCAATTGGAAAATCGCCCTCACCCGTAAGTGCAGACAATTGATCTAACATATCATCAATGTCATCTTCTGTTATCCCCATTTTTTTCATAATATCGTTCACCGGCTTAATCCCGATTTCTTTTGCACAAACAATACAAAGCCCCTTAGGCTCTTTTTTCGAATCTTTATTCGTTGTTATAAAAACCGTAGCTGGCCTCTTTTTGCACCTGTAACACATTATCATATTATCTTCGCCCTCTTAAAAACTCATTACTTTCTTATAAAAATCAAATAAACATCAAAACATCCGCTAATTTTTTAGTAAATCCAAACACAAAACAAAATACTTAAAAAGAGAAAAAATCATTAGTGCTGTAGTAACAGAAAAAAACAAAACAGTTAACAAAGAACTGTTAACTAAAAAGACTTCTCTTAACAAAACTAAGGATATTACTGAAACATAGAAAGCGGCAGTAGAAATTTTTCCATACCACCTTGCAGCAGGAAGTTCTACACCGTTTGCAATTAATACACCACCAGCTACTAGCATAGACAAGTCTTTTACCAAAAGAATGCCAACAAATGGAATAATTTCAGAAAATTTAAGACTTAAACATATTACCACTGCAATTAAAGTTAACTTATCTGAAACTGGATCCAAAAATTTACCTAGTTTTGTAATCTGATTTGTTTTTCTGGCAATTATACCATCTAAGATATCCGTAATACCAGATATACACAAAATTAATAACGATAATACATAATTTCCTTTTAAAAAAGAAATCACAAACGGGATAATCATAAGAATTCTAAAAAAAGAAAGCATATTCGGTACATTGAAAACACATTCTTTTGAAAACCGTACCATATTTTCAAATGCCCTCCCGAATAGAGACTCTTTTAAATTAGACTTTATCTTTTTTATTTCACAAACTTCCAAAAACTAAACTCCTTAAAATATTTAAAGGCTAAGCTTTCATTTACATTTTCGTAAATCCTAAAGTTATTATATTCTTTATTAAAAAATGAACAATACAAATTAAATAAATTAAACAAAATAAAAACTAAAAATAAAAATTCTAAAACTCCTAAAGCACCGCCTAATATAGAGTCCATACCGCCAAGTACCGGAACACTTTTTAAAGAAATCCTCCTAAAAAAAAGTCTGAATAAAAACAAAAGAACAGCAGATACAAGTAAAGTTAATATAAAATTTACATAGTTTAGTATTTTCTCTTTAATAGTTTTACTTATTAAATCCCTGTCTATGTGTTTATTTTTTAAGCTATTACTACATACACCAGAATTTTTTAAAATATGAAAAAACAAAAAATTCGGTTTACCAATTATCTTATCTAATTTACTTTTAGAAATATTTGTAAAATTATTATTTATTATCTCATTGGATAGACTATTAACCTTATTCTCCAAAAATTTACTGTAAAAGCCATCTGCAAATGCACTAGAAATATTTGGTGCAAAAAACGCTACAACTATGAGACTTAAAAAATTTAAAATTGACTTTACAAAACCTCTTTTAAAACCTATTACCAAAAATAATACAAAGGCTACAACAAAAACAATATCTAGAAAATTCAGATTCAAAAATAATCTCCTAATGAAGTACACAAACAATCTTTCAACTATTATAGCGAACTGCGCAATAATATCATAAATAGACATTTTTTTCAATAAAATATTTTTTAAAAAAGATAAAAAGCATAAAATATTTCATTATGCTGATGCAATTTGAATCTTATTTGGACTTAACAAAATAGCTTTATTATTTGAAATAAGTTCTATATTTTTTGCACAATTATCGCAATTTGCTACTTTAAAATTTTTACCATAAAAAGTCTGATCATAAAAATATATTTTACCCAAAGCTAAAGCAGCAACTGTACCGTGATTATAAGATAATGCATTAACTTTAAAGTTTGTTTTTATTATATTTTTTAATTTACCGCTACTATTAAATATTAAAATTTCGCCATCATCTCCAGACTCGCTTGAAGAAAGTGCTACTGCAAAGCCTACATTTTTATTTACACAAAACGCTGATAATTTTTTGTTTTGAAAATTATAATTTTTATGTTTTCCATTTTTTGCATTTACAACAATTAACTCATTATCGCCTAAAGTTAGAGCGTATTTATTGGATATAAAATCTATAAAGAACATCATGTTATTTTTTGATTCTATTTTAAATTTTTCTTTTTGATTTTTTATATCTATTACGTTTATTTTTGAAACTATTTCTCCACTTTCTACATCGTTTATTACTAGAGCTACAATTTTAGCATTCTTGTTAAGTGCAATATCTGCTATGTATTCATCTAAAAACTGCTTTTTATATATTGGCTCTTTATTTAATGCTTTAAATATCTCTAAATTGGAACTGCCTGCAAGAGTCAAATAAGCAACAGCATACGTAGCATCATTTGCAATGCTAGCTGCCATTATTTTATTTTCAAACTTTATTTTATCTATTGGTGTAGATTTAAATCCTATTTGTAAATTCCCATTATTTAAATCAAAAATCAATATTTTATCTTCACACGTTTTAAGAACTGGTTCAAAAAAAGAATGAGGCATACTTGAAATTAAATTGCCGTTTTTATTAAAACATTTATATGAAGTATTACTAACTAATACTATGTTACCATTAACAAGTTTAAGATTCTGAGCCTTTATCTTTTCGCTTTCAATTTTTATTGGGAAGCCTTCTCCTTTTCTGGTTAGATTAAAAACATCTTTTAACCATAAAACAGTAAGACTTGGATTTAGTACATTTTCTCTGTTCAAAAAAACAAAAACACCCAAAAAACAAAACAAAAAAAGAAATACAACTTTGAATATATTTTTGGACTTTATTTTTCTAATATTTATTTTAGACTTTTTCAAAAATTTATACCTTTATAGAAATACTTATAATAATCGAGAAATTTTTTAAATTAAAATCAAAACATATTTTTGTGGTACAAAACAATAAAAGTGAATTTAATAAATTTTGAAAATCAAAATTTTAAAAAGAGACTACTCTAAAAAAAATTTTAGTTTAACGTCAGACTTATCTTCATTTTTTTAAAAACTTATTCCTTTATAAAAAACTTTGTTTAGGTAAAGACCATCTGGAATAACAGTCGGACCTGCCTTAGAGCGATCTTTAGCTGCAATAATGTCTTTTATTTTGTTTTCATCAAGTTTGTCTTTATTGAACATTAGTAGCGTGCCAACCATAATCCTGACCATGTTGTATAAAAAACCATCGGCCTTAACTTTAAAAATTACAAAACTATCTTCTTTATAGATTTTAAAATATTCCACTGTTCTTATTAAGTTTTTTTCATCTCTATTATCTAATGTGCAAAAAGATCTAAAATCAAAAGTTCCAACAAAATTTTTAGCACAGTTATTTAAAAAATCAATATCTAAATTATACCAGTAGTGGAAAGCATGTTTATGCAAAAATGGATTTCTAGTTACACTATTCCAAATTTTATATATGTACTCTTTACCCGAACAAGAATATCTTGCATGAAAATTTAATGGTACGTCTAGGGCTTTATATACAGAAACGTCTTTAGGTAAAAATCTATTTAGTGCTAATGGTAGTCTTTTAGTATCAATTTTACTAACGGTCTTAAATGAAACACAATATTCATTTGCATGCACACCTTTATCTGTTCTACTACAGCCTTTAATATCTATTTTTTTATCTTTAATTACTTTCTTTAAAGCATTTTGGAATACTTCCTGTACGCTAATAGCATTTTTTTGAATCTGCCAACCGTGGTATTCTTTGCCGCTATAACCTAAATTTAAACATATATTTCGCATAAATACATTATCTTATTTTTAGTATTTTTATCAATTTTAAATTTTCACTTTACATTAATATGTTATTATCATATAATAAGCACAGTAAAAGCATTTAATTTTTAAATCATAAAAAGTTAAGTCCTGCTAAGATACTATTAATAATAATTTGGTAATATAAAAATTAAATAGACTAAGTTAACTTACGGCACCGATAGTGGAGCTGTGCCCAGCGTAGTTTTTTAAAGGTTTAATTTAGTTTTTCTTGTCAGTACCGATATACATACCTATCTATACTACTGCACGATATATAAAAATCGCTTATATTAAACTTAATATTTTTGATATTTATCTGTCCATAATTTTTATTGTCATTATATCCGTCGTAGTAAAATTTCAACTCAATTTAGAATTAAATGTTCAGAAACATCTTATAAACAGGAGAGAATGTCTCTAAATGAAAAACAGAAATTTTGCCACATTTTTGCTTTTTAGCACAGTGATCTCTTCATTCAGTTCGTGTATAGCGAATTGCGAACCAATTAAGGAAATTGGGTGCAATAAAACTAGGGAGTACTCTAATGTTGGAAGATACGACCTTTTTGAGGCGATAACGGGTGTTGACGAATATAATTTTAGAAAAAATGAAGAGATAATAAGAAAATGCATACAAAAAGGTGATGATGGAAACTTTTATATTGTGAATATAAAAACGGGTGAAAAGACTTGTGCAGGTAAATTTGAAGAAATCAGCATAGGGGAGATGGATGAAGAATTATCTAAAATAAAAAATTATCCGGGTGGCGGAACATTTAATGTAATTTCTTTAGGTAAAAAATACAGCGATGCATCTGAGAAGCTAAGAAAAAAAGTAGATATTAGCAGTTTACAATCAAATGAAGAAAACAAAGGAAAAGTATTTGTAGTCTCTTCCAATTTTAATGCTTTAGAGACTTTAGGCAGCTATGATTCTGTGTCCAGTAAAACAATTAGCAGCTACATTGGAGATAATACTCAAGGGCCATATGCGGCGATGTCTGCAATGGCGGGATTAATTTTGCGTACTTACGGTATTTTTTATGATGGAAATAAAAATCCAAAAGATTGGCGACAAACAGATGAAAACCAAGTGGAACTTTTAAGAGATCTTAACATAAAAACACAAAACGGATATGTGATAGAAAATGAAAACCAAATATACGAAAAATTAACATCGAAAAACGCTAGAAAGAATTTCAAAATAGGTTATCACAAAGACATACAGGTTAGTGGCGGATATTTTAAAAATATATTTAATCAGGAATTTATTAAGGACAAAACACAAAAAATAGATCAAATATATTTAGCAGCACTAAATGTTTATGATTTTGATATAAACAGTGAAAAAGCTAAAAAAGCAGCTAAAAAGCTTTTATCTTTTAACTACGAAGCAACTTTGAAGTCTGCATTTTTAAATGGGAAAAAAGAAGTAGTTATACCCTTAATGGGGTGCAACGTTTTTGGTAACAAACCAGAGTGGCATGTTGAAGCTGTTAAAGAAAATTTAGATTTTATCAAAAAAAGTGGAATGAAAGTAACTTTAAATTTAGTAGATAAACCCGCACAGAGCGTTTTTAAAAAAGTATGTAAAGATTTTAAAAATTTAGCTTTACAAAGTGGTGGGAAATACATAATGTTTTAGCAGCATAATATTTAATTTTGAAAAATACATTACAGTTGGCAGTGCTAAAATCGGATAAATTAACAAATTGAACCTTATTAAAGTAACATTAAAAAAGATTCCAAAAACTAATTTTTTAGTAACAGTCTCCACTTAATTTTTTGCTTTTAGCACCTCTTAATAGACAAAATATAAAACTATCTATTAAGATTTAGCACTGACTAATGTTAGAAAACTATTTTTGCGGTACATATTTATTTTTGTATTCGAGTTAGTTTTTGTTTTTTATTACATAATTTTTAGAGTATTTTTATATTACCGTTTAACATTTAGTTTGATTTTATAGTACTTAGGGTTACAGTGATTTTGCGAGTACAGTAGATATGAGTATTGGGTCTCACGATGAATCGGCAAATATGGAATTTAAATTTAGTGATGAGTCGTTGCTGCTGACGAAACTAAGATTGATACTGAAACGACAGACTAAGAGGCACAAGGTGCTAAGCACAGATGATAATAGCGATGCAAGAAATGACGCGGAAAATTTAGATAAAAACATAGAAAATAAAACGGTTTTACCCGAAAATTCAGCTAAAGAAAATAATGAAAACGGAGGATAATTTATCTGTTGATAATGACAAAAAGCAAAAAGTTAATGGTGTAGAAATGGTAAAAGGTTCTATTGCGGCAATTGTTGGTGAAAGTGAGGTAGATGTTACGACTTCTTGTATTATATAAATTTAGTTAAATATTTTAGGAACGATAAAAGGATGTTTCAAGCCCCAGAACCAAATACAGATAATCCAAACGTTCCAGAGATAAAAGAAAATGATGACGGATCTTCTGGAAAAGAAAAAACGGTGGTTTTGTAGCATTGTACAAAAGTAACCTTTTAATAGCGTTACCGTTGACTATTATTGCAATTATAATGGTGTCGTTAACTATTATTACTAATTAATGCTCTGATACCGTTAATTTTTGTAATTTGTGTTTTTGTTTCAGTATATCAAAAAATAAAGTGTGGTTTTTTAAAAGGCGATGATAAAAATCAAAATAATATTAAAAAAACATCGGATTATTAAAGTAATGTAAAAAAGTAAAAAAATGTTCAAGATGTGGATCGATAAGAAAAGTTAAAAATGGATTTAATAGAGGAAAACAGAGATTTCTTTGCAAAGATTATGCATTTAATTATACGGGTACAAAAAATGGATGTCCTGACTCTGTAAAATGCAAGGTTTTACGATATTATTCTTTAGGAATATTTTTTATAAGATTTCAACGGTTTTTGCGTATAAGTAACTTTTTGGTAATAAATTTGGTGAAAAAGTCAGCTAAACAATAATAAAGCAAAGTACATAATGACCCACTAAAATTGATATTTTGGAGTTAGATGAGATGTGTATTGATTTTAAAAACATCTGATTGTGGACACTGCAATTGATCAAAAAAACAAGGAATTAATTGGTTTTTGAGATTGGAACGAGAAACACTAGATCTTTTGAAAATTTATCTGAAAAACTTCACATGTTGATCCTAAAAATATGCTACAGACTAATCTTATTGATCAGTAAAAAGGCTTATAGGCAAAGCCACACTCTTATACTGCCTAGCGTATGAATCGTCAGTTGTTGCTAATACTCTCAGCATGTTTTGTACGAAAAACTTACCGTCAATCAAAGAGTCTATATATGATTGAAAATTCCACTTTTCTTTTTATGAAGCGTGATCTTTTGTCTTTTATTTGGTTTTAGTACTGCCAGAGACAAAATATTAATCTGTCTATTAGGTATTTAGTACTGCCTTTTTTTGTAATAAGTCTAAACTTAAATTTTGAAATTAAAATTAAACATCGAGTGATAGACAAAATTACAGTCATCTATTAAAGTTTAGCACTAACTATCTAATTTGTGGCTTAGTAACTATTTTTAATATTTATTCAGCAATATAAAATAAATATATTAATTTTTTTAATATAAAAACTTATTCAAATTTAGGCAGTGCAAAATCCTAATAGATAGGTGTTACTGCAGAGAAAACAAAAAATTAATTGAAGATTGTTAAGAAATTAGTTTTTTAGATCTTTTTGATATTATGTTGATAATTTTATCATTACCAGGTAGTGGCTAGTGCTAAACTTAAATATATTTGTCTGCTATTATGTATTTAACCCCAAAATTTAAGTTTATAAGTATTACCAAAAAATTAGCTTTTGAGTTTTTTAGTGTGGAGTTCAGAAAATACTATTTATCAATCTACCTATTTTTAGCATTACCAAAATTTAAGTGTAAAATTATAATGAAAAGTAAATTTCGTTATAGCAATTAAAAATTTTGTAAAAATGTTTTGTATATGGGAAGATACTTTCAATTTTATTAAGGTTTTTTTAAAACTAAAAATCATGTTGTTGAATTTTTTAGTTTTAAGTATAAAAATTATCTGTATATTTATTTTTGTATTTTTATTTTGGCAAAATCCTGATTCCTCCATTAAAGGAAGGTCATAGATAAAATAAGGAAAAATTTCATAGCAAAGTAAATCAACTAATTTGATGTTTTTAATAGTACAGTCCTAAGTTTAATAAATGTAATGTTGCATTTTTATGTTAATTTTCTTGACTTTTTATAACTCTTAGCTGCCTGTATAAAAAAAGCTTTTTATTATGATTAAAATACGTTACAGTTCGCTGTAAAAAAATTGTATTCAATTTCATTGTAAGGTACCTTGGCAATTTTTTTGCTTTATTTTAATTATTATGTTAACATCGCATGTATGTTTTTATGGAGTGGGTGTTTTGTTCCCGCTCTTTTGTTTGCTTTTTAAAATATATTTGGAGGCTGTTTTTATATATGAAAAGTAAAGATATGTTTGATTCTTTGTATATATTGGAAAAAGAAAAAGGAATTTCAATGGACTTTGTGTTCAATAAAATAAGTAAAGCAATAGCCACAGCTTGCAGAAATAATTATGATGGTAATGAAGATATAACAGTAAATGTAGATAAGAAAAAGAATATCTTCGAGGTTTACTTAAATAAAACAGTTGTAGAAAATGTAGCAAAGCCTGGGTATGAAATTTCGCTTGAAGATGCAGTTAAGATTAACCCAAACACAAGTATTGGCGAAAAAGTTAGCATAAAATTAAACACAAAAGATTTTGGGCGTATTGCAGTACAAACTGCAAGAACTATTTTAAAGCAAGGTATTAAAGATGGGGAAACTGATGTCATTTTGAAAAACTTTGAAAGTAAAATAGGAGAAACGGTAAATGCAACTGTTGAGAAAATAGACCCAAAAACTAAAGCCGTAAGTCTTAGAATCGGTAATGTGGAAGCTTTGCTACCTAAAACAGAACAGTTGTCTACAGATTTTTTTAAAGAAGGTGACATTATTAAAGTTTATGTAGTAGATGCAAAAGAAGGTACCAAAGGAGCAAAGATCATGGTATCTAGAGTACATGTTAATGCAATAAAACAACTTTTTAAAAATGAAATTCCGGAAATAGAAGACGGCACAGTAGAAATTGTTGAGGTAGCAAGGGAGCCGGGAAAACGTAGTAAAATTGCAGTTATAACTCACAATCCTGATGTTGACCCGATTGGAGCGTGCATTGGTCCAAAAGGTGTTCGTATTAATTCTATAATTGAGGAGCTTGGTGGAGAAAAGCTAGATATAATAGAATACTCTGAAGACGTTACTGAGTTTGTGAGTAATGCTTTGCTTCCAGCAACAGTTACAAATTTAGAAATAACAGATGAAAAAAATCATGAATGTGATGCTATTGTTCCAGAGAGTGAGCTTTCTTTAGCTATTGGTGCCGGCGGCATAAATGCAAAATTAGCAAGTAAGCTTACGGGTTGGAATATAAACGTAAGAAAAGAATAATCGTAGTCTTTGTTTATGAGAGTTTAGTAGATTCTAAAAATAAATAAATTAAAGCTCATTCATAAAAACAGTCGAAAATCAAAGTAAAAGTTATAATGCAATGTTGATTGGTAAATATTTTACTGAGATTTTACTGAGTCGTTAATAGCATTTAAATTTTATTAGGATATTTTTTGTACGTAGGTTACATTAACGAGGTTTTAGTTTTTTATATAAATTTAATAGAGTATTTAGTATCTTTTCAATAGATTTAATTTTGTCAAGCGATTTGATTAAAAAATTAGTAAGTCTTCTAATGTAGCGCGAGAAATTTTTGTAAGAGTTTAAGTTTTACGGCAGTGCTAAAAGCAGATAGATATACTAAATTATAAAGTACAGAGAAAACAAAAAATGTCCAAAATGTAAGTAAATTAAACAGAAGAATAGATTGTTACGACAACATTTTACTCAGTTCGAGTTTGTATGTTAAAGATTACTTTCAGTTTAAAATTTTAGAGATAATTAAAGGTCTAATTCCCCTGTTCATTAATATTAATTTTGTGTTATCTATTCATCTTTGACACTGTCCTATTTTTTAATATCTGTGCTGTTTTAGCACTTTCTATTTTTTGTTGTTTTTATAAAAA
>JAEEGL013593809.1_pt1 | contig 16958 bp, 7 predicted proteins | sample 9134231 | NCBI WGS metagenome assembly JAEEGL01 (sample SAMN16246548, study PRJNA631951) | gut metagenome | biome: gut microbiome; feature: rumen; material: fiber-attached | host: Bos | place: Iran: Karaj | collected 2018-10
GTCAGTCTCACATTGAGATTGGAAATCATACCGTCGATTGTAACCTTGGTTTTATCTTCCAGTCTGCTTCCTTCAAATTCGGGTTCATATGCAAAATCCGAAGCATAGGCCGTTACGTTTTTCTTCCAGATATCCATTACATCGTCAAGAGGATGTCCGGATACATAGACTCCGAGTACTTCTCTTTCCATGTGAAGAATTACTTCTTTGGGGAACTCCTCGATATCGGGAAGTTTGACATCCATAAGTTTCTTTTCTTCATGAGGAATCATGTCAAAGATGGTCATCTGGTTGCTGTCAATCTTTTTGTTTTCCGCAGAAACATCATCCATGAGTTTCTCGTAAACCTGCATGTACTGTCTTCTGTTTCCGCCGAGGCTGTCGAATGCACCTGCTTTGATAAAGTTTTCAACAGCACGTTTATTTATGTCCTTGGTTCCCATTCTTCTGATGAAGTCGGAAATGCTTTCGAAATCACCGTTTGCTTCTCTCTCGGCAACAATCTTGTCGATTACGGGACCGCCGACATTTTTGATTGCTTTAAGCGAATAAATAAGCTTATTGTCTTTTACGGTGAAGTCGTTCATTCCGGCATTGATATCGGGAGGAAGGACCTCTATTCCCATATCTCTTGCAACGCTTATGTACTCTGCCGTCTTAACGGGGTTGTCAAGGAAGCATGTGATAAGCGCAGCCATATATTCAACGGGATAATAATATTTCATGTATGCCGTCTGGAAGGAAATCAGCGAATAAACCGCAGAGTGCGACTTGTTGAAAGCATATGCGGCGAAAGTTTTCATTTCGGCATATATCTGCTTTGCGACATCTTCGGGAATGCCTCTTTTTATACATCCGTCGATGCCCTTTTCTTCGTTGCCGTAGATAAAATACCTTCCCTGTTCTTCCATTTCTGCGGCTTTTTTCTTGGACATGATTTTACGTACCTTGTCGCTTCCGCCCATGGTAAAGCCCGCCAGATCCCTTACTATCTGCATAACCTGTTCCTGATAAACTATACAGCCGTATGTCGTATTAAGAATAGGTTTTAATTCTTCGCAAAGGTATACTGCCGCCTCGGGATTTTCCTTGCATCTTATATAGTTGTCGATATACTGCATGGGGCCCGGTCTGTAAAGCGCGATTCCGGCCATTACGTTTTCAAGATTCTTCGGCTTCAGTTTTTTCATGAAACCTCGCATGCCGCCGGATTCGAGCTGGAACACGCCTTCGGTGTTACCCGTTCCTATATATTCATAAACCTTTATATCATTTAAATCGAGTTCGTCGAGATTTATGTCGATTCCTCTGGATTTCTTAACGTTCTTACATGCTTTTTCAAGTACCGTAAGAGTCCTTAAACTAAGGAAGTCCATTTTAAGAAGTCCCTGCTCTTCGAGAATCGGCGCTTCATACTGTGTTACGACTATTTCGTCGGAGCCTTTCGAAAGAGGCACGAATGCTTCTACTTCCCTGGGTGCTATGAGAACGCCTGCGGGATGAACGGATGAGTGTCTCGGAAGATGCTCGAGTTTGAAAGACATGTCGATTACTTTCTTAACATTTTCATCGGTTTCATACATCTTTCTTAAATCGGAACTTACCCTTAACGCATTCGCAAGGTTTACTTCCTCGTCATTTATTCTGTTCGGAATTGCCTTTGAAATTCTGTCGCCGACTTCATAAGGAAGCGCAAGAACTCTTGCAACATCTCTTACAACGCCCTTGGCTTTAAGAGTACCGAAAGTGATAATCTTCGATACCTTTTCCTCGCCGTATTTTCTGATAACATAGTCAACAACTTCCTGACGTCTTTCATCACCGAAGTCAATATCAATATCGGGCATGGTAACACGTTCGGGGTTTAAGAATCTTTCAAAGAAGAGACTGAACTCAAGCGGATCGAGATTCGTAATTCCGAGGCAGTACGAAACTATACTTCCGGCAGCCGAGCCTCGTCCCGGTCCTACCGCAATGCCGTTTTTCTTTGCATATTCGATGAAATCCATAACTATGAGGAAATAGTCAACGAATCCCATTTTTTCGATGACTCCGAGTTCATAATCGAGGCGCTCTTTCGCCTCGGTATTGTCTGCGGAATATCGTTTCTTTAATCCTTCCTCGCATCTGTATCTTAAATATCCCCTGCTGTCAAAGCCTTCGGGAACCTCGAAATGAGGAAGTTTGGGCTCTTTGCCGGGCATTGTCATATGGCATCTCTCGGCAACAAGCTGTGTATTGTCTATAGCTTCGGGAGCGTAAGGGAAAAGTTCCCTCATTTCGCTCTCGCTTCTGACGAAAAACTGTCCGTATTCGTATCTCATACGGTCCGTATCATTTACGTTCTTGCCTGTCTGAAGGCACAAAAGAAGATCATGCGCATCGGCATCCGAAGCGTATGTATAATGAACGTCATTTGTCGCAACAAGAGGAATATCCAGTTCTTTGGAAAGTCTGTAGATTTCAGGATTAATCTTTAACTGATCCGCGATTCCGTGATTCTGAATTTCAAGGAAATAATTGTCCTTTCCGAAGATGTCGATATATTCAAGCGCAACCCTCTTTGCCTCATCATATAATCCGTGATTAAGGTTTACTGCCACTTCTCCCTGAAGACATCCCGAAAGACAGATTAATCCTTCATGGTATTTCCTTAACACTTCCTTGTCGACTCTGGGCTTGTAATAATATCCTTCCTTAAAGCCGATGGAAACGAGTCTCATAAGATTGTGATAGCCTAAATCATTCTCGCAGAGAAGCACAAGGTGGAAGTATTTGTATTCTCCCACGTCCTTAGTGAATCTCGACTCCGGTGCCACATAAACCTCGCAGCCGATAATCGGTTCGATTCCCTGTTTCTTCGCTTCTTCGTAAAACGCAACGCATCCGTACATAGTTCCGTGATCCGTAATCGCTGCGTGAGTCATTCCGAGTTCCTTGACTCTTTTTACATATTCTTTTATTTTATTTGAACCGTCCAGAAGGGAAAATTCCGTATGAACGTGAAGATGAGTAAATGCCATAAAATCCGTAATTCCTTATTTGATACACTTAAAAGAAAACGTTCAAAATATAAACGTATGTTCTAATAAATTCTATCACATTCCGCCCGACCTTTAAAGAGTCATTACCCGTCAAAAACGCCCTCTGCCCGTAAAATCGGGATAAAAAAATTTTTAACAAATTATAATCGGGCAGAGATGTCAAAAGTCTCTCTGCCCGGGCGCTGGCCGCATGCTTCGAAGAAGCAGATTTCCTTATGCGGCCGTGCGCAAAAAAAGACCGCGTTGTTATAAAAACAATACGGTCTTAAACTTCAAGTTTCTGAATGTCTGCGCCGAGATTTCTGAGTTTCTTGTCGAAATTCTCGTAGCCTCTTTCGATATATTCTATTCCGTCGATATCCGATCTGCCTTTAGCTGCAAGCGCTGCAAGAACAAGTGCCGCACCTGCGCGAAGATCGGGTGATGTCATATTTGCACCCTGGTAATATTCAACTCCGTCGATGTATGCCGTGGTACTCTCGTCAACCGTTATGTTGCAGCCCATTTTCTTGAGCTCGTTTACATACATGAAACGGTTATCGAAGATTGATTCAACAACGGTTGAAATACCGTCCGCAAGTCCGAGCGCAACCGAAATCTGCGGCTGCATGTCCGTCGGGAATCCGGGATAAGGAAGTGTTTTTACCTGAGTTCTCTTAAGTCTTCCTGCGGGACCGATTACTCTTACCCAGTCATCAGATTCCTGAATCTTGCATCCTATTTCTTTTAACTTCGATGAAATACTTTCAAGGTGGGTAGGGATGACATTTTTAACTGTAATGTCACCGTGAGTTATCGCTGCTGCCATCATAAATGTTCCCGCTTCAATCTGATCGGGAATAACGGCATATGTTCCGCCTCGTAAACTCTGAACACCCGTAATTCTTATTCTGTCGGTACCTGCGCCGGAAATATGTCCGCCGATACCGTTGATGAAGTTTGCAACATCAACGACATGGGGTTCCTTTGCAGCACCTTCTATGATTGTCTTGCCGGGCGTTAAAACTGCCGCAAGCATAATGTTAATGGTAGCTCCTACCGAAACCTTATCCATGTAAATTCTGGTTCCGGAAAGATCATTTTCCGTTCCGTCCACCACAATGTCCGATGCGGTGATTTTAACCGAAGCGCCGAGTGACTCGAAGCCTTTCTCGTGCATATCAAGTCCGCGTCCGCCGATATTGCATCCGCCGGGAAGAGGAACTACAGCCTGTCTGTATCTTCCAAGCAGTGCTCCGGCAAAATAGTAAGAAGCACGAATCTTCTTAATGTTGGGGTTTTTGACCTCGTATTTATCAATGGTGGAAGTGTTGATTCTTAATGTATTATCATCAAGATATTCTACACTGGAACCGAGCTTTTCAAGCGTTTCCACCATAATGACGGTGTCATTAACCTTCGGAACGTTCTCTAATATAATTGTCTCATCAGTAAGAATCGTAGCGGCTAAAATCGGCAATGCGGCATTCTTGGCTCCGCTTATATCTACTTCGCCTTTTAAAGCCTCTCCTCCTCTTATTCTGTAAATATTCATCGATAACCTCTTAAACTACAAACCACGAATTGCATTATATCGTCATTTAAGGATTAATTCAAGTAATTTAACGGATTGACGGGTGTACCGTTAAGTATAATCTCGAAATGTAAGTGCGGTCCTGTGGAAATACCTGTATTTCCGGAAAGCGCTATCTTCTGGCCCTGTGAAACCGACTGACCGGGCGAAACGAGAACCTTGCTGAGGTGAGCATATCTCGTCTTGGAACCGTCAGGATGATTAATAAGAACCATGTAACCGTAACCGCCGCTCCATCCTGCTGCAGCAACCGTACCGCCGGAGCTTGCCATAACCGTACTGCCGATAGGAATTGCAAAGTCAACACCCTGATGATATGTCGAACCTCTTCCTCCGGGAGATTTACGGGGACCGAATCCGCTCGATAATGAACCGCCGGAAATGGGTTTGATATATGTGGGAGGAACTTTGGTACCTCTTTCAACCACTTTTGCAACGGCCTCAAGAAGGATTTCCTCTTTAACTATATTTCTGTTTATTGCGTTATCGTTTTTGTAAGTTACATCACTTACGACTTTTCTGAAGCCCGCCGAAGGCTCTGTAATGGTAACCTGTTTGGTCGTGTACCAGTCATCATTGTCAATATAGATAACATCGGCCTCATAGCTTTCTTCGACAATCTCTCTTCTCGTCCAGAGCACCGATAATTCAGGCTCGGGAACGGTAATGATAAGGCTCTGTCCGGCACGAATCGTCGAATTGATGTCTTTTAAGTATTCGCTGTTTAATTCAACCAGTTCGTCCATCGAAATTCCGACTTTGTTTGAAATGGCAGAAAGAGTATCTCCGGGCTGAACATCGTAAATCTGCTGGATTTCCTGCATTTCCGTAAGAATTGACAAAGCAGTGTCGACATCGACTATTTCGCTTCGCGGGATATAGGTTTCAACCACTTCAACTTCTTCCGAAAAACCGATGTTTGTGATTCCCTGTGTAATATCCCTGAAATCAAGATATTCAATAAGTTCGGATTCGCTGACGTCCTTTCCGAAAACATTCTCCGCTCCCGCTTCGAAAGTGACATCATCAAACTCGACATCTCTTCTGATAAGTCTTGCAGTAAGCGTGGACATGATCCTGTCCTGATTTATTTCCGTTTTTACTTCGTATTCGTTGTCTTCGTCATATTTGTCGATCGCCTTTGTAAGCAGTTCATCGACATCTTCGGCACTTTCAAGGTTAACGGTCGTATTGTTCACCTTGACCATATAGGCTCTCGTCATCGTCTCTTTCTGATGAGCGGTAAGAGTTCTTTTGATCTTCGCAAAAACATCTTCCGGATCGTCAACCTGCTTATAAATGGATTCCTCACCGATTATCTCTTCGTGAAGATCTTCTATCATATAAAGGTTGCTGTGACCTTTCGCAAGTTCCATTCTTGCGTCATTTATAAGCTTCTGAGCTTCCTCAACGCTCTCCGCGGTACCGATTTCCTCACCGAAAAGCCAGATTGTAAAAAGGTTCTTTCCTTCGGAGGAATAACGCGTAAAATTGGGTAACAAAAACAAGCCTAAAACGAAAACGGTTAGGCTTGTAATCATAACTGTAGCTCTGATACGTTTATATTGATGCGTTAAAATTCTCATATTTCAATCGATAATGCCGGACGTACCCGCGTTTTTAAGATAACCCGCTCGAAGTCGCCAAAGACGGGCAAAGCCTTCGGGTTAATTACTTAAAATAGAACATTGCAAGCAATGTAAGAACAAGATTTAATGCTCCGACTATTATCGCAACGATTACCGCAATCTTCGTTGATTTAAGCTTTGCATAGAGTTCTCTGTTATGCTTTGTAAGGCCTTCTGTCTGGCTCTTGAACTCGTCTACAACCACAGCCTGAACGTTACGGTAAACCTTGACATTCTCCTTGTGTACGAAGTCGTCTGACTGTTTGAACATTTCCTGTAATGCCTTCTTCTCTTCCTCTTCTCTCAGCTGACGTGCTTCTTCTTTTTGCTGCTCTTCAAGAAGTCTTCTTTCTTCTTCCTCTTTCTTGAGCATTTCCTCTTCCTCACTGGGACGATTGATTGTCTCAATTCCGGAACGGATATATTCCAAATGATCGGCTATTTCTCTGTTTTCTCTTCTGATTGCAAGAAGTGCGTTATCAACACTGGTCTTAACGCTTGTTTTAAGTTCGTCGTTTGAATTTTTAAGTTCAACCGTTGTATTCTTGATTTCTTCGCTTGAAGTTAAAATTCCTTCAAGTGATGTGCTCATTGTCTCGGCAGTATTCTTAACTTCTGCTGCACTTTCCTTAAGATCGTCTGCAGAACTTCTTACAAGGTCCGATGCATATCTCATGTCATCAGCGGAGTTCTTGAAGTCTTCTGCGATCTGCTTTACTTCTGCTACGGAACCCGAAACTTCCATTGTGGACTGTTTCATCTCGTCTACGGGTACCATAAGAGTATTATTGACCGACTCGTTCAACGCCGATCCGACGTTCGAATCGAATTTGTTTAAAGCCTCTTCAATAGCTGTAATAATCTCTGAAGAGAGCTGTTTGGAAACTTCGGAATTCTCGGTTTCATCGCCTTCTGAATGGCTTATCTGAACCTTATTGATGGACTCATCAACAAGTGCATTGATTTTATCTGTAAGCTCGGAATTCTTGTAGTTGAGTTTACGCATGTCCTGAAGGATTGCTTCATACTGAGCAACCTGTTCCTGAAGACGACGCATCTCATTGGCTTCTGCCTGGGCATTGGCCTTAATCATTTCCTGAGCGCTTAATTTCTGTGCAAGTTTATCTGTAAAATTATCCATGGATAAAACTCCTTAACCCCTTAGTCTAGTTAACCCAAATCACATCATTTCAATTCTAACATTATTCTCTCGATTTGACAACTTTCAAGGACAAATAAATCTTTTAAAAAAATATAAAAATTTAAAAATAGTTCATACTTTTTTCACAGTTGGCAAATATAATCTAATTAAATCATTTATTCATTGCCTGACGATTTATTCGTCGGCACTCCTCATTTTTAGTATTTTTAATACTTTTTATTCATTTTCTCCTAAGAAAGACCCTTTTCCCCGGGTCTTTCTTATTTTTTGCGTATTTTAATCCGGGAAGGGATGGTGAAGCCTCAATGTCCGGCGTGCCGGCCGTACGCATAGCAAAAAGAACCGGTTTTCCAACCGGTTCTTTATATGCTTCACATTTTAGTATCTTATTTTCTTCCCGCTTTCATGAGGCGCTTGTTCTCATACATTCTGTCATCAGCCTTCTTGAAAAGGGTTTCGATATCGTCATCTTCGATCTCGTCATAATCAGCCATTCCGCAGGCAACGGATATTCTGTCCATTGCGGGAACGTCATCTTTGCTTAATCTTTCGATTTCGCTCTTGAATTCCTCAAGAAGTTCATATCTCTTCTCGTAATCCGAATTCTTGACTATAGCTACGAATTCATCTCCGCCGATTCTGAATACCGGACTGTGTTTAAATGTATTACAGATAAGCACGCTGGAATTCTTGATATAAATATCGCCGGCGCCATGTCCGAGTTCGTCATTGATCTTCTTCAAATCGTTAAGGTCAAACATAACCGCAGCGAATCTGATCTCGTCCTGAGCAAGAACATGATTCCTGAGAAGATTTTTCGCATTCTCAAAAGCTGTTCTGTTCTTAAGAGACGTAAGCGCATCCGTCTGCATAAGTTCACTGAGTTTGTCGTTTAACGCGGTAAGTCTGATATTCGTCTTGTAGTAATTAAGCGACTGAAGCATGCAGCCTTCATACTTCTCGTAAATCCAGTCTCTCAAACCGCTTTCATTCTTAAGCATTACGAAATAACCGACAACAAAAGAGGATATATAAAGAGGCATTACGAAATAAATCTTATTCTCCCCTTCCGATTCATATTCAGGTATAACTTCTCTTTTGTTTACATGATATACATCAAGAGGAACGCCGTCTCTCTTGGCCAGAAGAACCTGCATTTTCTCTGAGTATCTGAATTTGGGAAGTTTTTCCACTTCCTCATTGGCTATTCTTTCAAGCGTGGGATCAAGCATCAGATAGAAAGTTTTTACTTCCGCATTCGTGGTTCCGTAAATTGCTTTCTGAAGTTTCTGGGGAAGTGTAGAGAATCTGCTGGATTCCTGGAACGCACTTCGTATTGTATAGATTACTCCCTGCCTGTTGTTTTCTTCATATTCTTTGCCGATAATCGAATGGCAGAATGCCTTTCTCTGATCGTCATCGTTTCTGGGATTTATACAGCCGCAGCTCTCGCCTGCTTCAAAAATACTCTTAATCCACTGAACTTCGGGAACTTTTTCGCCGTTAACAACCTTATCGATGGAATCAGCACATGTCTCGCCCATAACATCGAAGCACTGATTGATTGTAGCGATTGAAGGATAATATGTTCTTCCCGAATAAACATAATCAAATCCGGTAATGGCAACATCTTTCGGACACGAAAAACCGAGACGCTCAATAGCCATATCAACAGAAACCGCAAGATAATCATTCGCACAGATAAAGGCATCCGGCATTGTTTCCTTTGTGCCGCAGTTCTCCGTTACGAATTCCATGCCTTTTCTGACTTCCCAGTCTGTATAAAAAACGTTTTCTTCGCCGAAAGGAAGTCCTTTTTCTTTCATGAAAGAAGCAACCGCATTAAGTCTTGCGTTGGAATCATCGTTTTCCTTCGATCCTGCAAGGAAAACAACTTTTCTTACATTATGCTCATTATAAAGATGCTCGCACATGTTTCGCATGGCTTCTTCATTGTTTATGAGCAAACCGTAAAATCCGGGATGTGTGTCTCCTATGCAAAACGTAGGAATTCCGGATTTTTCACAATTATCATATATTATTTGTCTGACTTCGTTGGAATTAAGTCCCTGCGAGAAAACAACCGCAGCATCATAATCCTCATACACGGGGAATGAATGAATCGATACTTCGCTTAAATTTTCTGTTTCGGGTTTTCCGTAGGAATTTGCCGCAAGGAAAACAAAAGTATCATATTCATCCTTCTTAAGTTTCCTTTCGAAACCCCTGAGGAATGTGGATACTATATCCGAATTCCATGTATTTGCAAATACCGCAATCCTTTTTTTCATACAGCCTCCGCTAAAGACGCCCCATCATTTTTTATTTAAAATATCCCCTGTATTCGACTTTCAAATCCGAATTCGGGAATAAATATTCATATAACTCCACAAAATAATCATCCGTCATACTCGCCATAAAGTCAACTACCATTTCTTCAAAACTTTCATCGCGATAATTGTTGATTCTTCTGTAAGGACGGGTGATATTCTCTATATACTCGAGATGATGTTTATAAAAAATACTCTCTTTGTCACCCGAATATGCCTGTTTTAAAAGCTCTTCATACAAAGCATCAAACATCGGATAGATTTTTTCATCATAAACCTTCTCTGTCTCATCGGTCTTGTAAATGTTTCTGTAATTTTCTTTTTTGGCAAGAGAAAAAGCCTCGAAATAATCATCATCCATTCTGATGTAATCCTTACCGTAACTGTTCTCGATAATATTCACCGTCATGTTGTTGATTATCTCGGCGTTTGTGGAACCGATTATTTTTCCGTCGAAAATGTCATGCGATTCTATCATACCGAGCTTAACGGCATCCTGCCTGTCTTTACCGAGATAAGCGATTATATCCGATACTCTCACGACACATCCTTCGAGTGTGGAAGGGATGAGTTTTTTGATGTATGAAGAATCTTCATAGCTTCTCTTCATTTTATCGTCAAAAATTTCAAAATCATTATAGGCAACCGGACGATATTCTTTACATTCGAGTTCGCCGTTATGACAAATTATGCCGTCAAGCGTCTGAAGACTTAAGTTTAAGGGAAATATCGTCGAAAGAACTCTCGCCGAATGAATGTTGTGATTAAAATATTTTCCGGTTCTTTCATGAAGAATTTCACTTAACTTGCGCTCACCGGCATGACCGAAAGGTGTGTGACCTATGTCATGGCCGAGAGCCATTGCTTCTATCAGATCGCAGTTTAAGTTAAGTACGCTTCCGATATTTCTGGCGATTCTCGATACAAACTGCACATGAGTTGCTCTTCTGGACACATCATCGTTTTTGCACAGAGAAAAAACCTGCGTTTTGTCCATATATCTCGCATAATACGGACAGTGCATTATCTTTTCGACATCCCTGACAAATGCAGGTCTCCAGATATTCGCTTTATCGTGATCGTTCTCTCTTCTTATCACATTCTCATCTTTGAATGCGTAGGGATTTACCCAATTCGAAGCTTTGTCTTCACGAATTCTTTCCTGTAGTTCTTTGCTTAAGCAGTTGTACTGCGCCATCGCGTTCCCCCTGATTTTTATTCATTAGAATCTTTTTCAAGATTCTCTCTTGCAACCGCCAACATAAGTTTTATTCTGTTTTCCTGGTTAACCTTTGTGGCACCGGGATCGTATTCGATGTCAACCGAGTTAATCTTCGGATTGACTCTTCTTACTTTGTTTAACATTCCCTTTACGGCTACGTGGCAGGGAAGACATCCGAAGGGCTGAACGCAGATGATGTTTTCATATCCGTGCTCCGCAAGTTCAAGCATTTCAGCGGCAAGATACCAGCCTTCGCCCATGCTGTTAACCGTATCGATTATTCCTTCGGCACGTTTCTTTAAATCGTTGACTCTCTCGGGTGCCGTAAACTGCGGCCACTTTTCAATTCCGCTTATAAGAAGATCCTCAATGAAGAAATAGTATTTCATTACGATTTCCATAATGACTCTCTTCCAGAATTTGCCTCCGTACGCACGAAGATCCTCAAGCGCGCCGTTTGTTTTGTATGCACCGAATCCGAGTACGGTGGGAATGAGATATTCGCAGTCCTGTTCGGTTAAAAATTCTTCGAGATGGTTGTTTCCGGGAACAGAATATTTAAGATAAAGTTCTCCGACAACCGCCACTTTAACCTTGGGAACTTTTTTGATTTCTATTTCAGAGAAAGTACGGCAGATTTCATCAACCGTTTTTCTCATGCTCTTAACGGAAAAGCCTTTTGCTTTCGAGAAACGTTCTGCGAGCTTTTCTATCCATTCGTCAAGAAGTTTGTCCGTTTCGCCTTTGTTTACTTCGTAAGGTCTGACCTGATTGGACACAAGATTTAATGCATCTCCGTAAACAAGCGCTGCTGCCGCCGAACAAAGCGTTATGGGCGAGAGGAAGATTCCGGGTGCATATTCCATATTCCAGGTATTTGCAGAAATAAAAGGAACATTGGGATATCCCGCTCTCTCAAAGGCTTTTCTCATAAGGTTGATATAGTTCGAGTCCCTGCATCCGCCGCCGGACTGTGTGATAATCATCGCAACCTTGTCGGGATCGTATTTGCCGCTTTCCATTGTCGCAAGCATCTGTCCCGTGATAAGCGAACAGGGATAGCAGATGTCGTTGTGAACGTATTTCAAGCCTTTCTGAATAACATCCGCGCCTTCGTTTTCCATAAGCTCGACTTTGTATCCCACTCTCTGGAAAACAGGCTTTAAAAGTCTGAAATGAATCGGGGCCATCATGGGAGAAAGAATAGTGTAATCCTTCTTCATTTTCCTGGAAAACATTAACTTCTCAACGTAATGAGGGCTTGAGTCTCTTTTGCTCATTATTCTCCCTCCTTTCCCGATTCGATTGCGGCCATAAGGCTTCTGAGTCTTATCTTAACCGCACCGAGATTGGTTACTTCGTCTATTTTAATCTGTGTATATAATTTGCCTCTGCATTCGAGGATTTCTCTTACTTCATCCGTTGTAAGCGCATCAAGACCGCAGCCGAATGATACGAGATGAACCATAAAGAAATCATCGTTTTCGGAAACGAATCTTGCTGCAGAGAACAGCCTCTGGTGGAATGTCCACTGGGCAATAATGTTTGTATCGAAACTGTTAACCTTGTATGCAACACAGTCTTCGCTTACAACAGCAAAACCGAGTCCCGCGATAAGCTTGTGAATTCCGTGGTTGATTTCGGGATCAGCATGATAAGGTCTGCCTGCGAGAAGAATAATCTTTTTGTCTTCCGCAAGTGCTCTCTTAATTATTTCATCGCCCTTTGCTCTTACTTTTGAAATGTAATGACCATATTCCGCATAAGCAGAAGCACATGCTCTCTTAATCTCTGATTTTTCGAATGTGACATTAAGTCTCTTTTCGAGAATGGCTTTTATTTTGCCGGGGAAAGCACTCTTTACATGAGGTCCCACATAATCGCAAATATATGTAATGTTTCCGAAATTAACGGTATTGGCTGCTATAACTTCGGGGTAACCCGAAATAACCGCACAGTTGTAATTGCTTCTTCCCTTATGCTCATCGAAATGATAAGTCATTCCGGGATAAAAGATTACATCCACGCCCATATCGATTAATTTCTGAATATGTCCGTGCATCATTTTCGCGGGGAAGCATACAGTATCCGAGGGAATCGTTCCCTGGCCTTTAAGATACATTGCCCTGTTTGAAAAGCCAGATATCTTAACTGTGTATCCGAGTTCCTTAAAGAATGCGTACCAGAAAGGAAGCATCTCATACATATTCATTGCGAGAGGAATACCGATTGTTTTGTTTCTGTCCGTTTTATCGGACACCTTTGCTTTAACAAGAGGTACATCCGTTACCGCATTATCCGTTTGATTTGCATCACTCTTTTCATCCTCGGGATTAAAGTCATCGGAATATCTCTTTAAAAGAGAAAGCTTGTATTCGTAGATATTGAGCGAATCATCCTGTGCTTTCTTGGTAACGGGCTTTTCGCATCTGTTGCCACCGATGAATTTTCTTCCCCCGCTGAATGTATTAACAGTTAACTGGCAGTGATTGTTACATCCGCCGCACGTAATGCTTTTAACATCATATGAGAATGTCGCAAGTTCTTCTTTGGAAATAATGCCTTCGTATTCAGAAGACGAAGGTCCTTTTTTCTTTTTGTAAAGTTCCTTTGCATAGAGAGCGGCACCGTATGCGCCCATCATTCCGGCAATGTCAGGTCTTATTACGTTTACGCCCATTTCTTTTTCAAATGCGCGAAGAACGGCATTGTTAAGGAATGTTCCGCCCTGAACGACAATTTTCTTTCCGAGTTCGTCAGCCGAATGAACACGGATAACTTTATAAAGGGCATTTTTGATAACGCTTATCGAAAGGCCCGCGGAAATATTTTCTACGGTGACGCCTTCCTTCTGTGCCTGCTTAACCGAAGAGTTCATGAATACAGTACATCTTGAACCGAGGTCCACGGGATTGTCGCCGAAAAGTCCGAGCTTGGCGAACTCTTCAATTCCATATCCCATCGAACTCGCGAAAGTCTGAAGGAAAGAACCGCATCCCGAAGAACATGCTTCGTTTAAGAAAATATTGTCAATTGCTCCGTTTCTTATCTTGAAGCACTTCATGTCCTGTCCGCCGATGTCGATGATAAACTCAACGTCGGGAAGGAAATATTTTGCCGCCGTAAAGTGAGCCACGGTTTCAACAACACCGTATTCCACGTTAAGAGCAGCTTTTATCATATCTTCTCCGTAACCCGTAACCGCACTCGAAGCGATACGAGCCTTCGGATACTTCTCATACATTTCTTTTAAGGACTCAACCACAACATCGATGGGTTTGCCCTGGTTGGATTCATATCTTGAATAAAGAATGTCACCGTTTTCGTTGGTAAGAATAACCTTAAGCGTGGTCGAACCCGAATCGATTCCGAGGAAAGCATCGCCTTCGTAAGGTGCGCCTTCGATTCTTTCGACTTTGTCTTTTGCATGTCTTTCGATGAATTCGTTATACTCGTCCTCATTCTTAAAAAGAGGCTCGATCGAAGAAACTCTTATTGAATCTTTTGCGCTTACGATTACATCGAGAGCTTTGCTTAAATCAACGGGTTCATTTGCATAAAATGCAGCGCCCATGGCAACGAAAAGAAGGGAATCGTCAGGACAGATTCCCGTGCATTTCAATGCTTTGTCAAAAGCAAGGCGAAGCTGCGACATGAATGTCAGCGGTCCGCCGAGATATACGATTTTGCCTTCAATGGGATGTCCCTGAGCAAGGCCTGTTATGGTCTGATTTACGATAGCGTGATAAATGCTGGCTGAAATGTCTTCTTTTCTGGCACCCTGATTAAGGAGAGGCTGAATATCCGTTTTTGCAAATACGCCGCAGCGTGATGCAATCGGATAAATCTTCTCGGCCTTTTCCGCCAGTTCGTTCATTTCATCCGCACTCACTCTCATAAGAGAAGCCATCTGATCGGCAAACGCACCGGTACCGCCGGCACACGTTCCGTTCATTCTGACTTCAAGATTTCCCTTAAGGAAAAGAATCTTGGCATCTTCTCCGCCAAGTTCGATAACAACGTCCGTATCGGGAAGAAGTCTCGATATCGCAACCTTTGTGGCATAAACTTCCTGCACGAAAGGAATGCCCGCCTTTTCGGCAAGTCCCATTCCCGCAGAGCCGGATATGGCGCATACAACAGGTTCCTTGATATCGAATTTGTCTATAAGACCTTTAATTACTTCCTGCGTTTTTTCAGTAATTAAAGTGAAGTGTCTTTCATAACTTTTATGTATTAATTTTCCGTTATCATCGAACACAACAGACTTGATGGTTGTGGATCCGATGTCTATACCGATTTTCACAAAAATAAACCAACCTTTAACTTACTTTTTTGCCTGTTCGAAACCGGATTACATGAAGCGCTTGAAATATTTAAAGTAATTGAATCCGAGTTTGGACCATTTGAATCCGAGCGACTGAAGCACGCCGACGGTGTAATCGTTCTTTACAGGAATGTTTCTTGAATTCGAAGCAATCGAACTGTAGAAAGAAAGCACGGCAACGTCCTTGTCCTGAATCCTCTGTCTTATGAGTTTGTCGAATGTTTCCCTGGGAACTCTCTTTGCACTGAATAAAAGTTTATTTGACAGTTTTTCAATCGTGAAAAGATGAGGATTGTACAAATGGTAAATATTATTTATTCTGTTGTGAAGCACCAGTTTGACATATGCTCTGGCACATTCGTCAACTGCAGTGAAATCCATAGGGAAATCAGCTATTTCCGAACTGTAAAGACCTGCCTTGAAAAGACCTCTGGCCCTTCCCAAAAATCCGTTGTCTTCGGCATTCTTCTGGAACATTCCGTCCGACATTCTCCATGTCAGATTTCCTATTCTGTAAATATTGGCTTTAAGACCTTCTTTTCTCGCAAGAAGAACAGCCTCTTCAGCCTTGTATTTGGAATGAATGTATACGTTCTGGACGTAATTCTGTCCGATATCAAGTACAAATTCATCAAAAACCCTGTCCGTAACGGGAATGGAAACAGTACCCACACCGTTAACCGATGCAGTGGATGTATAATGTAATACCGCTCTCGCATCCCTGCAGAAATTAATTACATTCTGGGTACCCCATACATTGGTTCTTTCAAAGTCTTCGTAATGACCTGCATGATGAACGTTTGCGGCCGTATGAATTACCGTGTCGACCTTTCTTACGAGTATGGAATATTCCACGTCATTAAGACCGAAGTGAGGTGCTTCGATATCTCCCTTAACGACTTTGTAATTAAAGTATTTGTATTCTTTCGGGAAATATCTTCCCAGGGTCTGGCGAAGTCTTTCCTCGTTTCTTACAAGGCAAACAACCTTAACTTTGCTTCTTAAAAGTTCGCGAAGAATATGCGCTCCGAGGAAGCCCGTTGCACCTGTAAGGAATACGCACTTGTGAGGATTCTTATATAAAACGTTTGAGTTAGTAAGGATGATTGAATTGACATCCACTTTGTTTTCTTCTTCAATAAATTCACTGCTTCCGGCCATGTATGCAGCAAGTTTTTCAACAGTGGGGTATTCGTAAATATCCTGTGCGTTTACACCGAGAATTGCGGCAAGTTCAAGCGCCGAAAGAGAATCTCCTCCGAGTTCGAAGAAGTCATCGTAAATACCGACTCTTTTTGAAAGAATCTGCTCAAAACCGTTAACAAGTTTTTCCTGAGTGGGATTCGAAGGAGGCTCGTATTTAACTTCGTTTTTCTGAAGCTGAGTCTTGATCATTTCCATAAGTTCATGACGCTTAATCTTAAGTGTCGTGGTCTTCGGGAAATCCCTGCTTGTAAAACTGATAAACGTTATTTTCTTATAGGGAGGAAGCGTTTCGTTGAGTTTCTTTATTGCTCCTTCAATCGCTTTCTTCTTGTCTTTGTCACCGGGATTCAAAGGAAGAATCAGAGTGCAGAGTCTGCCCTTGTCACTGTAAACAAATACATCTTTAACACCTTCAATAGCTGCTATTTTCTCTTCGAGTTCTTCGGGATAAATATTCTTGCCGTTA
>JAEEGL013879998.1_pt1 | contig 16958 bp, 16 predicted proteins | sample 9134231 | NCBI WGS metagenome assembly JAEEGL01 (sample SAMN16246548, study PRJNA631951) | gut metagenome | biome: gut microbiome; feature: rumen; material: fiber-attached | host: Bos | place: Iran: Karaj | collected 2018-10
CGCCGAATTCATCATGATGAACATGAAGATTCAGTGCAATGTCATTAGCGAAGCCTATGCTCATGGTGTCAAAAAACTGCTCTTCTTAGGCTCTACCTGCATTTATCCTAAGAACGCTCCACAGCCCATGAAGGAGGATTGCCTGCTCACATCGCCCTTGGAATACACCAACGAGGAGTATGCCATTGCCAAGATTGCAGGACTGAAGATGTGCGAGAGCTACAACCTGCAGTATGGCACCAACTACATTGCAGTAATGCCTACCAACCTGTATGGTCCTAATGATAACTTCCATTTGGAGAACAGTCATGTAATGCCCGCCATGATGCGCAAGGTATATCTGGCTAAGCTGATACATGATGGCGCATGGGATAAGATTGCCATCGACCTGAACAAACGCCCTGTTGAAGGTGTTACAGGCAATGCTAGTAAGGAAGAAATCCTAAAGGTACTTGCCAAGTACGGTATAGAGAATAATAAGGTAACCCTTTGGGGTACAGGCACACCTCTGCGTGAGTTCTTATGGAGTGAGGATATGGCAGATGCTAGTGTACACGTGCTGCTGAATGTGGACTTTAAGGATGTGATTGGCATTGATAAGTACTCAAGTGTTCACTACGGCGCCAGCACCGATGGCGCAGTAGACCGCAATCACTCAGCTGGTCGCGGTGGCGCCATCCCCAAACTTGGCGAAATCCGCAACTGCCACATCAATGTGGGCACAGGTAAGGAGCTCACTATTCGCGAACTCTCAGAGTTAGTGATTAAAGCCGTAGGTTTCGAAGGTACCGTAGAATTCGACGCCACCAAACCCGATGGCACCATGCGCAAACTCATCGACGTAAGCAAGCTGCACTCTCTCGGTTGGACTCACAAAGTAGAAATCGAGGATGGCGTGCAGAAACTCTTTGAGTGGTACAAGAATGGTTTATTTTAATATATAATGATGGAAAGGGAGTATTTGTATGAACTGGGAGGTTTACCCCGGCCCCATAATACGAAATTGCAAAAAATTCTTTTTTTGTTATTTAATAATTCACTTCTTAATAAATTCGGGGGTGTAAAACGTTTATTATTGAAAGCCTATGACTTGCCGGGAGATACGTCAATCACTAAAGGTTTTTGGTGTTCAGCTCCATTACTTAAGGTTGGGAGAAATTGTGGATTGGGGGATACATATATTGTAGCTTATGCCCCAATTATTATTGGTGATGGATGTTCGTTCTCATTCCGGAACATGATCATAACTTCAACTCATGATGTGGGTAACTTTGGTACTGTTATAGGAAAGCCTGTGATAATAGGGAGAAATGTTTGGATAACATCAAACTGTACGATACTGCCTGGAGTTACGATAGGCGATAATACTATAATAGCATCAGGAAGTGTTGTAACAAAGGATATTCCTTCTGGGGTGCTTGCTGGTGGGAATCCATGCAAGGTGATAAAGAATATTGATTTTCGAAAATAGTTGATGGGATCAGGTAAAAGAATAGTAAAAAATACGGGATATTTATATGCTAAGATATGTGTTACGATGTTTGTGTCGTTATATACGACACGTTTGATACTGAACGCATTAGGCTCAAGTGATTTTGGCATATTTAATGTAGTTGGCGGAGTTATTGGAATGTTAGGCTTCTTAAATGGGGCTATGGCTGCTGCATCTCAACGTTATATGTCATATGCGGAGGGTGAAGGTGATGATAGAAAGAAAATAGTTATATTTAATGTTAGTTATACGTTACATTTCATACTGGGGTTTATAGTAGCATGTTTTTTAGTTTCAGCAGGAATTTTATTTTTTTCTTATATTCTTAATATTCCTGATGAAAGACTTTTCGCAGCAAAAATCATTTATTTAAGTCTTGTAATAAGCTCTTTTTTTACAATTTTGTCCGTTCCTTATGATGCAATCATTACCGCTCATGAAGATATGCGATTTTATGCATTCGTAGGGATATTGGAATCAGTGCTAAAACTATCCGTAGCATATATTTGCTTTTATGTTACTATAGATAAATTGGCATTTTTTGGCGTTCTAATGGCATGTATTCCAATTGTCATTCGAATTATAATGAGCTTTTATTGCTATAGTCATTATAAAGAATGTAAGTTGAGTATTTTTAAATACTTTGATAAAGTGCTAGCTTTAGACATGACAAAATTTGCAGGGTGGAATTTTGTTGGCTTGTTTGCAGGCTTAGTGGGTAATTACGGACAAAGTATCGTTGCTAACCATTTCTTCGGTGTCGTTGCAAATGCAGCGATTGGTGTCGTAACTCAATTACAAGGTCAAATGATGGCCTTAACAACAAATATGCAAAAAGCTCTTAATCCAGTTATAATAAAGAGCGAAGGTGCTGGCGATAGGAATAATATGATTTTATGGTCATTAAGAGGATGCAAACTTTCATATATTTTAATAGCATGGATTGCAATACCAATTTGTATAGAATCAGACTACATTCTTTTTGTTTGGCTTAAGAACGTACCACAGTGGACATCTTTATTCCTTATACTGCAATTGATTAGATCTCTAATCGAACAGCCTTTTGTAACATTGACAACCTCACTTTCTGCAACGGGGAATATTAGAAAATTAAATATTTATAATGTGGTTCTGTTAATTTCTCCTCTTTTTATAGTAAGTTTTTTGTTTTACATAGGATTTGAAGTATACTGGCTTTTTTTAGTTATGATTATTTCCAGCATTCTGCAAAATCTTTACAGGCTTTCTTTGTGTAAGAAATATTGTTCTATACAATATGGCGATTTTGTTAAAAAAACGATTTTGCCGATATTGTATATTACGATACCCGTAATTATGATAGGATACGTTCCTAAATTGTTTTTTGATTTTGGATTGCTGAGATTCTTGATGACGTTTTTTGCTTGCGTTATAACTATGGTGACCTCCATATATTTATGGGGTATGACACATGATGAAAAAGAATATGTTTCGGATATTTGTGCAAAACTGAGATACAAGTTTGTTAAGAGATGAGCATAATTACATGACGAATAGTTTGGATAGGTTTTCTCAAAGGTATTTTATTTTTATCCTAATCGTAAATTTCTATTTTATATAAGTTAATTGGTAAGAACAAGATAAGCTATAATGAGAATATATTAAAAAAGGTTATTATATGAAATATTCTATTATTGTAAATACATGTGATAAGTTTGAGGATTGTTGGGATCCATTTTTTAAATTGTTTGCAAAATATTGGAATAATTGTACGGGTAAAATATATTTAAATACAGAGATAAAAGATTACCATTATTCTAATCTGGATATAATTCCTGTTCAAGGGTGTTTGGGAAAAACAATAGAAGGAAAGTACGCTACATGGAGTCAATGTTTAGCATGGGCTTTAGACAAAATACCAGATGAGATTATTTTGTATCTTCAAGAAGATTATTTTATTAAAGCAAAAGTAGACAATGATATTATAGAAAGATATGTAAACTTAATGGTTGAGCATCCTGATATATCATGTATCCATCTAACAGATCAAGGAACAAAACCTAGCAAATTAAAATCATATGATGATTTATTTGTTGCAGATTGCAAACAAGATTATTTGGTAAGTTGTCAAGCGGCGTTATGGAGAAAAACAGAACTACGAAGGATTATTAGAACACGCGAGAGTGCCTGGGAGTTTGAGAAATTGGGAAGTAAAAGGGCAAAAGACTATAAAAGCGTTTATTTATGTGTCGATAGGAAAAAAGTCGTATTGAATAAATCAGAAATCATTCCATATGTGTTTACAGGAATTGTAAAAGGTAAATGGATTAAAGAGGTTCCTGCATTATTTGAGGCTAATGGCATTGTAATAGACTATTCAAAAAGAGGCTTTTGGGACAAAAATGTTAGTCGGCCTTTATTGTTGAGAGTTCGTCACTTCTTGGGTACTTTGCCGAATCTTTTATTATATTATATCGAGTTAATAAAATTCAAATTATTATGATTCAACAGTTGCAAGGTTTTCGTTTCCTGCTGATATCTGGTATTTTTTTACACCATACATATTGGTTCCTTAATCCAAATACTGAGCTTACACCAGTTTGGATTATTAATTTGGGGATAATATGCGTTACAGGTTTCTTTATGTTATCTGGCTTTTTATATGGTTATAAACTGTGGGGGGGGCAGGTTGTCCCCATCCTTGCACGCACAGAATACGAAGTGCCTTATTATGTAAAAGCATGGAGAAAGATAAAAAAATTATACCCACTTCATTTAGCCATGTTGATATTTGCATTCTTCGCAAAATTTCCACATAATCTATTCGAGTTGTTAAGAGATTTGATGTGTTTGCCATTTAATCTGACTTTGACGCAGTCTTTTGTTCCTCATATATATGTTGCTAATAGTTTTAATGGCCCATCGTGGTTCTTGTCGGCATTGTTTGGTATCTACTTGTGCTTGTTTTATTTTCCCCGTTTTAACTTTATTTTTGCCAAATATAACGCTATGCGTTTGTTGATAGGACTTATCGTAATACAAATTTTATATCTTTTAGTGGTTGATAATCTCCCATATTATATTATTCCAATTAAGAAAGAGGTATACTATTCTTGGCTGACATATTATAATCCATTGATTAATCTGTCAATATTTATATCAGGGATGATTGTTGCAAGGATTTGGAATGATATTTTGAATAAGAATTTATGTAGTAATTTTATGTTAGTCATAAGTGTTTCATCAATTTGCTTATTTGCGCAATCGCCAAACAAAAGTGAATATTTATTTGTGCCAATAGAATTGTCTTTCGTTTTGTTCTTATTATCAATTTTAAGTGAGAAAAATATAGTTTCGCGGGTTATGTCATTGCCTTTATTTGTGTTTTTGGGTAATCTAAGTGCGTATATTTTTTTAATACATGGAACTATTAATTATTTATTAAGGGCTTATTGTATGTCTTATTTTTCTTCTCCATATTTGTTTTTTATATCATTATGCCTTACACTTGTCTTGAGTTATTTTTATAAAATATTAGTAGATGAAAAAATAATTAAGTTGTAACAATGAAATTTTATTATCGTTTATTAAAGATTTCAAAGCAGTTATATGATATAGCAGCAAGAAATCCTAAAAGTCGTAGAGATTGGATGCTCTTTTCTAACAAGGAGTACTCTAATAATCTCATAGCAAAAATGATCTTATCTAATAAACCCTTTATGATAGCAAGGTTTGGATCCACAGAAATGGAAAATATAGTTAATTATCTAGGGATTATTGAAAATAAAAAAAATATAAGAGGCTATATTAAAGGGGAGACACTTCCTTGGTGGTGGGATAGTCATAACTCTGATGAATTGTGTTTTTTTTCAGGTTTCTTTCCAAATGATACAAAACTTGTGTTCGAGTTTTGTAAGGAAATGATAGAGATAATGCCAAATGTAGATTTGCTTGGCTCCTGGTTAAAAGAAGAATGGCTGTTCAAGAAGCAATTACAGAATGCGAAACGAGTTGTGCTGGAAGATCTTGAGCCTTTCTTTTGCTCTAATCCTTGGACCCAAGCTTTAGAAGGTAAAAAGGTACTGGTTATTCACCCATTTGCAGAAACAATTGAGGCTCAATATGAAAAACGGAAATTAATATATCCTAATGGCCTTCTTCCAGATTTTGATCTCACGACAATAAAAGCAGTACAAACTATATGTGAAACAAAATCAAGTTTTGATACTTGGTTTGATGCTTTAGATTATATGAAGGAACAAGTAAAAGAAAGAAGTTTTGATATTGCCATCATTGGATGTGGGGCATATGGTTTTCCTTTAGCATCATATATTAAAGACCTAGGTAAGCAAGCTATTCATATGGGTGGGGTTACTCAAATACTATTTGGTATTAAAGGTAGCCGCTACGAGGGTTCTCATGTTTGGCCATATATGAATTTGTTTAATGAATATTGGGTACGTCCAGGCGAATCTGAAACTCCAAAGGATTCGAACAAGATAGAAGGTAATTGCTATTGGTGATGAAAACAATTATTGTTAAGTTTATTACTATTTTATATGTCTTCAAAAGTTGGTTTGTAGAAGGCTTGGACATATACAAATCACGTGTTTACATGTGTAGTTTTCATATTAGTGATCATTCTATATTCAAAATCCGTAATTCATATTTGTCTAGATGTAAATTTCAAATCAATGGATGTAATAATGCCCTAGATTTGAATACAAGGGCGTTTAAAATGACTGTTAGGATGATGGGTAATAATAATGCATTAATTATAAAGGACTCAAAACAATTTGATAATGCCTTTTTTTATATTAAGGGAAATAATTGTAGTATCAGCATTGGCAAGGGAACTTCAATAAATGGTGCATATTTACTTTGTATGGGGGACAATATACGGTTAGATATAGGTGAGGAATGCATGTTGGCAGATGAAATAGATATTTGGACTTCTGATAGCCATCCAATTTTTATGGTAAATAATCCTGATGAAATAATAAATCCTTCAAAATCGGTGAAAATAGGAAAACATGTCTGGATTGGAAAGAAAGTGTGTATCTTAAAAGGGGTTTCGATTGGTGATAATTCTATAATTGGAATGGGGAGTGTTGTTACCAAGGACGTTCCTGCAAACAGTCTTGTTGTGGGAAATCCTTCTAGAATAATAAAAAAAGATATAAACTGGCATAGAAGTCATATTACAATATAGGATAATGAAAGATATATTCCTTAAGTTTTGGTTTTTCACATCTGTTGGAGCTTGGTCAATAGGCATATTTCCCAATGTTGTATGGATGGTTGTTAATACTGTAATGGTTTTTGTGTGTCTGTTTTGGTACAAGAAGATAAAATTGTCATATGGTCGTTTGTTTAAATTGATTTTTTTCTTGTATCTTGTTTGGATGCTAATTTGTTTTATAAGAGGAATGGCTGTTGCATCGCACTTGACATATTTTCACAAAAAGAGTTTGTTTACTAGTGGAGCTTGTGGGTTCATTGCTATATTTGCAGCTCTTTGCTCTTCAAAAAAAATCACAACTAGTCTGATTCGTAATTGGTTTTCAGTTTTTCTTTTGTTTGTGATTTATCTTGTGATTTTTGCAGAACTGAGATTGTGGTCTACTCTTCTTGCACCAGTTCTTTTGTTCTTCTTTTTTTTGGGATATAAAAATATCGCGTATAAGGTATTGTTTGTTCTTTTCTGTGTTGTGTTGTGTCTATTGGACTTAGAAGCAAGAGCTCCTTTTGTAAAGTTCGGATTGGCTATAGGATGCCTGGTTTTGTTGGGCTTTAAAGAAAGAATAAGAAATTTTATTATCAAGATTGGGTGTGTGGTTGGTTATTGTGCACCATTTTTGTTTTTATTTTTAGCTGTTTCTGGCGTATTCAATGTGCTAGATTTTAATGAATATATGGAGGCTGTTGACGTTAAGTCTTCAACATCTGGTGAGGATGTGAATATGTATGCCGACACGAGAACATTTATTTATGCAGAAGTGTTGGGAAGCGCTCTTAAAAATGATTATATATTACAAGGTAGAACTTTCGCAAGAGGAAATGATTCTGACTATGCCTTGGGATTATATGAGGATTTAAGTTTGCAAGAAAGGTTTATGAACGAGTCTAGCATTCTTAATATTTTTACATGGGAAGGAGTTATAGGAGTAGCCCTTTATTCTTTAATGTTTTTGATAGCAACGTTCTCATCTCTATATAATTCTAGGAATAAATATCTGAAAGCGATGGCTTTGTATATTGCTTTCATTTGGGCATTCTCATGGGTAGAGGTAATAAATACAGTTGATATGTCTTATGTTACGTTTCTTGTAATGTTAGGGATGTGTTCGTCAAAGGAATTTCAAATGATGACCGATAAAGAATTTAGTAAATGGGGGCACCAATTTTTGCCATTAAATAAAATCTATAATGCGTATAAAAGTTAATTTTTATAAAGGTTGTATGAGATTATATCATCACCTTTGTTACTCTTTTCATTATTATAAGACACGGATGCTCTTTTATTTTAATGATGTTAGTTGTGAGTCGTTTAGGACAAAAGGGGTTCCGTATCTGGATATTAACAGACACGGAGGAAAAATAATCATAGGTAAAAATCTTAAGATGAATAATTGTTATTTTGGCAATCAAATAGGATTCAATAATCCCTGTACGTTTATTGTTGGTAGTAATTGTTCTTTGACTATTGGAGATAATTTGGGTATGTCACAATCGGCTATTGTTGCTATGGATAACGTCTTTATTGGTAATAATGTGAAAATTGGGGGGGGGAGCTTGATTTATGCGACAGATTTCCATTCTATAAATAAAGATGTTAGAAAAACAAATGATGATTTAAGAAGATGTAAAACAGCCCCGGTGTATATTGGCAATGATGTTTTTATCGGAGCACGTTGTATTATTTTAAAGGGGGTAACAATAGGAGATGGCGCCATTATTGGAGCTGGTTCAATTGTAACAAAATCGGTTCCTGCTGATGAAGTTTGGGCAGGGAATCCTGCTAAGTTCATAAGAAAGTTGCATTAGAATACAGACACATAATACTACAGGGGTATTAAGCTTCGTAGTATATGAACTTTTAATATAATTTCTATGATAAAAACTATTAATATTGCAATTATTTTAACTGTTTATAATAGAAAAGATGTAACCCTAAAAGGATTGGAATATCTTTACAAAACAATTAAAAAATCAAGTTTTAATTGTGATGTCTTTATGACAGATGATAATTCAACGGATGGGACGAGTGAAGCAGTGAAATCTAAATTTCCAGATGTAAATATTTTAAAAGGAAATGGTAGTCTTTTTTGGGGAGGAGGTATGAATTACGCCTGGAATGTAGCAGCTAAAACAAAAAATTATGATTATTATATTTGGTTTAATGATGATTCTTTTTTGTTTGATAATGCTATCAACATATTGCTTGATCCAATTGATGAAGTTGGTGAAGATAGTATAATTTGTGGCGCTTTTTGTGACAGTATTGATAATAAAAAAGCAACGTATGGTGGGAGGTTGCTTAATAATGGTCCTTTTTTAACTCCAAATGGTACTGTTCAGGAATTTAAGTATTTAAATGGAAATCTCGTTCTGATACCTCAAAAAGTATTTCAAAAATTAGGTTATATAGATAGTCATTTTCGCCATTCAATGGGGGATTATGATTATGGTTTAAGAGCATTAAACGAAGGGGTTAAGCTATTTCTTGCTAAAGAGTTTGTGGGAATCTGTAATAGACATGATTCTAATGTGCCAAAATGCTACAATCGAACTTTATCTTTAAGACAGCGTTTAAAAGCGATAAATTATCCTGTTGGTCCTGATTTTCGAGCTCGGGTATTATATGTCTATAGGCATCAGGGGTTATTACCCTCGTGTTTAATGGGGGGCGCCATCATCTTAAAAACCATTTTTCCATTGTTATATAAAAATAACCGCATATGATTCAGTTAAAACAAATGACACCTGGACTGGTGTCTGTTATTATTCCAACTTTTAAGAGGTCTGATAACCTTAAGATGGCTATTAATAGTATTCTAAATCAAACATATTCAAATATAGAGGTTATTGTGGTTGATGATAATAATGATGACGATGACTATCGAAAAGCTACAAGCATTATGATGAAAGAATTTACTAAATATCCCAATGTTAAATATTTAAAACATCACGTAAATCAAAATGGCTCTGCTGCTCGTAATACAGGAATCTTAGAAAGTACAGGTGAATATATTGCTTTTTTGGACGACGATGATTTGTCATTGCCAGATAGGATCTTAAAATCTGTGAGATATTTGAAATGCGCTGATGACAACGTTGGAGCTGTTTGCGTGAATTATGTTAAGAGATGGAAATCCTATATATATAAAAGAGGGCGTGGTGCTAATGTATATAATGACTGCTATGAATTATTATCTAAAAAAGCAGATTTAGCACCAGGGTCAACAATAATGTATAAAAGATCTTGTGTCGAAAATGTAGGGTTTTATGACGCCACGTATAAAAAACATCAAGATTGGGAATATCTTATTCGTTTGTTTCGATATTATAGTTTGGGCGTCATTGATGATATTGAGGTAATAATTTGCCCAGGAGTTCTGGGGGGGAGACCAAATATTGAAATTGTTAAGGCGATGAAAGAAAAACTGTTTAGAGAGTTTGAACAGGATATTTCATCTTTAGGTCCTTCTAAAATGCAAAATATAAAGAAAATACAATGGATGGATATCTATTTAGGTTATATAAAATCAAGACGTTTTTTAAATGCTAGAGCATTCCGTCTTATTCATAATTCTGATTTCTCTATAGGCTTTTCAGATGCTGGTCGAATAGCACAAGCTTTTGTGGAAGGAATATTTCCCAAGAGTTTGGAATATATATATAGAATTATGAACTTGAAAAATAAAGATTTAAAATCATATAGAAATATTTTACTTAATTAAATTTTTGATACAATGAAAAAAATTAGAATCTGTGTTATCGGTTTAGGCTATGTTGGCCTACCTTTGGCTCGTTTGTTTTCTACGAAGTATGAAACGATAGGTTTTGATATGAATCAAAATCGTGTAGATGAGTTAATGACTGGCCATGATGCTACACTAGAGGTAAATGATGAACTTCTCCAGGATGCTATTCGTAATCATGGTTTTATTTGTACTACAGATTTGGACAAAATTCGTAGCTGTAATTTCTATGTGGTTGCGGTGCCAACACCAGTTGATGAAAATAATCGACCAGATTTAAAACCTTTATGGGGAGCATCAGAGACTGTTGGAAAGGTTATTTCAAAGGGCGATATTGTTGTGTATGAATCAACGGTATATCCTGGCGTAACAGAGGAAGAATGTATACCAGTTGTTGAACGTGAAAGTGGCTTTAAATATAATGTAGATTTCTTTGCTGGTTATTCACCAGAAAGAATTAATCCTGGTGATAAATTTCACACTGTAGAGAAAATTAAAAAGGTAACCTCTGGTTCTACACCTGAGATTGCAGACATTGTTGACGGAGTATACAATTCTGTTCTTATCAATGGTACACATAAAGCACCCAGCATTCGAGTTGCTGAAGCTTCAAAAATTATAGAAAACTCCCAGCGTGATGTTAATATCGCATTTATGAACGAATTGGCTAAAATATTCAATGCAATGGGTATTGATACTCATGATGTTATAGATGCTGCGTCTTCAAAATGGAATTTTATAAAATTGAGTCCTGGACTTGTCGGTGGTCATTGTATAAGTGTTGATCCATATTATCTGATTCAAAAAGCGCAAGTTTATGGCGTATTGCCGCGTGTAATGTTTTCGGCTCGTAGATTGAATGATGGTATGGGAGCGTATGTCGCTGATCAAACAATTAAATGTATGAATAAGAAGGGGGTGCTTGTAAAAAATGCAAAGATATTATTACTTGGCATAACATTTAAAGAAAATTGTCCAGATATACGTAATACCAAGATAGTAGATATTTATCACACACTTTCAGAATATACAACCAATGTTACGGTGTATGATCCATGGGCAAACCCAGTTGCAGTAAAACATGAATATGGTATTGATATCGTTAATGAGTTACCAAACGAAAAGTTTGATGCATTGATTCTTGGAGTAGCCCATAAACAGTTCTTAGATATTGATGTTAAAAGTCTTGTGTTGAATAATGGAGTGATTTATGATGTAAAAGGAGTTTTGCCAAGAAACGTAGTTGATGCAAGATTATGATTGTTAAGTTCTAATAGTTAGAGAAACAATGTAGAATTGATATATTTTACCGTATATATATTCTTAGTAATGAAAATATTAGTAACTGGTGGAGCTGGTTTTATAGGCTCCCATCTTAATGATGCCTTAATTGCCAGGGGGCATCAGCTTACCATAGTAGACAACCTGGTTCTTGGCCGTAAGGAGAATATAGAACACTTGATAGGCTGTTTAAATTTCCGCTTCATCGAAGCTGATTTATTGGATATGCCCAAGATGCGTGAAATCTTTGCGGAAGGCAAGTTTGATATGGTCTATCACCTTGCTGCTAATAGTGATATTCAGAAGGGTGGCAAAGATCCGATGGTGGATTATAACCTGACATTTAACACCACCTTTAACGTACTCCAACTTCTGAAAGAGTTTGAGATTAAGAAGTTCTTCTTTGCATCTACTTCCGCCATCTACGGTGAGACATATGATGTGCTGAACGAGGATTATGGCCCTTTGAAGCCTGTTTCAAATTATGGTGCTGGTAAGCTTGCTAGTGAGGCATTTATCAGTGCCTTTAGTTCAACCTATGGTATTCAGACATGGATTACCCGATTCCCTAATGTGGTTGGTGAGCGGTTTACGCACGGCGTAATCTACGACTTTATCCATAAACTTCAGAAGAATCCAGAAGAGCTGGAGGTATTGGGTAATGGTGAGCAGTGCAAGCCTTATGTGTATGTGAAGGATTTGGTAGAAGCAATCCTGTATGTAATTGACCACTCTAGTGAAAAGTACAATGTGTATATGATTGGCTCAGACTCTCGTACCAAGGTAAAGGAGATTGCCGCGATGGTCATTGAAGAGATGGGGCTGAACGCAAAGATAAGATACACTGGTGGCGACCGCGGTTGGGTAGGTGATGTGCCAGAGTTCCGCTATGATCTGACCAAGATTAACAAACTTGGCTGGACTGCCCCTCACAATTCAAATGAATCTGTAAGATTAGCCATACAAAAAGCATTGGACAAATGAAGGTTGTAATTATTGCAGGCGGACAGGGTACACGCATTGCTACTGTGAATAGTGAGATACCCAAGGCTATGATCCCCGTTTGCGGGAAGCCCATAATAGAACATGAAGTGGAACTATGTAAACGCTATGGTTTCACAGATTTTCTGTTCATTATTGGATATATGGGCGACCAGATTTCTTCCTTCTTCGGAGATGGAAGAAAATGGGGTGTTAACATTGAGTATTATCAGGAGACTCAGCCACTTGGTACCGCAGGCGCTTTAGGATACTTGAAAGAAAAACTAACGGAAGACTTCTTTGTGTTCTATGGTGATACGATAGTAGACTTTGACATGCAAGCCATGTTGAAATATCACCAGGAAAAGAACGCAGATGCAACTCTGTTCCTCCATCCTAATGACCATCCGTATGATTCTGACATTGTTGAATTGGATGCAGAAGGAAAGGTGCTAAGGTTTGACAACAAACCACATCCGGATGACTTTGTAAGTAGAAATATTGTGAATGCCGCTCTGTTTGTCTTTAGTCCTAAGATTCTAACCCAGATAGAGGTGGGCGTGAAGAGCCTTATTGAGAAGCACGTTCTCCCTCGCTGCTTAGAGGCTGGCATGAATCTCTATGGCTATGTGTCCCCAGAGTATATTAAGGATATGGGCACTCCCGACCGTTACGAGGCCGTATGCCACGACTTTGAGAGTGGCAAGGTAGCCCGTCTGAACAAGAAGAATCCAAGACCTGCTATCTTCTTGGACAGAGATGGTACCATCAACGAGGAGGTAAACCTGTTAAACAAACCTGAACAACTGAAACTGATTGAAGGTGCAGCAGAGGCTATTCGATTGATTAACAAAAGTGATTATCTGGCTGTCATTGTCACCAACCAGCCGGTTATTGCACGTAACCTTTGTTCAATTGAAGAGCTGGAGTATATCCATGCTTCACTGGAGACAATGCTGGGCAAAGAGCGTGCATACGTTAATGCCATCTACTATTGCCCTCATCACCCAGACAAAGGCTTTCCTGAAGAGCGTCCAGAATACAAGATTGATTGCGACTGTAGAAAGCCTAAACCTGGTATGTTGTTACAGGCTGCTAAAGATTGGAACATTGACCTATCTAAGAGCTATATGATAGGTGACTCTGACAGAGATTTGAAAGTAGGGCAGAACGCAGGTTGCAAGGATTCGATTGTTATCAAGACAAACGAGCCCAATGCTCTACTCAATGCGATTAAAGAAATTATATAGTAATTCTAACCGTATGATTATATCAAGAACGCCCTTCAGGGTATCCTTTGCGGGTGGTGGCTCTGACTTGCCATCTTTTTACCGTAAATCTACAGGAGCTGTACTCAGCACCTCAATAGATAAATATATGTATATTGCTATCCATCCCTATTTTGAGAAGAATAAGATTCAACTCAAATATTCAAAAACGGAGCAAGTAAGCAGTATAGATGATATTAAGCATCCAATTTTCCGTGAAGTACTAAAGATGTATGGTTTGACGGGAGTTGACTTGAATTCCATTGCAGATATTCCTTCTGGCACAGGTCTTGGCTCTAGCAGCTCTTTTACTGTAGGCTTATTAAATGCAGTGCGGGCGTATATTGGTAAGGCTACTAGTGGTGAAAAATTAGGTGAGTTAGCTTGTGACATCGAGATTAACCGTGTTGGTTCTCCCATTGGCAAACAAGATCAGTACGCTGCAGCCTGTGGTGGTTTGAACTTCATAACATTCTATGGTGATGAGACTGTGAATGTGGAGAAGATTATAATGCAACCCGAGAAGAAGCAGGAACTTGAGGATAATCTTCTGATGGTGTTTGTTGGTGGTGAACATTCCGCAAATACAATTTTGAAGAGTCAATCTGCTGCCATTAGTGATGTAAAGAAGTTCGAGGCACAAAAGCAGATGGTTCAGTTGGCATACAATCTTCGCGAATCGCTGGAGAATAACAATTTGGATGACTTTGGTAGAATCCTGCACGAGAACTGGCTACTAAAGAAGTCACTTACATCTGGTATCAGTACCGGCATCGTTGACGAGATGTATAATAAAGGCATTGAGGCTGGTGCTCTAGGAGGCAAATTACTTGGTGCAGGAGGTGCAGGTTTTATACTGTTCTATTGCCCTAAAGAGAAGCAAGTGGAGTTCCGTGAGCGTATGGGAGCAATCACAGAATTGAATTTCAAGTTTGATAACTACGGCTCTAAGATTATTTATGTGGGTGAGAAGGTAAACATTTGGAAGACTAATCTATAAAAGTATTGACATGAATTACATAGACGAGATTAGCGCCTATTTTGAGCGCGAAAAAGAGACTCTTGATGCTATCAGCAAAGAGGACTTGAATACGCTGATGAATGTGCTAGTTGATGCAAGAGAATCGGGCAAAACCATTTTTATCATGGGTAACGGAGGCTCTGCAGCAACCGCTTCTCATTACGTATGCGATTTTAACAAAGGTGTCTCATACGGAAAAGAGAAGATGTTTAAGTTCATCTGCCTGAATGACAATATCCCGACAATGATGGCATACGCTAATGATTTGTCGTATGCAGATGTATTTGTTGGACCACTGAAGAATTTTATGCAGAAAGGAGATGTTGTGATAGGTATCTCTGGTAGTGGCAACTCTGAGAATGTTGTACGTGCCATTCTGTATGCAAATGAGAATGGTGGGGTTTCTGTGGGTATCACAGGCTATAGTGGTGGTAAGGTTAAGCAAATGTGCAAGTATAATGTACATGTTCCGGTGGACGATATGCAAATTACAGAAGATTTACATATTGTGCTCGACCATTGTATGATGAAAATTTTGAGTGGAAATGATAGATAAAGAAAGAATAGTTGTATCACTTGTAATGGCAACATATAATGATTCGCCTACATATCTTGAGTCGGCTATAAATAGTATTAGAGAACAAACTTTTTATAATTGGGAACTAATTATTGTAGATGATAGTACAAAGGAAGAAACCAAGAAGGTTCTTGATGTTTTTTCCGATGAGGATCAAAGAATAGTGATAATAAGAAGTGATACAGAAAAATACGGATTTGTAAAGGCCTTAAATGTCGGGTTAGAGAATGCAAGAGGCGATTTCGTCGGAAGAATGGATGGTGATGATTTGTCAAGGCCGGAGCGTATAAAGAAAGAAGTGGATTTCCTTAGGACACATAAGGAATATGATGTGGTAGGCAGTCAAACCTCCATAATCGATTCTACAGGAAAAATCACATCTTTTATAAAATTTCCAGCAACAGGATTAAAATTTAGACTTTTTCAAATTATGAGGTGCCCTATGCAACATGGTACAGTATTAATGCGTAGGACACTAATTGACAATGGAGTTAGATATGATGAGAAATTTAAAAGGTCGGAAGATCTAGAACTATGGCTTAGACTTCAAAAATATGGGTATAAACTATATAATTTACAAGAGGTATTATACGATTTTCGAGTAGAGGAAAATTATGCTATAAAAAGAAACAAAGAGCATTTTGAATATAACGTACGTGCGAGAAAAAAGAATTTTACGTGTCGATATTTTTTAACAAACCTTGTGGGGGTTATTGTCGCAATTTGTTATTCAATAATTCCGTCCGAAGTTAAAAACACTGTTTACAAGAGATTAAATGGACGTTGATTGTATTCATGTTGTTGGCAAGCAGTCAAGTTTGACGTATTCTTTCTTTTTGGAAGCGGCAGAGCCGAGCGGCAGGGAAGATTATTTGTATTAGTGTAACGAGTGTAGCGAGTTTTTACAACTTTCTCTATATAAATATATTCACCTCCAACCAAATGTATTTCTATAGTGAAAGTTTCATTTTCTCATTACACTCGTTACACTCGAGAGTTGAAAATAGTATTTTTTTATGGCTAGGAAACCGAGAGTGAGGGCACGTTCGGGGGTGTATCATGTGCTGATGCAGGGTGTGAGGCACCGTGACATCTACATAGATGATGAGGACTACCGGACGTTTGTGGAGATACTGGAGAGGTTGCAAACGGCGAAGGATGGCGAGGAGCGGTATTTTACGGTGTATGCGTACTGCCTGCTACCTGACCACTTCCACCTGCTGCTGAAGGAGGAGGCGGACACGGTGAGTGTAACAATGGGGCGCATAGCGGCGGCCTATGCACACTACTTTAATGATAAGTACGACCGCGACGGTGCGATATACCGAGCGAGGTTTGTAAGCGAACCTGTGGAGAACGAGGAACGGTGGAACAC
>JAEEGL014333604.1_pt1 | contig 16958 bp, 13 predicted proteins | sample 9134231 | NCBI WGS metagenome assembly JAEEGL01 (sample SAMN16246548, study PRJNA631951) | gut metagenome | biome: gut microbiome; feature: rumen; material: fiber-attached | host: Bos | place: Iran: Karaj | collected 2018-10
TACAAAGAGTTTACCGCTCATCATTATCAGAAAATAATCGAGCGCTATTCTCTTACAGAGGATGAACTCAAGCAAGCAATTCAAGAAATACAGAAGCTTAATCCCAAACCCGGAAATACTTATTCGGCAGATGTTTATGCAGCTACAGCAGTGATACCTGATTTCATAATAGAAGTTGATGAAGGCAGCATAAGTATAGCTCTCAACAACGGCAACATTCCGGAATTGCGCGTCAATCGTGAGTTCAACGACATTCTTCAAGCATATCAATCGCAACCCACTCACAGCAAACAAGAGAAAGATACGATAGCGTTTATAAAGGACCGAATAGACTCTGCACGTTGGTTTATCGATGCCATTCGCCAAAGGAACGAGACGCTTTTGAGAACAATGAGGACAATAGTTGCTATCCAAAGAGAGTTCTTCCTTGAAGGTGATGAAGCATGTCTTAAACCAATGATTCTCAAGGATGTAGCAGACAGAACGGGTTATGATGTGAGCACCATATCGCGCGTTAGCAACTCCAAATATGCGCAAACTCCATACGGTATTTTCCCATTGCGATATTTCTTCTCTGAGAGTATGACCAACAATGAAGGCGAGGAGGTAGCAACCCGAGCAATCAAGAATGCACTTCAGGAAATAATAGATGGAGAAGATCCGCAGAATCCGCTAAACGATGATGAACTTGTGGATGTTTTGAAAGAAAAAGGATTTCCTATTGCTCGCAGAACTATTGCCAAATATCGCAAGCAATTAGGAATTCCAGTAGCCAGACTCAGAAAAGGCATTTAGAAGTTAAAGGTTACTGCAAGTCACATTTCAAATATCAAACTTCCAATCTTGAAACTTCTGAAATATATTGCTACCTCGTTCAGCATTCTATTCTATCCAATGCTGATTCCCACATATGCCATGATATTTCTAAGTGTGGCATTTAGCAGATTGGGAGCATACAATCTTCAAAAAGCCTACTACATCATTCTTATTACAGGAACTTTGATATTCACCTGCATCATACCTCTTTCGGTAGTATTGATTCTATATAAGCAAAACCGCATAAAAAACATATACATAGAAGACCGAGAGGAGCGTTCAGTTCCTTATATGTATGCTGTCTGTTCTGCCGCTATCTGGTGTTTCTTTTTGTGGCATGTGATGAAAATTCCCAATTTCATCGTTATGATGTCAGTGGCCGCAACCATAGCATTAGGATTGGTAGCCGTAATTAACCGATGGTGGAAAATATCCGCTCACCTGAGTTGCTTTGGAGCTCTGATAGGCGGAGTAGCAGGATATTGCTGGTATACATCCAATTTCAATCTTTGGTTGATCCCTACTCTGCTTGGACTGGCACTCATCCTAATGTACTCACGCCTTTATCTGAAAGCACACACGGCAATGCAGGTTGTATGCGGCTTTTTGCTTGGTATGATAACCACTTTCATACCCGCATTTTTTGCATAGTTTCAGACGCTATATTCCAACATATTTTACATCAAAAGATGTAAACTTCCGCACAAATTCCGTATAAAAGTTGCAGTTTTCTAAAAAAAGCAGTATCTTTGCAAGTTAATTATATTGGATAAATATGCGAAGATACGTACTAATCATATCATTATGTTTGCTTGCAGCTACTAAAAGTGTTGCCAACCAAGCTGTTACGCTTACAGACAGTGCTCGTGTGAGTCTGCTGACTTGCACTCCAGGCAATGAAACCTACAGTAAATACGGTCATAGCGCTGTAAGAATTTTTGATCCGGAACTGGATATAGACTGGACTTTCAACTATGGTGTATTCAATTTCAACACCAAGGATTTCTATCTTAAATTTCTGCGCGGTGAAACCTGGTATCAACTTGATTTGGAAGATACCGACTGGTTTATCTATACAAGCAGTTTGATAGGCAGAATCACTTATGAGCAAGTGCTCAATCTAAAGCAAGAAGAGAAGCAGGCAATATTTAATGCCCTCGTCGACAATTATCAACCCAAGAAAAGATATTATCTTTACAATTTTGTGTTTGACAATTGTGCCACTCGTCCATACAAACTTATCCGCAAAGCGATGCCTAATCTTCCATCGGCTCAGCAAGTAGCTGATTATCAAGCAGTGAAAGCAGCAAATGACATAGAGCACATGAAAGCGTTACAGGCAACAAATCCTCTTCAGCGCATTCCTGTACTCGGAGATGAAGTGCCTCCAACCTACCGACAAATGATTCGTCATTATTCAGAGAAGAACTCTTGGCCGGGTTTTGGAATCGACTTTATTTTCGGCAGTGTGGCAGACGTCGAGATGACTGCAGAGCAACGTTTGTTTTTACCTGAACAACTAATGAGTTATGTTGGCAATGCTATTATGGAAGACGGCACTCCTTTCTGTCTGGAAGATAACACAAAGACATTCGAAATAAAAAAGCACTCATGGTGGACTTCTCCATATCTTGCAATTTTGCTTCTTGCATTATGCATCTGTATAATTACTTCGATTGATGTGCTAAAACAGAGATATGACTGGTGGATAGACTTTATTCTTCTTATTGCAGGTGCAATATTAGGTTTGATTTGTTTCTATCTAAGTTACTTCTCTATTCATCCGCTGGTAGGTAAGAATTGGAATTTGCTCATAATCAACCCCTTACTGTTTATTCCTTGCATTATGTTATTGATTCCGAAGTGTAGACACTGGCTCGGAAAGCATGTTGGGGTTTTAGGAGTCTGCTATTTAGTATTAGTTGTTGCTAGGCTTATAGGATTGCAATTTCAGGCATGGCATTGGTTGATTGTCTTGCCTTTGATACACAGTATTCGTATGATAACTTTAGGAAACAAGGAATTGAAAGCGCTGTTTGCCAGAAAACCAGTTGCAAAAGGAGGAAAGAAAGCAAGAATTATAGTAACTCTAGCGGCCTTACTTACAGCAGGCCTACTCAATGCCGAACCAAGATTGACAGTGGTGGTTTGCGTGGATGGCATGAATCAGCAAGCACTGTCAGAAATGCGCGGATACTGGCAACAAGGCGGTTTGCGTACATTAGATGAAGAAGCACACGAATCGACTATCACTTTCCCTCAGATAGTGGCAGGCGGCAGTGAGACTCTGGCGACTATTGTCAGCGGAACCACACCCGACAATCACGGAATCAGTTTCGACAAATATTTCTCTCGCCAAGACCGCAAAGTGCACAGTATCTTTGAAGACAACGAGCAGAAAGGAATAGGAACGACCATTCAGGTATCTCCCCAATCGCTACTTTCTCCCACCATAACCGATGAGTATCGCATGCATCATTCCGACCGCAGCAAGATCTATGCATTAGGAATCAACCCTGAAAACACAATCATTCTTGCAGGTCATGCTGCGAATGCTTGTGCATGGTTGGATGAGAAAGAATTGTGTTGGGCAACCACAGGTTACTATTCTGAGGGTCTACCATCTGCTGCCGACGAAATGAATATAAAAGGTAGAATCAATGAGCTGGCAGAACAGAATTGGACTCCACGAATGGACATAAACACCTACATGCATCCAACAGCCAAAGAAAAAAAGCAGAAGGGATTCAGTTATCAGCAAAAAAATGTACTACGTCACTCTCCAGTTGCCAATACTCTGGTTATTGAGTTAGCACTTGATCTGCAGAAGAAAGCGCAACTTGGTACAGATTCGCATGCCGACATGCTGCTTCTCGAACTTAATGTTACCTCACCCCAAGCAAAATCCGATCTAATAGAATCAGGCGAACAAGAAGATATGTATATTCGTCTGAATCAGGATTTAGGTTGGTTGATGGAACAACTTAACAAGAGAATAGGAAAAGACAAGTACCGACTAATCGTTTTCGGAAAACCTCAATTCGGCGAAGGTACAGAAGCTCTTAAAAAAGCCAATCTAAGAACAGGTTATTTCAATACCGAGAGGGCAGCAGCACTCTGCAACACATATCTGATGGCAATGTATGGTCATGAACGTTGGATAGACGGAGGTTATGGATACAGTATTTACTTAAACCGCACTTTGATAGAACAAAAGAAGATGCGATTGAGTGATATTCAACGACAAGTGAGCAGTTTTCTACTGGAATTCGAGGGTACGAAATCAGCATTTTCGATCACAGATCTTCCACTTCTTCCATCAGGAGGTGAAGAAGAAAAACTGCGTCAAAGCTTGAACAAGCGCACAGCCGGAGATGTGGTATTCTGTCTTCAACCTCTATGGGTAGTAGGAGAAAATGAGAACAAGACGATCGACCGTGTACCAGATGAGCGACCTGTATCTCCATTAATGATATGGACTACGGAACTAGGTGTTGAAACAGAAAAAGAAATGTCAGCCACCAAAGTTAAAGAACTGATACTCAAATAAGAACATAACAATAAAAAGAAAAACATATGGAATACTACGAATGTAAAGTCCGCTACCAACGCGAAATTGGTGAGGGAAAACTGCAAAAACAATCTGACACTTATCTAATTGAAGCCGTGTCGTTTGGTGATGCAGAAGAAAGAGTACTTATTGAAGTCAAGCCTTTCGTTTTTATGGGTCAGGAGATAGAAATGCGCAGCATCCGGAAGGTTGTATATAATGAAGTGCTCCACAATCCCCAAGGACATTTTTGGTTCAAAGCCAAAGTTGTGCTCACCACAGTAGACGAAAGCGAAGGAAAAGAGAAAAAGATCAAGACCAACATACTCGTTCAGGAAACCGATCTGGAAGCAGCATATAAAGCTGTCAACAAACTGATGAAGAGTTCTATAACCGATTATGAAATAACCAATGTTCAGATTACCGGCATTGTTGACGTGATAAGTTTGGTGAAAAATGTAGAAGCAGAGTAAGTAGACTCGGCTAACACTCGGCTTGAGACGGCTTCAGAATAGCATCAAAAAAAGCATCCGACAGACGTGAGTATAGCAGAAAACATAAAGCAGATTAGATCGACATTACCGGCAAATATGCAACTTGTTTGCGTCAGCAAATATCATACACAAGCCGATATATTGGAGGCATATGAGGCAGGCGAAAGATTGTTTGGTGAGAGTCGCGCTCAAGAACTCTCACTAAAAGCGCAGAATCTTCCGCATGACATTCAATGGCATTTTCTGGGTCATCTGCAACGCAACAAAGCAAAAGCTGTTTGCGAATATGCCACTATGATTCAAAGTGTTGACTCATGGCGTCTGATGGAAACGATCAACAATGTTGCCAGTAGAACCATAGACATTCTGCTGGAAGTACATGTAGCAAAAGAAGATACAAAATCAGGTATGTCTACAGAAGAATTGCTTGGTTTATTGCAAGAAGGCAATTGGAAAGACCTGCACAACATCAGGATTCGCGGATTGATGGGAATGGCGACTCTTACTGAAGACAAAGATGAGATACTAAAAGAATTTCAGACACTCAAGGTCTTGTTCGACAAAATAAAAAACGAATATTTTTCCGATTCCACACGTTTTGATACCCTCTCAATGGGAATGTCTGACGACTACCCTATTGCAATTAAGGCCGGAAGCACAATGGTTCGTATAGGTTCGAAGATATTCGGAGAACGACAACTATAAATGCGTAAAACTCAAATCTACATATTGCTGTTATTGCTGACATTAGCACAAATTGCCAATGCCAGACGTGTGCGACTATTCGGCTATGTACTTGACGAAGACAACCGAGGCATAGAACTCGCGAATGCGTATGTAGAAGGAACGACAGTCGGAACAACGACTAACAAAAACGGCTACTACGACCTACAAGTTGATATAACGGATAGTATCACTCTAGTATACTCAATGCTAGGATACGAGACAATCCGTCAGCGCATTATGACAACCCGCGATGTTTTGCAAATAAATGTCGAGTTACCTTTGAGTTCTGAATCTCTAGGTGAAGTAGAGGTAAAAGCAGTACATCGCCAAACAGGTCAGATGGATCAGATTGACGTTGGTCAAACACGCTTGATGCCAGATGCCTCCGGAGGTTCGATTGAAAGTATTCTAATCACTTTTGCCGGTGTAACCCAAAACAACGAATTGAGTTCACAATACAATGCTAGAGGAGGAAACTTCGATGAAAACGAAGTTTACGTTAACGGAATAGAGGTATATCGTCCTCTGCTAATCAGAGCAGGTCAGCAAGAAGGACTCAGTTTTGTGAATGCCGACATGGTAGAGAGTGTAGAGTTTGCGGCAGGCGGATTCGATGCTATGTATGGTGACAAAATGTCGTCGGTACTTGATATAACATACAAAAGTCCGAAACAGTTTGAAGCAACCCTGACCGCAAGCATTTTAGGAGCATCAGCATATGTCGGTTCAGGCGATAGCACATATTCGATGATGCATGGCATCCGCTACAAGACCTCCAAATATATGCTTGGTGCTTTACCAACAAAAGGTAATTATCAGCCAAACTTTGTTGATTATCAAACATTTATCACATGGAGTCTTGACAACAAAAGAGCGAAACAAGGTTTGAATAGGCGTTGGGAAATGAGTTTCATGGGTAATTTCTCACAAAACTCATACAGATTCAGACCAGAAGAGGCATCCGAGAGTTTCGGCGGTCTATCTGCTACTCGCAAATTGACAATCGGCTTCGAAGGTCAGGAAAAAGATGTTTTCCGTACGGCATTCGCAGCTCTCAGTGCAAAGGGCAGAATAAATAAAGAAGTGGAGATCGGCTTTGATCTTTCAGGTTTCTACACCAACGAGCAAGAGAATTACGATATCACCAATGACTATTTTATGACTGATGATCCGCAGACCAATCTTACTAATCCAAGCGGGCAACAGACTGAGCAACCAGAAACCAACAAGACAGTCGACGGTGATTCAATAAGTGGTAATGTTCTTGGCAAAGGAATGTTTCATGAGCATTCTCGCAACCGTCTGGAAGCAGGAGTATTCACCTTTGCTCACAATGGAACGTGGACTCGCGAACAAAACAAGATGCAATGGGGAGTGTCGGCACAAGGAGAACTCATCAGCGACAATATTCACGAATGGCAATGGCGCGATTCGATGGGTTACTCGATGCCTACCGGAGCTGATGACCTTGCTTTATACTACTCATTACAAAGCAGCCAAAAGATGCAGTCGGTCCGCGTTCAAGGCTACATACAAGATACCTATAAATGGCTTACCGACGGAGGAAGCGTGTTGCTGACCGGAGGTGTACGCGCCCAATGGTGGAGCATGAACAACGAGTTTCTCTGCTCACCACGTGTATCACTTACCTGGCTTCCGGGTTGGAAACGCGACTTCTCATTCCGCTTTGCGACCGGACTCTACTATCAAGCGCCTTTCTATAAAGAGCTTCGCAGGATGGTAACCGGAGATGACGGAGTGACCCGTATAGAACTTAACACCAAATTGAAAGCACAGCGCAGCGTGCATGTGATACTTGGAGGTGATTATTACTTCCGCGCATGGGGCAGACCTTTCCGCTTAACTGCAGAAGCATATTACAAATATATAGATCGCGTAGTTAATTATACAGTAGAGAATGTACGTATCCGCTATTCCGGAGAAAACGACGGAATTGCATACACTACGGGATTGGATTTGAAACTGTATGGCGAACTAGTGCCTGGAGCAGAGTCATGGATTTCATTATCAGCGATGCGCTCAAGACAAGACCTAGCCAGTGATGATACGGGTTGGATAATAGGAATGAACGAACAGCGATTTGCATTTTCAATGCTATTCCAGGATTATATCCCGCGTCTTCCCCAATGCAAAGTTCATCTTAAAACCATTGTTTCCGATGGTCTTCCTTTTGCCTACCCTACCAACAGCAGTGCACGAGGACACTTGAAGACATATTTCCGTTTGGATATAGGCGCCAGTTGGGAATTTACAGGCAAGACCTATTCCTGGATGCGGAAATCGAAACACGTGAAACGATGGGCATTGCAGTTTGAGGTATTCAACTTGACCGACTATAAAAACGTGAACTCATATTTCTGGGTAACAGATGCTCATAATATTCTGTGGGGTTGTCCGAACTACCTGACAGGCAGAATGTTCAATGGCAAGATTACGATAGATTTCAAATAGAACAAAGCAAACACATATATGGCAGACAAGAAAACCCAAGAAACTCCGATGATGCGGCAGTTCAGGCAGATAAAGGAACAATATCCCGATGCGATGCTTCTCTTCCGCTGTGGTGACTTCTACGAGACATACGCAGAAGATGCTATACGTGCCTCTAAAGTGCTGAATATCACATTGACTCACCGCAATAATGGCAATTCTCAAGCAGAAACAGCTATGGCAGGTTTCCCCTATCATGCTCTTGATACTTATCTGCCAAAATTAGTGAGAGCAGGAATGCGTGTTGCCATATGCGACCAATTGGAAGACCCCAAACTCACCAAGACACTCGTAAAACGCGGCGTGACTGAACTTGTGACACCGGGAGTTAGTTATTCCGACACCACTTTGCAAGGCAAAGAAAACAACTTTGTAGCATGTGTCGTATTGCCTGACAAATCGCATAAAAATGCCAACCCGTTAACCGGCATTGCTTTTCTTGACATATCAACAGGAGAATTCCTTGTGGCGCAAGGTGCCAACGATTATATAGACAAACTCCTTGGCAATTTTGCTCCGAAGGAGGTACTTTATGAGCGTGGGAAAAGACAAGAATTTGAGAGTCTGTTTTCTAACAAGTATTTCACTTTCGAACTTGAAGACTGGATGATGACGATGGACAGTGCTATCGACCGACTCACGAAACAGTTTGAGACACAGAATCTTAAGGGTTTCGGTGTGGACAAACTACCCAATGGAGTGATAGCAGCAGGTGCTATTCTGCATTACCTAGACATGACCCAACACTTGCAAACCGGTCATATTCGTTCACTCAGTCGTATAGAGGAAGACCGCTATATGTGGCTTGACAAGTTTACACTAAGGAATCTGGAAATATACGGCTCGACGGGTGAAGGAGGAACCACATTGCTTGAGGTGCTCGACAAGACTTCTTCGCCTATGGGCGGTCGTTTGCTCAGACGCTGGGTTGCCTTGCCATTGAAAGATGCCAAACAGATCAGGAAACGCCAGCAAGTAGTGGAATATTTCTTCCGAGCCCCGGAGGCAAGAGAAGAGATAAAGCAACTGATGGAGGGTATTGGTGATCTTGAGCGTCTGGCAAGCAAAGTGGCAACAGCCAGAATTAATCCGCGCGAAGTGCTCCAGTTGGCATATGCTCTTTCTGCTTTAGAACCTATAAAAGAGATTGCGGAACAAAGCGGTGATGACCAATTGCAATTGCTTGGCAGAAACATATCACTACTAGTGGATGTTCGCGAACGCATAAAAAAGACCATCTCACCTACTGCACCTGCACTGACAAGCAAACCGGATTACATACGTGACGGTGTGGATAGCGAACTTGACGAATTGCGTAGTTTACAACATGATGGCAAGTCGTATTTGAAGCAACTGGAGCAAAGGGAAGCAGAACAAACTGGTATACAGAGTCTGAAAATCGGGTTCAACAATGTATTCGGCTACTATCTTGAAGTGAGAAACACATATAAAGAACTTGTACCAGAAACATGGATCAGAAAGCAGACACTAGCTCAAGCAGAACGCTATATAACCGAAGAGTTGAAACATTATGAGGAAAAGATTCTAGGAGCAGAAGAGCGAACGGCTATCATAGAGCAACGTATATATACGGAACTGCTTATTGCACTTTCCGACTATGTGCCACAACTATTGATTGACGCACAAGTTGTAGCAAAAATAGACTGTCTGCTATCGTTTGCAGAGGTTGCAAGAGAAAACAAGTATATCTGTCCGGAGGTTAATGATTCGCTTGTGATCGATATTCATCAGGGTCGCCATCCTGTGATTGAACAACAAATGCCTCCCGGAGAGAAGTATGTAGCCAACGATGTGATGCTAGACAACAACTCGCAACAGATCATTATTCTTACTGGACCAAACATGGCTGGAAAGAGCGCACTATTGAGGCAAACCGCACTCATTGTGCTCATGGCTCAGATAGGTTGCTTTGTACCTGCCGAGAGCGCATCAATAGGTGTAGTAGACAAGATTTTCACACGCGTGGGTGCAAGCGACAACATATCAGTGGGAGAGAGTACTTTCATGGTTGAGATGAACGAAGCAGCTGCCATACTCAACAACCTCTCAGAGCGGAGTCTGGTTTTGTTTGACGAACTAGGAAGAGGAACATCTACATATGACGGCATATCCATTGCATGGGCAATAGTGGAATACATACATGAAAACAAAGGTCATGCGAAGACTCTGTTTGCCACTCATTATCACGAACTTAATGAAATGGAGAAGAGTTTCAGCCGCATCCGCAACTACAATGTATCGGTGAAGGAAGTCAACAATAAAGTGATCTTCCTTCGCAAGTTGGCTCGCGGAGGAAGCGAGCACTCATTCGGTATTCACGTTGCAAAACTTGCAGGAATGCCACAAAGCATAGTGAAGCGGGCAGAAAAGATATTGCAGGATCTGGAAGCTGCCAATAATAACGGAAACATAGGAAAACCAACGGAAAGCATAGGCAATAGCCGCGAAGGAATGCAACTGAGCTTTTTCCAACTGGATGATCCTGTGCTTGAGGTGGTAAGAGACGAGATCAAAAATCTTGATATCAACAGTCTTACACCGCTAGAGGCACTAAACAAGCTAAATGAAATCAAGAAAGCAGTACTCGGAAAATAATGAGAAGAGCATTTGCCTTCATATTAATTGCACTATGTTGCAACGTACTGACCGAAAGTGATGCATGCACTTCGGTGATAGTGAGCGGCAAGGCAACAGAGAGTGGTCGTCCACTACTCTACAAACATCGTGATAGCGACGACCAAAACAATCGTGTGGAATACTTCAAAGGAGAGCGCTTTGATTTCATTGGACTTGTCAACTCCGATTCACCCGAAGGAGAGGTGTGGACAGGCATTAATTCAGCGGGTTTCTGCATAATGAACACGGCTTCATATAATTTCCGTGAAGACTCGCTCGACCAGGTAGAAATGGATAGAGAGGGGCAACTTATGTATGACGCTCTATCCACTTGCGAGACCCTGGAGGATTTTGAGCATTTGCTCGAGAAACGCGAAAAACCGATGGGAGTGGAGGCCAATTTTGGAGTGATAGATGCACAAGGAGGCGCTGCTTATTATGAAACCAACAACTTCCGTTGGGTTAAGTTCGATGTGAACGAGACAGAATACGGTTATCGTGTGGTAACCAATTTTTGCGAGTCTGGAAGAAGAGAAGATTATGAAGGTTGGGAGAGATATTTGATTGCGAGCGAAGTAATGAAGAAAGAGTTCAACCCTCAGGTTGATCATCGGTTTTTCTTCAACCGTATGTCAAGAAACGAGACAGAACTTAACGGTGCACATATTCCAAGAGATATAACTTCGGCAGCCATAGTGGTGGAAGGAGTGAAACCGGGTGAAGATCCGAAAGGAGTTGTGATGTGGACTATTTTAGGCCATCCGCTAAGTCATATAGCCTATCCTCTCACAATTAGACCGGGCATCAAGATGAAAATGAAGAAGCCTAAACTTAACCTCAAAAAAGAAGAGAAAATCAGAACTCGCTTTGAACGTAAACGTCAATAGAGACAACCGACAGAATGCATATTCCAATATAGGAAGAAATATCAGTTAACCAATGAACAACAAATAAAAACAAAACATATATGTCAATCGAAAAATCAATCATTCTTCAAGTCCGTAATGCAGTGAAAGAACTATACGGCATCGATGCTGATGAAAAATCAATCCAACTGCAGAAAACCAAGAAAGAGTTCGAGGGTAATCTTACTGTAGTAGTATTCCCATTTGTAAAAGCAGCAAGGAAAGCTCCTCAAATGGTAGCGTCAGAAATAGGCGAAGCGTTAATCTCTACAGAGGAAGGTCGTATGCTTGTGGAACGCTATAATGCCGTGCAAGGTTTTCTCAATCTCGTCATCGCACCCGCATTCTGGGCAAAATGTCTGGAAGAGATTGACTCGACAGACAATTATGGATATGCTCCTACAAACGGCAAACTGATGATGGTGGAGTATTCATCCCCCAATACCAACAAGCCTCTGCATTTAGGACATGTCCGCAACAATCTTCTCGGTTTCAGTATTGCCAAGATTCAAGAAGCAAACGGATGGAAAGTGGTGAAGACCAATATAGTAAATGACCGCGGTATACATATATGCAAATCGATGCTCGCATGGCTATTGTTCGGCAATGGCGAGACTCCTGAGTCAAGTGGGAAAAAAGGTGACCACCTGATTGGAGATTATTATGTTCGTTTCGACATTGAATACAAGAAACAAATAAAAGCACTTATGGAATCGGGGATGGATGAAGAAACGGCAAAGAAAGAAGCTCCGTTGATGAAACAGGCGCAAGCAATGCTACTGAAGTGGGAGCAAGGCGACCCTGAGGTGCGCAAACTATGGGAAACGATGAACAGTTGGGTATACGCAGGTTTTGACGAGACTTACAAAAAGATGGGAGTATGCTTCGACAAAATTTATTACGAATCGAACACATATCTGGTGGGGAAACAAGAAGTGGAGCGTGGTTTGAAGGAAGGCAAGTTTTATCGTCGAGAAGACAACTCTGTATGGGCAGATCTCACTCAAGACGGACTTGACGAGAAACTTCTGCTTCGTCAGGATGGTACTTCTGTGTATATGACACAAGATATCGGAACTGCCAAACTAAGATATGAAGACTACCCCATCGACAAGATGGTGTATGTGGTTGGAAACGAGCAGGAATATCACTTTAAAGTGCTAAGTATTCTGCTTGACCGTCTGGGCTTCCCATTTGGCAAAGAACTGGTGCATTTCTCATACGGAATGGTGGAATTGCCAAATGGAAAGATGAAATCAAGAGAAGGAACAGTGGTAGATGCCGACGATCTGATGCAACAGATGATAGAAGATGCCAAAGAAGTAAGCAAAGACAAAGTCAACAAGATTGCCGGCATATCAGATGAAGAAGCAAACGAGATAGCACGCAAAGTCGGACTTGGAGCACTAAAATATTTTATTCTGAAGGTAGACCCGAGAAAAAACATGCTTTTCAATCCTGAAGAATCGATCGACTTCAACGGCAATACAGGTCCATTTATACAATATACATATGCACGAATACAGAGCGTGTTAAGGAAAGCCAAAGACAATGCAATCGAGTTTCATGCTAGTGCAGATGCAGAACCCAACGAGAAGGAAGTGGAACTGATTCAGCGACTTAACGAATATCCTCAGGTTGTTCGTCAGGCAGGCGATGAATTCTCACCGGCAGTGATTGCCAACTACTGCTACCAATTAGCATGCGACTTCAATTCGTTCTATCATGATTATAGTATCCTCGGCGAAGAGAACGCGGCTATTCGCAATTTCCGTTTGCTGCTATCGGAAACAGTAGGCAAAGTAATTGCATCGGGAATGTCGTTGCTTGGAATTGAGATGCCGGCGAGGATGTAGTGAATAGCTAAGCCGTAATGAAGAATAAGGGGTGAAGGATGACACAAAAAAAGAGGCGCTGAGCGTCTCTTTTTTTTATAAAGATTGCATTAATCAATCTATATCGTACAGAAAATCATAGAGTTCCTCACGAGTGGTACTCTCACGAGGTATGACAAGGATAGTATCGTCACCTGCAATAGTGCCAAGAATATAAGCACCTCCTCGATCGTCAATATCATAAGCGACAGCATTTGCATAACCGGGTTTGGTTTTCACAACCGCAAATTGTCCGCAGAAATCGATGCCACGAATCGAGAGTTTGGCAAGATCAGAATCCATACCAAGCACTTTCTTTTCTACAACAGGATTGGCAGGAATGATATATTTGCAAGTGCCATCCGGCAACACCTTTTTTTCTGCACATAGATCGCGCAGATCACGACTCAACGTTGCCTGTGTTACTTCCACACCTTGCTGGCGCAATGCTTTGGTCAGTTGTTCCTGACTTGTTATCACCTGAGCGTTCAAGAGGCTTGAAATCAGGCGCATACGTTTCATTTTAAGATTCATATACTCCGAAAGATCTTAATATTGTGCTGCATCGTACACCTGATCTGCAACTTCCGATCCACAGATGTTTTCTATCAAGCAGAAAGCAAAGTCGGAACTCAAGCCAGGACCTTTGGCTGTGATGATGTTTTTGGATTCAACCACCAATCCGCCTACATAACTCTCTCCCAGATGTTTTTCAAATCCGGGATAGCATGTAGCCTGCTTGCCTTCCAGGATTCCGAGGTCACCTAGTATAGCGGGTGCTGCACATATAGCAGCAATCTGCTTGTTTTCCTCATTGTGTTTTACAAGCAGTTGGCAGAGGTTTTTGTGTTCACCCAACATAACGCCACCTCCGGGCAGGATAAGCATCTCTGCATCCGAAAAGTCAACATCTTCAAACAGTCGGTCAGCTTTAACGATAACGCCATGAGCGCCCTTAGCATACTCATTGCCGGTCATGCTAACGGTGATCAGACTTACACCTGCACGACGAAGCAAATCGATTGTTGTAACGGCTTCTATCTCTTCGAAACCGTTGTCAAGAAACAAGTAATTCATACAAAATTTTAAATTACAAATTGAAGATTTAAAATTGATTGTTTATATAAGAGTAGCGTTATTTCGTTGTTTTACAACCCATTACATCGAATGAGCATGATTATCGGAAGGAGAATTTGTAGGTAATTGAGCCTTCCTGTTTTACGGTTTCGCTGGTATCGAACTGTGCCTTGTAGGCAGCATCGACAGCCAATTTGCGCGTATAGGAATCAGATATAGTACCTCCGTCAACCACAGCACTCACCACCTTTCCAGAGGAATCAACCTGAATCTTCACAACCACTGTTCCTTCTTGTTTGAAATCGGAAGATGGTCTTGGCAGCGACTTAAGAGTACGTCCTTTCAAAGACCACGAGTTGCCTCCCGATGTTCCCGAGCCAAGCGGATTTCCTTTTGTAGAGGTGGCATTGTCAGTTCCATTTCCTCCACCTGTAGTTCCACTATTTCCGAAAAGTGAACCAAGTTGGTTGGCCTTGTCGATAGCAGCTTGCTCTTTGGCTTTCTGCTCGGCTATAGCTTTCTCTTTAGCGATTCGTTCGGCTTCTATTCGTGCCTGCTCCTCTTTCTGTTTACGGATTCGCTCGGCTTCTTCTGCTTTCTTTTTCTTTTCTTCCTCCTTGCGCTGTTTCTCAAGGGCGAGGGTCTTCTCATCTTCTTGAGTCATCAGGTCGTTTGGAGAAGGTTGCGAAGGTTTGGGAGGCGGAGCAACAGTTTGAACGGGTGCAGCTGCCTCAATTGGCTGACCACCACCTACATCAGAGTCGCCGAATGACACCATTATACCCTCATCTTCAGGCTCATACGGTTTATCCACCATGATAAACCAAAGCAGGAGGAAGATGAGCAGCATTGTGAGTGCCGATCCCAAAGCTCCATATAATTTAGATTGATAATCTTTCATTTATGCGTTGAATCGAGTTTTTAAGTTCAAGAACAAAAAATGTACCCTTTTGCTCAAACCTAAGTCCGATTCTATTGTTTCTTTGTAGCAATTACGATTTTCATCTTGTGCTGATTAGCGATATCAAGCACTCGTACCACTTCTTTATAAGCGATATCCTGATCGGCGTGCAATGCGATGTATGCAGTGGAGTCGTTGCCAATCTGGTCAACGAGATACCCTTCGAGAGCGTCAGGTTCAATATTGGTAGCCTTCTGCTTCCCAATTGCCACTGAATAAGTGCCCAGTTCATCGATATTGACCTTAGCCACGACCTGCTTGGTAGCAGTTGTAGCACGCGACTGAGGCAGGTTGATTTTTATATCGTTAGGCGACGACATGGTACTTGCCATCACAAAGAAGAGCAAGAGAAGGAATATCAAGTCCGTCATACTGGACATTGAGAAAGTCGCCTCAACATTATTTCGTCGTTTTAAAGCCATAGAGTTATTTACAATTTATAGATTTACTATTGAAAATTGATAGTAACCTGTAACCGACAACTTCTGAACCGACTTATGCAGGTTCGTTGAGCAGGTCCATAAACTCCATTGTACGGCCCTCAAGCAAACGTACAACAGCATCGATGCGGCTTACCAGGTAGTTGTAAGCAAAGAGCACGATAATACCCACGATAAGACCACCGATGGTGGTAACCATAGCTTGATACATACCCTCGCTCAAAGCCGAGAGTTCAATCACTCCACTTGCGCTACCTGCCATATTGTAGAAGGTCTGAACCATACCCATCACTGTACCAAGGAAGCCAAGCATAGGAGCAATAGCAGCAATGGTAGCAACGATAACAAGGTTCTTCTCAAGGTTGGCAACTTCCAGATTACCAACGTTTTCCACTGCAATCTGCACATCACTCATAGGACGACCTATACGTGTAATACCTTTCTCAACCATACGTGCGGATGGGGTATTGGTCTGGTGGCAAAGGTTCAGAGCAGAATCTATCTTACCGTCGTGGATATAATCTTTTATACGATCCATGAACGATTTGTCTTCTTTCTTTGCTTTGTTAATCACCACAAGACGCTCGATAAACATATAAACAGCGAGTGCAAGGAGTACAGCGAGTACGACCATTATCCATCCGCCATAAGCGGCCATGGTAAGGAGGCGCATTGGTTCTTGTGCGGTTTCGGCTACCTGCTCAGCAGCCACCACTGGTGTGTCAATTTGGAATAACATAATAAATATTGTGTTTTTAGTTTTTAATTCTTAATCAACTGCAGTTTGTACTGCTTGATGGTTTCTTCTATTCCGAGATAGAGGGCATCGGAAATAAGTGCATGACCAATAGAAACTTCATCTACCCAAGGGAATGCTTCAATGAACGCGTGCAGGTTGCGCAAGTTCAGATCATGACCGGCATTGAGTCCGAGCCCCAACTCGTGTGCTTTTTCTGCGGCTGCACGA
>JAEEGL014368596.1_pt1 | contig 16958 bp, 10 predicted proteins | sample 9134231 | NCBI WGS metagenome assembly JAEEGL01 (sample SAMN16246548, study PRJNA631951) | gut metagenome | biome: gut microbiome; feature: rumen; material: fiber-attached | host: Bos | place: Iran: Karaj | collected 2018-10
ACGGTCTCCATATCCGCGAAGATCAGTTCCAGATTGATGGTCTCCATATCCCGGACCGGGTCCACGCTGCCGTCCACATGGATGATGTTGTCATCCTCGAAGCAGCGCACCACGTGTACGATGGCGTCCACCTCCCGGATATGGGAAAGGAACTTGTTGCCCAGGCCCTCGCCCCGGCTGGCGCCCTTCACCAGGCCCGCGATGTCCACGAACTCGATCATCGCCGGCGTCACCTTCCTGGGATGGTACATCTCAGCCAGCACGTTCAGTCTCTCATCCGGCACGGGGACCATGCCGGTATTGGGCTCTATGGTGCAGAAGGGGTAGTTGGCGGCCTGCGCCCCCGCCCCGGTGATCGCGTTGAACAAAGTGCTCTTGCCCACATTGGGAAGTCCTACCACGCCTAATTTCATCCGGTACACCTGCGCTTTCCGAAAAGTATTCATAGTATTATACAACGACACACCGCGGAAAACAAGCAGAAACGCCCCGGCGTCCGGGAGCGGCGGAGCGGCGGACAGCATAAAAAAGAGAGGGACCTTAAGCCCCTCTCAAAGCACGCGGGATGATCCCGCAAGTCTCTGTCGTCAGATGTCCATCAGATCGCTGAAGGCTTTCAGCGCGCCGTCCGTCTCATGGGCCAGGACCCGCTTGGCCAGGACCTTGCCCAGCTGCACGCCCTCCTGGTCAAAGCTGTTGAGGTTCCACACGAATCCCTGATACATCACCTTGTTCTCGAAATGAGAGAGCAGGGCGCCCAGGGCCTCGGGGGTCAGGCATTCGCCGATGATGATGGAGGAAGGCCGGCCGCCGGCAAAGGACTTGTTGGGATCCGCGTCCTTCTTGCCGCAGGCGAAGGCCATGATCTGGGCCGCCACATTGGCGCAGAGCTTCTGCTGGCTGGTGCTGCCCTGGATGTCCACATCCATCCCGGCCTGGCTGCGGCGGAAGCCGACGAACTGCAGGGGCACGATGTCCGTGCCCTGATGGAGCAGCTGATAGAAGGAATGCTGACCGTTGGTGCCGGGCTCGCCGAAGATCACGGGACCGGTGGGATAGTTCACCGGCTCGCCGAAGCGGTTGACCGACTTGCCGTTGCTCTCCATATCCAGCTGCTGCAGGTGGGCGGGGAAGCGGCTGAGCGCCTGGGAGTAGGGCAGCACCGCCGTGGCGGGATAGCCCTGCACATTGCGCTCATAGACGCCGATCAGGGCGTCCAGCATGGCCGGGTTCTTCAGGATATCGCCCTCGGCGGCGAGGCGGTCTTCCTCCGCGGCGCCGTTGAGGAAACGCTCGAACACGTCCGGGCCGAAGGCCAGGCTGAGCACGGCGCCGCCCACACAGGAGGTGGAGGAATAGCGCCCGCCGATATAGTCGTCCATAAAGAAGGCGGCCAGGTAGTCACTGCTCCGGGCCAGGGGGCTGGTCTCACTGGTGACGGCCACCATGTGGCAGGCCGGATCCAGGCCGGCGTTCCTCAGGGCGTCCTTCACGAAAGACTCGTTGGTCAGTGTCTCCAGGGTGGTGCCGGACTTGCTCACCAGCACGAACAGGGAGCGGCTCAGGTCGATGGACTTGAGCACGGCGGCCGCGTCATCCGGGTCCACGTTGCTGATGAACCGGGCTTCCATTTTGAAGCAGCCGTTCCGGCGCGCCCAGTTTTCCAGGGCCAGATACATGGCCCGGGGCCCCAGGTCGCTGCCGCCGATGCCGATCTGCACCACGGTGGTGAATCTCTCGCAAGCGGCGTTGGTGATCTCGCCCCGGTGCACCCTGAGCGCGAACTCGGCCGCCTTGAGCCGCTGCGCCTCATAGAACTCACGCTTGTCCACGCCGTCCGCCGTGACGGCGCCGCACAGCTGACCGCGGGTCAGCTGATGGAGCACCAGCCGTTTTTCACCGGTATTGATCACCTCGCCGCTCAACAGCGCCTCGTACTTCTCCCTGAGCTGCATCTCGTCCGCCAGGGCCTGCAGCGCCGCGAGCACTTCGTCATCCACCTGTTTGGCTGCGTAGTGATACTTCAGGCCGGCCGCCATGGGCACCGCGTATTTCGCGACACGAAGCGCGCCGTTCTCCCCCGTCATGGCCCCGGCGAGATCCACACGGTCCTTGAGTGCTGCGAGCCTGCCCCAGGCAGGGAAACAATCGGGATTCTTCCAGGTGATCATCGTTTTCAGCTCCCTTTCATCGATCGATTTGATCATTTTTTCCGTTCCCGGGCGATCGGTAAGGGCCCGGGCATTCCCGCCTACATTATACATGATTTTCCGTCGGGCACGCAACAGGAAAAAGATGGGCGGCGGCCGGAACAGGTCTGGGCCGGACGCAAAAAAAGCGACATATTTTGTTTAGGAAAAAGCGGAAATATTACCTGAAAAGTGATTGAAAATTACAGATAAATCTGATATCATTACTTTACTGATGTACATCAGCCTGCTGCCTGTCCGGCGGCATCCTGCAAAAAAGCCGTAAGGTTTTTCGATAGAGCATGGGGGGATTTTGTCATGGATCGATATACGGAAATGACCGTATCCGAGCTCAGATCTTTGGCGAAAGAACGCGGCATCAAGCTGCCTGTCGGCTCCGTGAAGCAGACGATCATCGATCTGCTGAGCGAAGCCGATAAAGCGAGCGCGCCTCCTCCGGAGAAGCCCCGCGTATATAAGGTCGCGTCCATCATCAGCGACGACGAGGAAGAGGATGACACCACTTCCTATTACAGCCGGCCCACACCGGCAGCCGCGCCTGTTCCCAAGGCGAAGGAGCCCGGCACGAGCACCCTGTCCAGCATCTCCAGCAAGGCCCCGGCTTTCAACCTGGAGGGCAGCCGCACATGGCACAATCCCCGGGCGTATCAGGCTCAGAGCTCCTACTCCGGCAAGAGCGGCTGGGCTTCCTCCCAGAAGAGCGGATACATCGCCCAGGAAAAAGCGGCTCTTGAAGCTTCCCGCCAGGGGCAGGCTCCCCAGGAGGGAGGTTACGTTTCCGGCAGGAACGTGAGCGCGGGCAGGTACGAGCGGCCGATGCCCGATGAGGACAGGCCGGTGAGGGAAGCCCCCGAGGCATCCGGCGTGAACGACTATTCCGGGGCCACGGTGGCCGAGCTCCTGGCCGCCGGCGACTGCGGCGACGGCAGCGGTGTGCTGGAGATCCATCCCGACGGTTTCGGCTTCCTGCGTTCCGGCAGCGGCAAGAACAACCGGGGCGATGTCTATGTATCCAACGCCCAGATCCGCAGGTTCAGCCTGCGCACCGGGGATGTGATCGAGGGCAAGACCCGGCCCGGCAAGGACGGGGAACGCTACTGTGCCCTGTTGTACATCACGAAGATCAACGGGCTGCCCCCGGAGGAGACGGCCCAGCGCCTCTCCTTTGACGACCTGACGCCCGAGTATCCCGCCGAAAGGATCACGCTGTCCGAGCCGGATCAGTACGATCCCCTGAACACCGCCATCGACCTGATGTGCCCCATCGGCTTCGGCCAGCGCGCGCTGATATCCCTGCCGGATGACGAACACGCCGAAGCCTTCAGGAAGAACCTGGTCCGGGCAGTCCGGGCGGCCAAACCCCGGGCCGTGGTGAACACGATCCACGTGGGCGGGCGACCTGAAGACCTGGCCGAGATCAAGGCCGCAGAAGACGGCGAGAATCTGTACCTTCCCTGCGACACGCTGCCCGAGCAGGTGATCCGCAGCGCGGATATCGCCCTGGAGAGGGCCCGGCGGGAGGCGGAAAAGCAGGGGGACGCGGTGCTGATCGTGGACTCCATCGACCAGCTGGCGGAAAACTGTGTGCTGCAGGGCCGCATAGCCTCCAACGGCGACAGCGTGGGCGCTCCCGCCCTGGGACGCCTGAGACGCTTCTTCGGGTCGGCCAGAAAGCTCAAGGAGGGCGGCAGCCTGACGGTGATCGGCCTTACGAAGCGGCCGGTCCAGCCGGAGAGCTTCGCGCAGAGCCTGGAGCGCAGCGCCAACGCCGTGATCCGTCTGCGCGCTCAGGACAGCGCGTCGATGCCCCTGGGACTGGACATGGAAGCGAGCCGGTGCGAGCGCCGGGAGCAGCTGCTCACCGCGGAGGACCGGCTCCTGGCGGACAAGATCGTGCTCCGGCTCAAAGGAGCGTCCGATCCCGCCGCCGAGCTGACCGGGCTGATGACCGCGTCAAAGGATTTCAACAAAGTGCTGATGAATATCATGGGCATGTGAGCCCATTCGACCGATATCCTTTGAGGGCTGCCCCGCGGGGCAGCCCTTCACGTTCCCCTCCGGCAGATCCGCCGCGGAAGGCTCCCCCGGGGCCCCGCGGGACGGTGCTGCCGGAGGGTCGCTATTGACGTTGAAAAGCAATCCTGCTATGCTGTATATGGGGGTATATCCCCCAGTAAAACATCGGGGGCTCCGCATGCATGAGATAGCTGTTCTGGGCTGCACCGGTTCCATCGGGACGCAGGCCCTTTCCATGATCGATCATTATCCGGACCGTTTCAGTCCGGCCGTGCTCACGGCCCATTCCCAGGCCGATGAGCTCTTCCGCCTGGTGAGAAAATACCGCCCGAAGCTCGCGGTGCTGACCGGGGGCGAGGTTCCTGTGCCCGAGGATGTCAAACACATCTGCGACTGGGCCTTCGGGCCCCGGGGCCTCATCGCCGCGGCGGAGTATCCGCTCTGCGATACGGTGCTCGCCGCGGTGGTGGGCATCGCCGGGATGGACGCGGTGATCGCCGCGGGCCGGGCGGGCAAAAGAGTGCTCCTGGCCAACAAGGAGAGCCTTGTGGCCGGCGGCGAGATCGTGATGCGCCTGTTCGGCGGCCTGGCCGGAGGCCGGCTCCTGCCCGTGGACAGCGAGCACAGCGCCATCTTCCAGTCCATGCTGGGCCGGGAAGGGAACGACGTGGATGAGATCCTCCTGACAGCCTCCGGAGGGCCCTTCAGGACCTGGCCGAAGGAAAAGATGCTCACCGCGACCGTGGAGGAAGCCCTGGGCCATCCCAACTGGAGCATGGGCGCCAAGATCACCGTGGACAGCGCCACCATGTTCAACAAGGGCCTGGAGATCATCGAGGCCCGCTGGCTGTTCGATATCCCCCAGGAAAGGATCCGGGTGCTGGTCCATCCCCAGAGCATCGTCCACTCCGCCGTGCGCTACAAGGATGGGGCCGTGATCGCCCAGATGGGCATCCCGGACATGAAACTGCCGATCCTGTTCGCCATGGCGTATCCCGAAAGGCTCCCCACCTTTACCCCGAACCTGGACCTGACCGCCCTGGGACAGTTGACCTTCGAGGAGCCGGATAACGACCGCTTCCCCGCCATCGCCCTGGCCCGCCGGGCCATCAGTGAGGGCGGGACAGCGCCTACAGTGATGAACGCGGCCAACGAGACCGCCGTGGCCGCTTTCCTGGATCAACGGATCGCCTTCGGGCAGATCTACCCTGTGGTGAGAGAAACGATGGAGCGCGTGCCCGCCTGCCCGGTCCGTGACGCGTCGGACATCCATGAAGCGGACGAAAAAGCGCGGCGCGCCGCTGCCGAATTGCTGAGATAAGGAGCGAATATGACCATCCTGTATGTTCTCCTTGCCCTGCTGCTGCTGGGCATCCTGATCATCGTCCATGAGGGCGGGCATTTTCTGGGCGCCCGGCTGACCGGCATCCCGGTGAGGGAATTCGCCATCGGCTTCGGCCCCAGGATCCTGGAAAAAAAGAGCGCGAAGACCGGCACGAACTTCGTATTGCGGGCGATCCCCGCGGGCGGTTACTGCGCCTTTTACGGCGAGGACGACCCCGACGCGGAGGAAAAAAACGATGAAAGGGCCATGACCCGCTTCCCCGTGTGGAAGAGGATCGTCACCGTGTTCATGGGCCCGGGGATGAACTTCCTTCTGGCCCTGATCGTGGCCTTCGGCTATTTCGCCTTCACGGGCGAGGCCACCGATGTGGCCTACGGCCGGGCCGTGATCAGCCAGGTCAACGAGGGCGGCCCTGCCTGGGAGGCGGGCATGCGCGGCGGCGATATCGTCATCAAAGTGAACGGGGAAAAGGCGGAGGGGCTTGACGAAAACGGGAAGACGGCCCTGAGCAGGGCCATCGCCGGCTGGCAGGAAGGGGACGCCCCGGTGGATGTCACCGTCAGCCGCGGCGGCACGGAGGAAGACCTGGAACTGACGCCCCGCTGGTCCGATGAGCTCAAGGGCATGGCCGTGGGCATCGTCTACCAGGTGGAGGCCCGGTACGTGTACAGCCCCGTCGGCCCCTTCAGGGCGCTGCAGCTGAGCGCGGGCTACTGTGTCGAGGCCGGCGGCGCGATCCTGGGCGCTCTCAAGCGGCTGGTCACCACCGGCGAGGGGATCGAGGAAACGGGCGGGCCCATCCGCATCATCCAGCTGGTCACCGAGGAGACACAGGCCAACGGTTTCTGGGCCTACATCAGCCTGCTGATCCTGATATCGGTCAATCTGGGGCTGATGAACCTGCTGCCCATCCCCGGGCTGGACGGGTCCCGCATCCTGTTCCTTTTATTCGAGGGGATCATGAGGCGTCCTGTGAACCGGAAAGTGGAGACCTACATCCATCTGGGAGGCTACGTACTTTTGTTCGGGCTTTTCCTGGTGCTCACGTACCGCGATATATTGAACCTTTTCTGACCTGCCTGAGGGAGGAATGACGTTTATGACCAGGGCTGTGAAATGCGGTCCCCTTGTGATCGGCGGAGGCGCGAAGATCTCCGTGCAGAGCATGACCAATACCGATACCCGGGACTGTGAAGCCACCGGCGCGCAGATCGCCCGCCTGTTCGAGAGCGGATGCGACCTGGTGCGGGTATCCGTATTCGACGAAAAATGCGTGCCCCACCTCAGAAAATACCAGGAGGACGCCCCGGGGCCCCTGAGCGCGGACATCCACTTCGACGCCCGCCTGGCGGTGGCGGCGGTGGAGAACGGGTTTGCCGCGCTGCGGATCAATCCGGGCAATATCGGCAGCGAGAGCGAAGTGGAGCGGGTGGTGGACTGCTGCAAGGCCCACGGGACGCCCATCCGGATCGGCGTGAACTCCGGCTCCCTGGAAAAGGACATCCTGAACGCTCACGGCGGCGTGACCGCCGAGGGCATGGTGGAATCCGCCCTGAGGCATGTGCGGATCCTGGAGAAACGGGGCTTTGAGGATATCGTGATCTCGCTCAAGTCCACGGATCTGAGGACCACCGTGGACGCCTACCGCCGCATGGCGAAGATGTGCGGCTATCCCCTGCACGTGGGCATGACGGAAGCGGGCCTGCCCGGCGAAGGCAGCATCAGATCCGCCATCGGCATCGGCGCGCTGCTGCTGGACGGCATCGGGGACACGATCAGGGTATCCCTGACGGGGGACCCGGCCCTGGAAGCGCCGCTGGGGATCAGCATCCTCAAGGCTCTGGGCCTGCGGGGCGGCTTCAGGCTGATCGCCTGCCCCACCTGCGGGCGGACCCGCCTGGACACGGCGGCCATCGCCGCCCGGGTGGAGGAAGCCTTCCGGGATGAAAAAAGAGATATCACCGTCGCCGTCATGGGCTGCGTGGTCAACGGCCCGGGCGAAGCGCGGGGAGCGGACGTGGCCCTGTGCGGCGGCGTGGACTGCGGCGCGCTGTATATCGGCGGCGAGTACCGCGAAAAGCTGACAGGGGACGTGGCGGAAAAATTCATCGCCCGGGTCAGGAGGGTCCTGGATGAGCGGGATCGATGAGCTGTTCGACCTGATCGCGGCCGCGGCGCCGGAGACCCGGGGCAAACTGCGCCTTGAGAGCGTGCGGTACTCCAAGAAGGAGAACCGGGCGTATTTTTCCCTGGAATCCCAGACCCTGATCACGGAAAAGAACTTCCTGAAGGTCAAAGAGATCCTGCGCCGGGAGTTCCCCCAGATGAAGTGTTCCCTGAGGATCACCTCACCGGACCTGAAGGACGCTTTCCTCAAGGATCCGGACCGCTATGCCCTGCCCATCAACCAGTACCTGCTGCGCCAGTTCCCCTCCGTGCGCAGCTGGGAGTTCGACATGCGCTGGATCAGCGAGGGCGGAAGGCTGTACCTGGAGGTGCCCGACGCTTTCGCTCTGCGCTACCTGAAGGAACAGGGCGCGGAGGAAAAGCTGCGGGAAGCCGTCAAGGGCGTGTTCAAGCTGGACGAGAACGTGACTCTGCGGGTGAGCGGCGACGCCGAAAAGCGCCTGAAGGAGATCACCGAGGAGCGGGAACGCCAGGAAGTGCTCCTGAAAAAGCGCATGGCGGAGAATGAGGCCAAGGGCGTGACCCTGACGCCCGTGAAAAAGAAGACCGATGACAGGATCAAGGGCCGCAAGATCGGCGAGGAGCCCCGGCCCATCGGCGAACTGGACGCGGAGAACGGCACCGCCGTGGTGCACGGCGTGGTGCTCACCTGCGAGCGGCGGGACGTGTCGGGCGGCGAGACGGCCCTGTTCACCTTTGACCTGACGGACTACACCGGCACTCTTTGCTGCAAGGTCTTTACCCGGTACCGTGAGAAAGTGTACGGCGAGGAAACGGAACCGGTGAGCAAGGTGCCCCTCACCGAAGCGGAACGCCAGGCGGTGGATGAGTTTTATAAGTATTTCCAGCCCGGAAAGGCCCTTTTGATCCGGGGAGAGATCAAATACGACGATTTCGCCCGGGACCGGGTGATGATGGTGAGGGACGTGACGGCGGATACCTGGCCGGAGCGCATGGACAACGCCCCGGAAAAGCGCATCGAGCTGCACATGCACACCAATATGAGCAATATGGACGGCATCACCGCTCCGGAAAAGCTCATCGCCCGGGCCGCCAAATGGGGGCACAGCGCCGTGGCGGTCACGGACCACGGTGTGCTGCAGGCCTTTCCCGAAGCCTTCGGCGCCGCGAAAAAGAACGGCATCAAGCTGATCCCCGGCATGGAAGGCTATATGACCTTCGATGACGACATCGTCCTGAACCCCGGCGGCCGGGGCCTGAAGGATCCCATGGTGGTACTGGATTTCGAGACCACCGGGCTCAACGTACGAAAGGCCCGGATCATCGAGATCGGCGCCGTGCGCGTTCGGGACGGCGTGGTGGAGGACCGGCTCAATCTCTTCGTGGATCCGGGGATGGACGTGCCCCAGAAGGTCACCGACATCACCCATATCTCCACCCAGATGCTCCGGGGCAGCCCCACGGCGAAGGAGGCCCTCCCCCGGCTGATGGAATTCATCGGGGACTGCCCCATCGCCGCCCACAACGCGTCTTTCGACTGCGGCATCCTGTCCTTTGAGCTCAAGCGCCTGGGCCGGGAATGGAACGGCGCCCGGATAGACACCCTGTCCATGGCCAGGCGCATCTATCCCGACCTGAAATCCTACCGGCTGGGCAGCCTGTGCAAACACCTGCACGTGTCCCTCAAGGGCGCCCACCGGGCCGTCAACGACGCGGAGGCCACGGCCAAATGCCTGAGCCTGATGCTGGAGGAGGCCGCCAAAAAGGGCTGCGAGACCCTGGATGACCTGAACCGCATGTCCGACGCTCCCACCCTGGGCACCAGCTACCATGTGGTGCTCCTGGCCCGGGACCGGGAGGGCCTGGAAAACCTGAACCGGCTGGTGAGCGAGAGCCATCTCAAGTATTTCCACCGCAAGCCGCTGATCCCCCGAAGCGTGCTGCAGAAGCACCGGGGAGGGCTGCTGGTGGGGTCCGCCTGCGCCGCGGGCGAACTGTACGACGCCATCCTGCGGGGCGCCGGGGACGACCAGCTCAAAAAGATCGCCCGGTTCTACGACTACCTGGAGATCCAGCCCCTGGGCAACAACGCCTTCCTGCTGCGGGACGGCCAGGCGGAGAGCGAGGACGAGCTCCGGGACAACAACCGGAAGATCGTCGCCCTGGGAAAGGAGCTGGGTCTGCCCGTGTGCGCTACGGGGGACGTGCATTTCATCGATCCCGAGGACGCCGTGTTCCGGGCCATCATCCAGGCCGGCCAGGGCTTTGACGACGCGGAGCACCAGCCGCCCCTGTACCTGAAGACCACCGAGGAGATGCTGGAGGAATTCAGCTACCTGGGCGAGGAGACCTGCCGCAAGGTGGTGCTGGACGACCCGAAGCTCATCGCGTCCCGGATCGGCGATATCACCCTCTACCCCATCCATCCGGAGGGAAAGACCACTTTCTCGCCCTACTGGGAAGAGGCCGAGGGCGACATCACCAATATGACCTGGTCGCGGGCCCGGGAGCTGTACGGCGACGACCTGCCCGAGCTGGTCAAGAAGCGCATCGACAAGGAGCTGGGCGCCATCATCGGCTACGGCTACGCCACGCTGTACTCCATCGCCAACAAGCTGGTGCAGAAATCCCTGCGGGACCACTACGTGGTGGGCAGCCGCGGATCCGTGGGATCATCCGTCGTGGCCTTCATGTGCGGCATCACCGAGGTGAACCCCCTGCCGCCCCATTACCAGTGCCCCACCTGCCATAAGGGCTATTTCGACATCCCGAAGGAATTCACCATCGGGGTGGACCTTCCCGACAAGAACTGCCCCGTCTGCGGGAATCCCCTGCGCAAGGACGGGTATGACATCCCCTTCGAGGTGTTCCTGGGCTTCAAGGGCGACAAGGTGCCGGACATCGACCTGAACTTCTCCGGCGAATACCAGCCCACCGCTCATCAGTACGTCAAGGAGCTGTTCGGATCGGACAACGTGTTCCGGGCCGGCACCATCGGCACCCTGGCGGAGAAGACCGCCTACGGGTTCGTGCTCAAGTACCTGGAAGAGCGGAACCTCACCGTGACCGAAGCGGAAAAGCGCCGCCTGGCCAACGGCTGCGTGGGCGTGAAGCGCACCACGGGCCAGCACCCCGCCGGCATGGTGGTGGTGCCCAAGGGATATGAGATCTACCAGTTCACGGGCATCCAGCACCCGGCGGACGACATGGAGAGCGACATCGTCACCACCCATTTCGATTTCAACTCCATGCACGACATCCTGGTCAAGCTGGACATCCTGGGCCACGACGACCCCACCATGCTCCACCTCCTGGAGGAGCTGACGGGCGTGCCGTACCTGGATATCCCCCTGGACGACAAAAAGGTGATGAGCCTGTTCCAGAGCCCGGAGGCCCTGGGCATCACCAGCGAGGAGCTGGGCTGCAGCACCGGCACCTACGGCGTGCCCGAGTTCGGCACGGGCTTCGTGCGCCAGCTGCTGGACGACACCCGGCCCAGCACCATGCAGGAGCTGGTGCGCATCTCCGGCCTGTCCCACGGCACGAACGTGTGGCTGGGCAATACCAAGGACATCATCGACCAGGGCATCGCCACCCTGAGCGAGTGCTTCTGCACCCGGGATGACATCATGAACCAGCTGATGAAAATGGGCGTGGAAGCGAAAATGAGTTTCGACATCATGGAATCCGTCCGCAAGGGCAAGGGCCTCAAGCCCGCCATGGAGGAAGCCATGCACGCCCACAACGTGCCGGAATGGATGATGGAGTCCTGCCGGAAGATCAAATACATGTTCCCCAAGGGCCACGCCGTGGCCTACGTGACCATGGCCCTGCGGGTAGCCTGGTACAAGGTGTACCGGCCCCTGGCCTACTACGCGGCCTACTTCACCATCCGCGGCGACGGGTTCGACGCCTGCACCATGATCTTCCAGGACGTGAAGAGCGCCCGGAACAAGCTCAGGGAATGCGAGGAGCTGGTGGAGGGCAACAAGGACGCCACCGCCAAGGAGCAGAACCAGGTGGTGGCCATGCAGATGGTGCTGGAGATGATGCTGCGCGGCTTCCGTTTCCTGCCGGTGGACCTGTACCACAGCCACGTGAGCCGCTTCCAGCCCGTGGATGACACCCACCTGCTGGTGCCCTTCATCTCCATGGGCGGCCTGGGCGAAAGCGCGGCCAGGAGCATCGTGGAGGCCCGGGAGACCCCCTTCCTGTCCCTGGAGGATCTGACGCGCCGGGCCAAGGTGTCCAGCGCCGTCACGGAGCTGCTCCAGCAGCAGGGCTGTCTGAAGGACCTGCCCGAAAGCAGCCAGACCAGCCTGCTGGAGGGACTGTAGGGATACCATCCCTGTTTTCCTTATCATACGAACGGATGAACGAAATAAAAACGGGCTGCCTTTTCAGGCAGCCCGCTGTGTTATTGGGATCGATGAGATCACTCGTCCTCGTCCTCGTCGGTCTGAGCGTTCTCGATGATCTTCTTGGCCACGTCGCCGGGCACTTCCTCGTAGCGCTCAAAGCGCATGGTGAAGGAGCCCCTGGCCTGGGTCATGGAGCGCAGATCCGTCGCGTACTTGAACATTTCGGCCATGGGCGCTTCGGCGGTGACCCTCTGGAGACCGTCGATCTGGTCCATGCCCATGATCCTGCCGCGGCGCTTGTTCATGTCGCCCATGATGTCGCCCATGTACTCATCCGGCACGAACACTTCCACGTGCATGATCGGCTCGAGCAGGACGGGGTTGGCTTCCTTGCAGCCCTTCTTGTAGGCGATGCGGGCAGCGGTCTTGAAGGCCATTTCAGAGGAGTCCACCGGGTGGGAGGAACCGTCGTACAGCTTCGCCCGCAGGCCCACCATGGGATAGCCGGCCAGGACGCCCTTGACGATGTTTTCCCTCAGGCCCTTCTCGACGGAGGGGATGAAGTTCCTGGGCACGGCGCCGCCCACGACGGCGTCCACGAATTCGAATTCCTGAGTGGTGTCGCCGATCGGGCTGAACTCGATCCAAACGTCACCGAACTGGCCGTGACCGCCGGACTGCTTCTTGTGGCGGCCCTGGCAGGAGACGGTCTTGCGGATGGTCTCCCTGTAGGGGATCTTGGGATCGCTCAGCACGCTCTGGGCGCCGAACTTGGAAGCCAGCTTGTTCCTGACCACATCCAGGTGCAGTTCGCCCTGACCGGACACGAGGGTCTCGGTGGTCTCGGCGTTCTTTTCCACGCGGATGGTGGGATCTTCTTCCTGCAGACGGCTCAGGCCGGAGAAGACCTTGTCTTCCTCGCCCTGCTTGGCGGCGGAGATGGACTTGGAGATGCAGGGTTCCGGCCAGGCCACCGGCGGGAACTTCACCACGGCGCCCTGTTCACACAGGGTGTCGCCGGAATTGGTGTACTGCAGCTTGCTCAGGGCGCCGATATCACCGGCGAACACCGTGGGCACGTTGGTCTGCTTCTTGCCGCGCATCATGAACAGGCCGCCGGCCTTTTCGGCCTTCTCCGCCGTAGCGTTGTACAGCGCGGTGGCGGCGGTCAGCTTGCCGGAGCAGACCTTGACCAGGCTCAGCTTGCCCACGAAGGGGTCAGCCACGGTCTTGAACACGAAACCGGAGAAGGCGCCGTCGGAAGAGCACTTGACCTTCACAGCCTCGCCCTTGTTGTCTTCCGCGTCGAGCACGTCGCCCTCGGGAGAGGGCACGTAGGAGATCATCATATCCAGCAGCTTGCTGATGCCCACACCGGTGGTGCCGCTCACGGCGATCACGGGCACGATGGTGCCGTTGGTCATGCCGGCCTGGAAGCCCTGCAGGATCTCCTCGTGGGTGAGCTCCTCGCCCTCAAGGTACTTCATCATCAGTTCGTCATCCGCGCTGGCGGCCGCCTCGGTGAGCTCCTCCATGGCGGTGCCGATGCTGCCGGCCATGTCGGCGGGCACGGGCACTTCCTTGAGGCCCTTGCCGGCGCCCTCGTAGGCCTTGTTCTCAAGCACGTTCACCACGCCCTTGAACTTGGCGCCCTCGCCCATGGGGATGAGCAGCGGGACCACGCTGGTGCCGAACTTGTCACGCAGCTGATCCACCACTTTGTTGTAGTTGGCGTTCTCGGTGTCCATACGGCTGACGATGAACATCCGGCACACACCATTCTTCTCGGCCATGGCCCAGGCCTTTTCGGCGCCCACGGTCAGACCGCTGACAGCGCCCACGACGATCGCGGCGGCTTTCACCACGCGCATCGCGCCGGCCATCTCGCCGACGAAATCAAAATAACCGGGGACATCCACGATGTTGATCTTGGTCTTCTTCCATTCCACGGGCGCCATGGCGGTGCCGATGGAGATGCGGCGCTTGATCTCTTCGGGATCGTAGTCGGATACGGTGTTGCCGTCCTCTACCCGGCCCTGACGGTCGATATGACCGGCGGCGTAGAGCATGGCTTCGGCCAGGGTCGTCTTGCCCTCACTGCCGTGGCCCACCAAAGCGATGTTGCGTATGGATGCTGTCTGATAATCTGCCATAATGCTTGCCCCCTGAAAATCCTTTGAAATATTGACAACATTTGAATTTTATCAGAATAACGCCTGAATAGCAAGTACTTTTTCGTACCATATCCTGCCAGACGCGCCAGCAGGCCGTCGGGGATCCGGCCGGGCCGTCAGTCCATCAGCCTGACGGGCCGCCATTTCAGGCAGTCCCCGGAAACGAGGCGGTAATACACGCCCCGGCGCATGCCCAGGAGGCTGTCGTGGAAGCGGCTCTCCCCGTGGCAGTGGGCATAGACCACCTGCTCGGCGCCGTACTCCTCGGCGATCCGGGTGAAGACGCTCTCCCGCTCCAGGATGTTCGTTGGCGGATAGTGGAGCAGCATGATGAACCGCCGGCAGCCCGCCCGGACCGCCGCGTCGAAGGATATCCTGAGCCGCTCCTCTTCCCGGCGGACCAGCTTTTCGGCCTTCAGGAAGGCCTCCTCATCCCAGCCGGCCACGCGTCCCCTGCGGTCCAGGTAAAAGGGGCCCTCGAAAGTGTAGCCTTTGGTGCCCACCAGGGCCACGCCGCCGTATACGGCGAAATTGTTCTGGAGAAAAAACAGCCGGCCCCGAAACATGTCGTTGAGGGCTTCGGTCTTCTTAGCGTCCCAGAACATGTCGTGGTTGCCCCGTAAAAGGATCTTGCGCCCCGGCAGGGACAGGATATACTCAAAGTCCTTTTCGCAGGCGGCCAGGTCCCTGCCCCAGGAATGATCCCCCAGGAGGAGCAGGGTGTCCTCCGGCCGGATCAGGTCACGGCAGGCCTTCATAAAACGCTCCTCATGCCCTTTCCAGACGGGATCCGTGAGCTGGGAAGAGTTTTTTAGATCGGAGCCGAAGTGCAGATGCAGATCCCCGATGGCGTACAGGCTCACGGGACCGCCCCCTCTTCAAGGAACGCCCTGAGGCGCTGCAGGCGGTGATACAGCCCGGACTTGGTCATGGGCGGGTCCGCGAGGGCCGCCAGTTCCGCCACCGAGGTATCGGGATTCTCCAGCCGGAGCTCGGCGGCGCTTTTAAGATCCGGCGGCAGTGTCTCAAGATCGATCCCCTCCAGGGCCGAGATAAGATCCGCCGACGCGCCCGCCTGCCGCTTCAGGTTGGCCCGGTCGCAGTTCATCATCCGGTTGGCGCGCTTTTTGGAATCTCGCCGGACCCGCAGATCCTCGAACTGCAGCATGGCCCGGGAGGCCCCGATCATGGTGAGGAACGAGGCGATATCATCCCCCCGGTCGAAGAGCACCGTGTCCGCCCGTTCCCCCGGCGCTGTCCGGGGGCTCAGGCCCCGGTCGGCGAGCCGGGCGGAACAGCGCTCCGCCAGGGCCGCGGAGGGAAAGCGCAGTTCCAGATGATAATTCTTTTTGGGATCTGTCACATAGCCCGCCGCCAGGAACACCCCCCTTAAGTAAGCCTGAAAGCAGCATTTGCGGTTCAGGGACCGGACGGGCACGGTGTGGATCCCGCCCCTGGGAAGGCGCATGAGGCGCCGGGTGTCCGCGTCCCTGACCCTCAGGACGCACACCCGCTGCCCGCCGAAGCGGGGCGACTGGATATACTCCAGGGTGGGCACCACCTTGAAGCAATTTTTGAGCAGTACGAAGATCCGGCGGGCAGCGGGGATGCTGCCCACGCGGTATACCAGGCTGACGGCGCCCCGCCCCTGCAGCGTGTAGGAAGCCGAGCAGGCTGTCAGGGCCCGCAGCTCCGTTTCCTGGCAGCAGGCTCTCCCGGCGTCCACCCGGGCCGTCTCCGCCCGGCACTCGGAGGAGAAGCTCATACGCTTCTCCCCTCCCGGTCGAACACAGCCACTTCCATCTCCAGATCCACCCCGTAGCGGTCACGGACCGACGCGCAGATCCGGTCCTTCAGGGCCAGGATGTCCGCACAGGAGGCGTCACCGGTATTGATGACGAAGCCCGCGTGCTTGGGGCTCACCATGGCTCCGCCCACGCTCACGCCCTTGAGCCCGGCCCCGTCGATCAGCGCGCCGGCGAAATAGCCCTCAGGCCGCTTGAAGAAAGAGCCAGCGCTGGGATACTCCAGGGGCTGGGAGGCCCGGCGCTTCTCCTGGAGCTCGCGCATCCTTGAGCGGATGGCCTCCCGGTCCCCCGGAGCGAGCTTGAGCACCGCCGAGAGCACCACGCCGCCCCGGCGGGCCCGGCTGGTGCGGTATCCGAAGGCCATGTCAGATGCGCTCACGCGGCGGATCTCCCCGTCCTCAAAGAGCTCCACGCTCTCCGTCACGTCCGCCATGCAGCCCCCGTAGGCGCCGGCGTTCATGAAGATACCGCCGCCCAGAGTGCCCGGGATGCCGTGGGCGAACTCCAGCCCCGCAAGAGCGTTGTCCAGGGCGAAGGCGGCCGCGGCCTTGAGCGTGGCGCCGGCTTCGACGTTGAGCCGGTCACCGTCCATAAGCGTGATCCCCGTCAGGTACCGGGCGGGACAGATCAGAGGCGCGGAACAGCCCTCGTCCGAAAACAGGGTGTTGGTGCCCCTGCCCAGGACGATCGGGGACAGGCCCTCCATACGCAGAAGCTTCAGCGCCTCCGTGAACGCTTCCGGGGTGCGCGGGCAGATGAGGATATCCGCGTCCCCGCCCACGCGAAAGCTGGTGAGCCCCTTCAGGGAGATTTTTTTCGATATCTCAAGGCCGCCGATCTCCTCGAGCGCCTTCAGCTGCCGCTCAGTCATAGATCCTCCAAAGTGGGATAAGCCA
>JAEEGL014924195.1_pt1 | contig 16958 bp, 20 predicted proteins | sample 9134231 | NCBI WGS metagenome assembly JAEEGL01 (sample SAMN16246548, study PRJNA631951) | gut metagenome | biome: gut microbiome; feature: rumen; material: fiber-attached | host: Bos | place: Iran: Karaj | collected 2018-10
ATTCATATACTTCCATATAGGCACATTTTTCGTTGTTAAAGCATTCAGCAAGTTTAATAACTTCATCATCGGTGTAAAAATTATCGTATTTGCTGGGTTTACCAAAATAATGTTGACTATGTATCATTTCAAAACCAAGCATAATTTTATGCGTTGCATATTTACCCTTTCTTATGTTAAATACGGGTTTAGATACTGAAATTACATTATCACTTTCTATAAAACATGGCTTATCGAAATTTACACTAAATTGATTTAAATTAATGTAGTTGTGAATAGCGGGATGAATACATGGTGGTGTATATGGTTCATCCTCATTTGTTACTACGTCCTTTACTTTTTGACTTAAATCAAGTTCATCTTTATTAACTTTCAAATTGGTGTCAATCTTGGTTAGCAATGATTTGTCAATTTTGTTTAAAATTTTCTCATTCATAAAAATATAAATTGTTTTTTTTTTATTTATAATCAAATATTTCTTTATGATAAATATTGTGCAGTTTAGTAATATTTTCAATATTTATATAAAAACTATCTATTATGGCAATTGATGACGAAAAAAAGAAGTTATTCAAGCAGATACGTACAAGATTAGGCGCACCTGTCCGTAAAGTCGAACTTACGGATGACATGCTTTGTGATTTATTGGAACAGGCGGTAGGTGATTACGCTGAACAAGTCCAAAATTTCATCATTGAAAACAACTGGGCACAATTATACGGGAAAAATCTTACAAACATTGATTTAGCATACGCTTTATCGGTAAGAACACTTGATTTGTCAAAAGATTATTCATATTGGTTCAGTAAAGAGGTCGGACTTCAACAACGAGGGCCTTGGGAACTTAAAAAAGACTTTTTTAAGATTGAAAAGGGAAAACAGGTTTATGTAATTCCCGCTGGACGTGAAATAAATAAAGTATTTTGGGTTACACCCCCTACAACCGATGCTGCGATGTGGGCTAACTTTGGTGGCCTTGGTGTTTCATTCGGTGGTGGTGTAATGGGACAGGCAGGACTTGGTGCAACAAGTGTTTTCGGTGGTGTAAACAGTGCTTATGGCCTTGGTGTCGGTATTTGGGCATTACCATTTGCTGATATTTCAACAATGGCTGCTGACCTGAGTTACAAAAACCAATTCATAAGAAGTGACCTTGTTTATAAAGTTACTGCGGGGCCTGATGGCACACACCTTGTTCATCTGATGTCAACGCCTGGTAGTAAACTAACCTTTGGTGCTGGTGGCCAAGGTTATCTTGGTCTGCAAAACTGCTATGTATGGTACACATATTATGACGTTACTGATGAAAATGCGAATGATTGCCGAAAACAAAACCCTGATGTGCTTTTAACACCTGACCAAGTGCCTCTTGATGAACTTGATTACGCAATGTTAAATTCACCAACAAAGGTCATTGTGCGCCAATTACTGTTTGGTTTGGCTTGTCAAACATTGGCACTTATTTTAGGTAAATTCTCTGGTAGTATTAACCTTATTGCAAGTCCATTACAGATGGATTATGGCCAGTTGATGACACTTGGTACACAAGAGCGTGAAAATGCAATGACAATGTTAAAGGAACGGTTGCAAAGAATGAACCCGTATGAAACAATGAAACGCCAAGCGGAACTTGTTGACAGTATGCTACAAGTTAAAAAAGCAAAACCACTTGGAATTATGGTAATATAATTAAATAAGGACAATTAGTTAAAAGAATATGAAAAAAACAATAAAACTTAAAGAATCTGATTTGCATAAAATAATCACAGAGTCCGTGAATAGAGTATTAAATGAGTGGACTGAAGAAGAGATATTAGCGTCAAGAAAACAAGCGAAAATGGTAAAAGATGCAATAGAATTTGTGCGAAATTTGGGCTTTGAGACATCTGATTATGATTCAGAAAAGATGTATCAGTTTATAGTGTATAACGTTGATTTAGGTAAAGCAGAAAGAATTGCTTCTGCTCTAAACAATTATTTTGGTTTCACCAATGAATATGAATGTGCAAGGGCTGAACTGAGGTCAAATCTGTTCCAAACATTTGATGAAGCAATCATCAAATTACCAGCATACACTCACGCCACAAAACTTAAAGAAAGCATCGAGATTAAACCTGAAAATAAAGGTAAATTCAATGCTACTAAAAAACGTACGGGAAAGTCGACAGAGGAGTTGACACATTCAAAGAACCCACTTACAAGAAAACGGGCCAACTTTGCTAAAATGACAAAAAGACATTGGAAACCCTTAAATAATTCAGATTAATCAAATGATGGAACCATAAGGGTAAATGAAATTAAACAAATTTCATTCTCATATCTCGTTGTGCAAACATTCGCTCAACGTCATCGATGTAATCACCAAAATGGATTACAATTCTAAAAGGTTCTGGATAAAATTCAGCATCATCTAAATTTTCATATGCTAGTGCAACAATTTTATCTCTGCAATCTTGGAAACTAAAACAGGTATTATCTTGCTGTAAATCAAGTGTAATATCTGTTTTTAATTCTTTTATATATTCATATTGACTTTCATCTATTAACAATAAATCATTTGGAATATTTGCGGACGGTTTTTCTGCCCAATCTTCCATAAATGTATTCTCACAATCTTCAGAAAGTAAAAAATGATAGATATTAAAACCATCACTATTTTTACCAAGATAGAGTATGTAAACAATTTTTAGATTGCTTGTATCGGTAAAATCTATGTCATTTATACTGCTCATTTTTAAAACTCATTAGGAAAACTGTAAATTATTATTGGTCTTTTTTCTGATGGGCTGCAATATGGTAATGCCCTAACTGTATTATAATCAATAAATTCTGCGGCTTCTTCCATATCGATATTGTCTTCTTCCATAAGACATTCAATCATTTTGTCATAGTCATAGCATACTTGTCCAGTATCATTTACACCAATAATTGCATTAAGATATGAAGGATTTTCGAACACAATAGAATCCTCATATCCCATACTTTCCATTATCTCTGATAATTCTTCTCTTGTCATATTGTTTTTTCTACAAATATACTATTTTTTTCTTAAAACCACAAATATTTATATTAAAAACCGTTTAAATTATGAAAAGAAGAATAAGATTATCGGAAAGCGATTTACATTCAATTATAAAAGAATCAGTTCATACCATTTTAAATGAACTTAACAGTTTAACTGCTGATTCAGCGTATGTAAAAGCAAGAGACGAATATAAAAGGTTATCTAATGCTGGTAGAGAAAATACACCAGAAGCACAAAGGCGTAAACGCCAAATGGATACTTTCAATAAGTATAATGAGTTTAATGAAATTAATTCACCGGAAGATATTGACAAAAAAAATGAATACGGTAATACGATGAGACAAAATTTAACTGATTATGCAGATGCGTATGGCATGGATGACTTTGACCCTTATAGTTTTGCTAAAACTGAATTTCAATATCAAGATAACGGTGGACGTTATGACCACACACAAATGTCTCAAAAAGACATGAATCAGCATGAACGTTTTTCTAACCTGCCTTATGTGAAAAATCAAGATTATAGTCCGTCAAGAATGAAGTCTCCACAGCAACTTGGTTTACGTTATCAAAAAGGTAAAAATGGTTTCTTGGGAATTGGTAAAAAACCTGGTAGATGGACAGATAGATAAAATTTATAAAATGGGTGAAATTTACTTTTTCATCCATTTTATTTTATGTGTTTGTTACTGTTCACTCAATACCAATAATCATCTTTCCATTGTTAAGATATTCCACATCAACGTTTTCACTATCAATAAAAGCATTTAATGTAGTATTTTCCTGTTCTATAAGAAATTTGTCTATTTCTTCTTTAATAATTCTATTAATATATTCCGTATTCATCTTCTAAATCCCACATTTCATGATAATCTTCTTCAAACATTCTTGAAAAATCAAGAGACCTAAGGTTTTTTTCTTTTATGTCATTTAATAAATTTTGTCCAACATATATTGTAGCCTTATACTTTATTTGCGGAGCATCTTCTTTCTTGTCCAAATTCATCACATAGGCTCTCCAATCTTTTTTATCACTAATGATAAGTTTTAAATCACCAATGTTTAATACTCTATATCCAATTGATTGTGTATAATTGTTTGTGTAGTGTTCAATTAATTTTTGAATAACGTCTGCCTTTTCTTCTACCCTATCAATTGTATAACGAAGTTGTTTCCATCTTTCTTCGGCTTCTTTTATTTTCCTTTCTTCTCTTTGTTGTCGTAACTTCTTATTTTTCTGTGTTTGTGCTATATATTCATTGTCATAATCAACCACAGACATTTCTTCCTGTGTCAAAGTCCTATTTACAGCCCATCCATACTGTGATAGGCGTTGTGCTTCTTTCATAAAAAAATCTGCACCGTGACAATCATAACCACCCTTTTTAAAAGCAGACCTTTGTCTTCCATTCTCAAATATAACTTCATAATGTTCAGGATGAAAGTAGAAATCTGCAATATGAATCATTTCATGAATCATAACATTTTCAAAAACCCAAGTTTCTCCTCTTCTCCCTTTAGAACATTCAATACCTACGATTTTTTCAATTCCTGACCTAAATACACCATTTTCGTCTTTTTCCCAATTTCTAGTTGTGTACTGTGCTCTTGCAAATGCTGATTTAAGTTTTCCATTTAATTTAAATGACAGATTAGTGGGTAAACTTCCACCCCAATATAGTTCATTAAACTTATCGTAGGTTTCTTTCATCCATTCAGGATTAATGGTTATTATTGTTTTATTTTTATCTTGAACTTCTTCTATTATTATTTGTTCTATAAGTTTTCTTATGGTACTTCTTTTCATTTCTTTTCATTGACACATATTAATAAATATTTTTATCCCTCAATGAAATTGGTTTTTTCACCCATTAGAAGTTTGTTTATTTTTTCTTTTTCATTATTGTTTTCAATATTTTGTGTACAAAAATGTGTTTCAATCAATTCATTATCTTCATTTTTCTCAAAACAATATTGTCCAATTTTCTTTAATTTAAGAAAACATTCGGCATCTGCCCTTGCATCGTCAAGAGCATTATGATAATGTTGCAAATCAATATTCATTGCCTCACATAATGTGTTCAGTTTATGGTTTTTAGCCTTAGGAAATACAAATCTACTCATTTTTAGTGTATCAATATACTGATAATCTGTATTTGTTCCAAATTCTTCACCACAGGCCTCAATACAACTTTTTTCAAAAGGTGCATTATGTGCCACTATTGGACTTTTCCCTATCATTTTATCAATAGTTTTCCATACCACAGGAAATGTAGGTGATTTTCTAACATCTTTGTATCTTAAACCGTGAGTTTCTACACAATACTTGTTTTCGTACTGCGTTGGTGGACAAACTTTGCTGTAAAATTCATTTATAATTTTACCTTTTTCAATAACAACACATCCAACAGCACATACACTTGCGCGCCATTCGTTCATTATCTCAAAGTCTAAAACTGCATATCTTTGTATTTGTTTCATTTTTTTAAATTACAATTACATCATATGGATAATGCATATTATAGCAGTATATCATACCGTCTCTCTCTACTACGAGACGATTTCTTATACTTTTTTCTATGTAATCATAGATTATTTTATATGCAATATCATCTTCATTCATCTTTCTCAAAAATAGGTAGATATTCATACCCATACCATTTTATTTTTTCGTCAGGCGGAGGAAGCCCAATTTCTGGTACTGATTCTTTCGGAACTAACAATGAATAATCAGGCACTTCAAAAACCTCTGGCCATTCTATGTTTTCTTCATTTGTCATTTTCAGATTTTATTGTTTCGTCCATAATCAAGCCTTTTCGCATCACCTTTTCAAACATATCCTGTGAAACAGAATCTGTGAAAAGTTGATAGATGCACAGTGCATCTTCTGTTTGTGTGATTCTATATATACGGTCTTGTGTTTGTCTATTGTCGTTTTCAGACCAAGAATAAGAATTAAACACCATTATGTGTGAACTGGTTAAAGTAAGACCTACGGACATTGCGACTTCTTGGCCAATGAACACTTTTACCCTTTTATCATTCATAAATGCATCAACGGCTTTATCCTTTTGTTTTGGTGTCATTTTGCCATCATAAGTAACACACTTTTTCCCGTAATATTCTTTAAATTGTTCCAATTCATTTGAAAAATTGCACACAATAATTACTTTTTCACCATCTTCAATATAATCATCTACAAGTTGCTTTGTATTTTCGACCATTTCATTAGCGAGGAATTGTCTAACAAGCATTCCTTCAACTAATTGACGGTATTCTTCGTTACTTTCGTCACCTTTTTCTTCTTGTGCTGCAAGATATTCTTCCCATAGTTTGTTGTATTGTTTCTTTTGTTCATCATTTAAGTCATATTCTAATGTTTCAATGCGTTTATTAACCATTCCTGGAATGTCTGATGACAACCTTCTGATATATAGATGTTTTATTTTTTCTCTTAATTCATCAAGATTAGAAGCACCTTGTGGTATAGTCATTTTTGCTGCATTTGAATGAATAAAGCCAAATTTATCACGGCCAGTTAATCCCCTTCTGTCTGCAATAATTGACCATTTGTTAAATTCACCCTGTTTAAAAATTTCTTTACCATCACAATATCTATCAACAAAATAATTGTAATCCGCAGTAACAGGTGCATCAATTAATCTAAGAATATGATAAAGATTCATTGGTGTATTAGTTAGAGGTGTACCTGTTGTTAGAAAAACGTAAGGAATATGTGACTTCATAAGGAAATCATATATAACTTTATACCTGTTTGAACTGTTATTAGAAAGTTTTTGTGCTTCATCAATGATTACACAATCAAATTTAGACTGAAATAGTGGACTTTCTTCAAGATTTTTAAGAATATTCTTCTTTTTCCTTGATTTAACCATTTTTGGAACCCTTTTACCCGTTTTTTTATCAATTTTAAATGCGGGTACTCTTACAGTTTCAATCTCACCTTTTGAATTTGTCAAAATTTGCTCTTCATAAGCCTGTTCCATTGGAACTTCATAATAATTTTTGACAATATCATAGTTAATAACCGTAAATTTTGATGTTTCTCCATCCCATTTTGAACCATTAACTACGAAAATGTTTTCTTCTGGTTCATAAAATCCTATTTCACGTTTCCAAGTTGACTTTAAAGCAGCCGTTGTTATAACCAAAATCTTTTTAGTGCCTGTTTCTAAGGCAGCAACAATAGATGAAAGGCTCTTTCCGAGTCCCATGCTATCTGCAAGAATGCATTTCTTGTTAGCAACAAGGAATTTAACCGCTGTTTTTTGATGTTCCTTAAGTTTTCTTCCGTATTTTTCGGTAAGTTTATCGTATTTATCGAAATCTATCTCCAATTTCTCATAATCAACTTGAAATAATTCAGTTAATATGTGTTTTTTTTGTATAAACATTAATTTTGGTTGAATACTTTGCCTATATTGGCAAAAACAGTGATAACTGTTACCCATTTCACCGATAATTTCAGTTATACGTAGTTTTTCGGGCGTAAAATCTATGTCATATTTTTCCTGTAGTTTTTCGCCTAATATTGATGATATTTTCACGGTTTTATTAACCGTAATTTTTTCATAGTTACAGTTTTTTATAATATATTCTGTTTCAAAACCATCTTCGGTAAGAATAAGTTCATTATCTTCAAACTTTTTCTTGAGATAAAGTATCATATTGTTCTCACCTTGATAGTATTTTAATATACCATATGCCTTTTCTATATTTGTTATCTTTTTAGCCAATTAAAATCTTCATTTTTACAAATATACTACTTTTATTTTAAAAAACAAAATAAGTCCAAACTATTTATCTAAAAAGCATTTAGAGTTATGCCTGATAATTATTTAACACCTATTGTAAGAAACAATCTATTTTATTCTGATGAGGATTTTGACTTTGAAACTGACATGGTTATGGGTTATATGGAAGAAGACCTTAATCAGACAGTAATAGTGTACGAAGTAGATAGGGATAAAACTGATTTGAGTTCTGTTTACAAAGAGACAAACGGAAATATCAGATTTAAGACACCAAAAGAGGTCCCTTGTATGTTTGAAATTGCAGATTCTGAACTTAAATCTTATGATTCAAGTAATTCTAACGGTGCCTATACTATTGGTGGTAATTTAACCGTTTACATACTTACAAAAGTATTCGAAAAATACAAGTTTGACATCAAAAGGGGTGATTATTTAGGTGTTCAGATTGATACTAATAGAATATCATACTATTCAGTAACAAATGATGGGAAACTAAACACATCAAACAAACTATATGTTGGAGCGCATAAGACCGCTTATCGAATAATTACAGCATCAGTCGTTGATGAAAATGAATTTAACGGAATTTAATGATTTATGAGAAATAGACAGCCAAAAAAAGAAATAGTGCCAGTAAAATTCAGAGATAAAACAATAGGGCGTGAAAGACGAAGAAATTTTGCAAAAGAAATACTTTATAAAGAAACTAATTTTCCAAGACCTGTTGAATACGCTGATATTGATAAGGCATTTGAAACATTTGTTGATAAAGAACTTGATTTAGCGGATGAGGACGGAAAAAGAATACCTACTTATACGTTGTATAGCACACAACGTTTCAGCGAATATTCCCAAACTTGGGAACATACTGATGAAAATGGTAACCTTTTGATGAACTTCAAGACCGTAAGTCGTGGCAATAACCCTTCTAAGGGTGATAATCAAGGAGGTTTATTCAATATCCCTGGAAATAGACGTTACACAATGCAAGAAAAGGTTGTTTTGGGTGACAATGGCGTTGAACATGTAGAAGTTTACTCAATGACACAGCCATTTGATGTAGATTTGGTGTACAGGCTTAATTTTGTCACCAATACTTTTAGCATGATTAATACTTTCAATAACAAATTAAACAAGTTATTTAGAGCAAAACAATACTACATACGTCCAAATGGACATTATATGCCGATGATTATTGATTCAATAGATGATGAAACAAGTTACGGTCTTGAAGAACGTAAATTCTTTGTTCAATCTGTAACAATTAGGGTTAAGGCATATATTATAAACTCTGATGATTTTGAAGTACACAAGTTTGCAAAAGAGCCAAGACTATATACAGAAGGAGAACGAAAACATAGAAAAGTTTCAGTTGATATAAGCGAATTTGATGAGAAAAGAAATAAACGGGTTGAAATTAATATCAGATTTGAAAAGCCTTCAACAAAAGTTGAATTTGTCATGGATATGGATATGGATGTTGATGAGATATTAATGGATAATGCTTATGATGTGCGAGTGTTTGTAAATGATACGCCATATTACACAGAAAAAGGTTTTAAAATTAAAAACAATGACAGTATTAGGGTTAAAATAAGAAAAAGGGATGAATTTAATGATTCGACAATAACCTTTGTTGGAATTGACCCAAATTATATATATAATCCTGATAATGTTCCTGAAAATGTTGCAGATTCACCAATCAAAGAAGAAATATTGTCTGTTGAATAAGATAAATGTTGTTTTTCCATATTAAGTAGCATAAGTTTATATATAAACTGGTATACTAGTATACCAAATTTTAATTTTTATATAAATTAAAATTTTAATAAGAAAGAAAAAGAAATATAAAAGAAAAAGAAAGAATGAAAAGGCTAAAAGTATATGAGATTTTAGATATAAAATCAGCAATAGATACATTGATGGAAAACAATGATAAATTTACAATTGATGTTGGTTTTAGAATATGTCAGTTTGAACGTCACTTGACCGAAATAGAAGATTATGTTTTTGAACGCCTTTTTAAGGTCATTGACGAGAAAAAAATAGAGTTTGGTGAAATGAATGAAGAAGAAATGATTATTTATCAGAGCGTAATGGAGACTGAAATGACCATTGAGACATTTGATTTAAAAAAAGATGACCTTAAATGTTCTGACTTGGAAATGAACATTAATGAAATTAAGGCTTTAACCAAACTTTTTGACGAAAAATAAATGATAAATATCGTTAAATTGATTTTTTAGGTTTCCCAAAGATATTTATAATTAAATAATAAAAAAGTTAAATTACATAACATGGCAAATACTAATAATAACAATCCAAGACAAACACACGTAAGCCCTGGTATCTATACCAAGGAAACTGATTTAACTTACGCTGCTAAATCTCTTGGTATTACTACACTTGGTGCTGTCGGTGAAACTGTAAAAGGTCCCGCTTTCCAACCTATTATGGTTGAGAATTGGCGTGACTATGAAAGATGGTTTGGTGGAACCAATCCCGAAAAGTACATTGGTAGTCAATATCCAAAATATGAATTACCATATATTGCTAAGTCATATCTGAAACAGTCCAATCAAATGCAGGTTGTTCGTGTTTTAGGTTTATCTGGTGTTAATGCTGGTCCTGCTTGGGTAATTACTGCAGTAAAACATAAAACTGATAACGGTGAACAGATTGAAGAACTTGATGACAGTGATTACAACCACATGGTCATTGCGGTTCTACGTTCAAGAGGTGAACACAGAACAGCAACTTTTGTAAGAGAAGCAACAGAGGCTGATAAAGCAAATGGTTTCTGCGATGATATCTACGAATATGATGGTATTAACTACTTTGCAAAAGACGTATGGTTGGAAGAAAGTGGTGTACTTGAACTTGGTAATACTTGTGACCCAGGTTTTTCTAAGATAACAGGTGATTTCTCAGTAAATCAGAATAACTATGGCCGTTTCACTATTGTTGTTAGAACATATAATGATGAAATTAAGAAATATTCGATTTCGCTAAATCCTAACGAGAAAAATTATATCTATAATATCATTGGTGGTAATCCTGAAAAAGGTGAGGCCGAAATCTTCGTAGAAGAACTGTATGATGTTGCTCTTAGACAACTGATTGAAAAGGGCGAAATTAATGCAATTGACAGTCTTTTAGTTAAATATGATGGCATTTATATCGTTCCTAAGTTTGCTCCTGTTGAAGGATTGCTGATGAAGGAAGAAAAAATGCTTAAAAGAAGTGATGTAGGTAAACGTTATCTTTACAGTTCAGAATATTCAGTTGGCGAATATGAAGGTGGTGCAGGTGCTTTAAAGGTACATGTAACATCTGACGATGGCAAAACTTGGACTTGTCAAGACGGTGAAGTTGGACACATTTATACCGTGATTCCTATTGTAACACCAGAAGGACAACGTAAATACTACTATGCTGAATACCTTAACTCAGATAAGTTTAAAACAGAATTTTTAACAACAGACAGAGAACTTGTTGACGAAGTTACTGGCCAAACAGGTCTTGACAATGCCAAGATTTTTGATAACATTGTTAAGTCTCTTGAAGACAATGTATATTATGTTCTTGCAGTGGATGGACAGGATGTAGAACCAATTACATATGATGTGAATAACTATAAAGAACAATACAGGTACGCTTCAACACCTTGGATTGTTTCAGAGGTTAAGGGTTCAGCCGAAAATGTTGACCTTACCAAGTTGTTCAGATTCCACACAATTTCTGATGGCAACAATGCCAATACCGAAGTTAAGGTTTCTATTGAAAACATTGACCCAGAGGCACGTACTTTTGATGTTGTTGTTAGAGATTTTTACGACACAGATAATTCAAGAGTTGTTCTTGAAAGATACCGTGGTGTGAATCTTATACCTGGTGACCAAAATTATATTGCCTTGAAAATAGGTTCATTTGATGACAGTTATGTTAATGTTTCAAATTACATTACCGTAGAGGTCAATGAAACAGATAAAGTTGCTGCGTCAATTCCAGCTGGCTTCATGGGCTATCCTGTAAGACATTATGGAGGAACTGCAATTATGGATAATTCAGTTACTGACAGTAATGGTGAATATGTAAGTGAAACCATTGAGGTTGTTAAACCGTTCTTGCAGTATAACACACGTGTTGACGAAGATATCAGAATCAATAAGCAGTACTTTGGTATTTCCGACCTAATGGGTATTGATGAGGATGTGTTCAAATATAAGGGTGTAGAGGCTTACAATGATATTCCCGAAGGAATGACACCTGGTTTCCACCTTGATTCACGTATTCTTAACGGTGTGCCCGATGAAAATGGTGTGGTTGTTTATGAATACGACAACACAATTCAGCAGGTTGTGTCAGTAGACGGTATTAAGGGTTATTCTTGGATTACCGTAGGTAAGGATAATACAACAGAGTTTGGTATTGAGCCTCGTATTGGTGACAAGAACATCACAGCAAATACCATTTACGAAGACAGACGTTATCGCAAGTTTACAGTTGCTTTCTATGGTGGTTTCGATGGATGGGACTACTACAGAAAATCAAGAAGTAACGGTGATGACTATAAGTTTGTAAGATACAAAGGTAAGATTAATCCTGAAAGCGGTGAAGGTACCATGTTCTCAATCATCCGTAATCCAGAAGTCTATGGTTTTGACCACGATGAAAAGGTTATCACTTCTGATTGGTATGCATATATGTCAGGTATCAGACAGGTTGCAAATCCTAAGACACTCGACATTAATGTTCTTGTTACACCTGGTATTGATTATGTAAATCAAAACTTGTTAGTTGGTGAAGTAATTGATATTGTTGAGGAAGAACGTGCAGATTCAATTTATGTAGTAACAACTCCTGATAAACCTTATGGTGCAGGTGATTCACTAGGTGAAATGTACAATGCGGTTGATGTTGTTGAAAACCTTGAAGATGCAGAAATTGACAGCAATTATACCTGTTCAATTTATCCTTGGGTTAAGTATTATGACAATGAAAACTCAGTATATGTTTACCTACCTGCAACAAGAGACGTTGTTCGCAATTTTGCTTATACTGACAATACCAAATATCCTTGGTTTGCAGCAGCAGGTTGGAACCGTGGTGATTTGGATGACACAGCAGTTAAACCAAGAAGGGTTCTTAAACTAGCAGAACAGGACACCCTTTATGATGGCCGCTTGAACTTCATAAACAATTTCGCTAATGAAGGCATGAAGATTTGGGGCGATAAGAATATGCAAATCCGCGAATCACAGATGAACAGAATTTCAAAACGCAGATTGTTATTACACATCAGAAAACTTTGTGCAATTGCTGCAATCGGTCTCATCTTTGACCCGAATGACAATACGACAAAACAAGCGTTTGAAAGTGCTGTTACACCAATTCTTGACAATGTAATGTCTAACAGAGGTATTACAGATTGGAGACTTGAAATTGATGACAGTCAGGAAGCACGTGACAGATTAGAGTTACCGGCTAAAATTTATCTGAAGCCGCAACCAAACCTTGAGTATATCACAATTGACTTCATCATTACACCAAGCGGTGTTTCGTTTGATGATATTTAATCTAAACTTTGTTGTTGTGTAAAATGTAAAAACGGGAATAAATGTTATGTTCCCGTTTTTATTTTAACATTGTTAAATATTTATATATAAAAAAGAAAATTTGTATTATGAAACATTGTAAGAAATTTGAAACTACGGAAAAGGCAAACAACTACATGAATAGTGCTAATAACGACTCATTACCATGCGTTGCCTTATCTATGGAAGATAAAACTTGTTATTTTAGGGGAAAAACATACACGGTAACGTGTATAGGCCGTACAGGAACAGCCTATGATAATTGTACAGTTACTGCTGATAAAAATTCTGTTTATATGTATGATGAAGACAAGACCGTATCTTTTAATGTATATGCATACTGGGGTGTTGGTGGATTTAATGTAATGATGGGAAATAAGGACGTAACAGAAGAAGCAAATATAACGGAACAATCTAGTACCACGATTAAGTTTACTGTAGAAGTTTGTGATGATATTGTTGTAAACGGTTGGGCAGTATAAGGCCATTAATAAAAGACATATGAAAAATAAATGCAGCACCAAAATGGGCTGCATTTTTTTGTATCTTATTAATTCTCAGGTTAATAAGTTTTAGAAACTTAAGATACAGTATTGTGGCCTTAAGGTGATTGTGATGTCAGCCAATTGGTCATCATCGTAACTCAAATCACCGAATGCTGTTGAGACAACCATACAGGACTTAAGAATCCATTGAGATACTGCGGTTCCTGTTGGGTCAAGCATTTCTAGAATAAGGTCTCTCTTATAACCTGCTGCATAACCCTGACGGCCAGTTACACTTTCTGAGTGCAAACGCACCCACTCCATTACTGCCTGTGATGCACTTGGGCCAATAGGGTCTCTAAGTGTTATTGTAATTTGCTCCCATAGATATCTACCAACAACCCATGATGATGTGTTAAGGAATGGGATTTCGGTTTCATTTTGTGTTATAGTAGGACGTGACGCAGAAGATACCCACCACTCCTGTATTCCTAGGTCCGATGGGAAACGGAGTAGGAATCTATTTTTTCTCAGTGGTTCATATTCCACCGGCATTTTTAATAAAAGGTCACTCATTTGTACAAATTTTTAGTTTTTATTTTATATATAAATATATCCAAAAATTTTTTTAACGCATTTGTTGATTCATATTATTTGAATCTTGTTGAGGTGCTTGCGGTTTTTGGTTATCGGATTTTTGTGGTGTAGCATCAACATCATCGTTGGTTTCAACTGCCTTATTGGATAATGTAAATATTTTGTTTAACAAATCAAATGTTGGGCTGTTTGGTTGGTCAATGATTGCTTGCATGCCCTGAAGAGCGTTTCTTCTTATTTGATTAATATAATCAACAGCATTTTTATCGGGGGTCTCACCATCTTCAAAATAATCTTTACCGCCATCATAACCAGGATTATTTATCTCCATTGGGTCAATCGGGCCTTGTGGTTCTTCACCTCTGAATACATATTGTTCAACAGTCAATCCTTTATCCTTTTTAAGGATTTGTTTCATTTCTCTTATAAGTTGTCGACTTCTCTTATTATTCATAATTAAAAACGGTTTTTATAATAAATATCTAATAATTTGTAAAACTCAATATTTATAGGCGAAAACAAAAAAATTACTTATGAAACAACCTGTAAAGGGAAAAGGAAAGCGAACAAACAACAAAAATCAGAAACCCAGGTCACACCCGTTTAAAAAAAAGAAGCACAATGAGGAATATGGGACATCAAAACTTGAAATTGATTTTGCAAGGGAATTTTTAGATAGACTAGATTTAGTTTATGTATATCAGTTTGAAGCCAAAGACATAAAACGATATTACGATTTTGCTGTTACAATTGAAAAAAACTATCCGTCATTTAAATTTGAAAACAAAAATGGCCTTAGGTCAATTATTCAAGAAGACCGTTTTTTCCTCATATCTTTCTTTATTGAAGTTGATGGTGATTATTATCATGCGAATCCTCAGGTCGTTGATGAAAAGAAACTTAATCCCATGCAAAAACACAACAGATTTGTTGATAAACTAAAGAATGAATGGGCACAGCAGCGTGGTATTCCTTTGTTGAGATTTTGGGAATATGACATAAGGAATAATCCTTCAAAAGTAATAAAAGAAATAGAAAAACAAATAAAAAAGTCAAATAAACAGAAAATTATACTTGAAAATAAGAGAAAACCACATTAAAATTATTAAAAAAGATACTTATGATTGGAAAATTATACATTCCATATGGGTTTGGTGACTGTGTTAACGGTTTTCAATATGAAGGTAAAATCACTGAGGTTGAATATGCAAGAAAGATGGTTTCTGAATACAATCGTCACAAGGATATAATTGACCATATGATGCGGACATCATTTGAACACAATATGTCAATTAATAATTTTCAGAAAGAAAAAAATGTCTATAAACAACAAAAGCAGGAATTCGGTGAATTAAGGGTCTATGTTGATGATAAAGATTTTAATTCGATGAAGATTGAAGAGTTACTTAATCATTTTGAGAAGGGCGATAGTTTTGTTATTATAGTTAGAGTTTATAACGTTAATGAATTACGAGCAAATCCAGATATTGGAATTGATTTAAAAACATGGCAACGAGAATGTGTAAGAATTGACGGACTTAGAAAATTGAGTACAGCAGAAAAATTCAAGAGTTTGTCGAAAAAGGATTTGAAACTTGGGTTTGGTGACAAGTCGAAAATGGCCGCTATACTCAAGGACTGCAAAATGGTTAATGTTTACTCCAATACAAAGTTTGCTTTATGGGTTAATAAAATAATCTTTATAAAAGATGAAGAAATAAAAGAAAAATAAAAAATATATGGCAACAAAGGAAGAATTGCTCGAAAAGAGAAAAAAAGAATTGGCAATTATAAAGGCACAACAGGAAATGCTTGAAAATGCAAAAGAAACCGCAATTAAACGCGGTGATGTTAGTGACGATATAATCAAGGCAATTGATAATGCAAAAAAACAGAATTTGAATTATGCACAAAACAGTTTTGGGGCATCAGAAGAAGAAATTCGTAATGCAAGATATCACGGTGCATCAGTTGAGGAAGTAAAAAAATACCAAGAGAGACTTGTTAAAAAGGGATTAACAAGAGAACAGATTGAACAAAAAGAACTTGCTGTTGTGGGTGAAAAAGATGACAGTTCTTCATTTATTAATAATAAAAGAACTGAAATTGGCGTTGGAAAAATTGATGACAGTGATGATATTATAATGAATCAACCAGAAACTGAAACACCGGCAAAGAAAAGACGAACAAGAAAAAAGAAAGAAACCGAGGTCAAGGAAATTCCTGTAGTTGAAAAAGAAGAAAAAGAGGCAAAAACCGAATTAACACCAATTAAGGTTAGAGTGTCACCTGATGAAACAATTAAACAGGAAAAACCGGAACGTGTCGAGATTAAAAAAGAAAATAACAAAAATAAGGAAAACGGTAAAATTAAAATCGAAGACTTCAATCTTCAAGATATACCTGATTATGTACAATACGACATTATTCCTTTGCCATCAAAGGGAGAATGTTATCCGCATAAGAAAGGAAGAATAC
>JAEEGL015801357.1_pt1 | contig 16958 bp, 14 predicted proteins | sample 9134231 | NCBI WGS metagenome assembly JAEEGL01 (sample SAMN16246548, study PRJNA631951) | gut metagenome | biome: gut microbiome; feature: rumen; material: fiber-attached | host: Bos | place: Iran: Karaj | collected 2018-10
AGGAGTTTTACAAAAACGGAATGTACTGGAAAGAAAGGTTTGAACTTTACTGCGCTGGAATCGAGCTTTGTAACTGTTATTCAGAAGAAACAGACCCTAAAAAAATAAAGAAGTACTTCGAAGATGAATCAGAACAGAAAAGGAAATTTGCAAGAATTCAGCATGAAACAGACGAAAACTACTGGAAGATTTTCGAAAGCTTTCCTAAATGCTCGGGGAACGCGATCGGAGTGGATCGTCTCATTGCCCTTTTGAGCGGTCATAAAACGATAGAAAGTGTCTTGCCATTTTTACTGTAAATATCTATAATAATAGAAATTAACATGCTTTTTAATTTGTGAGGTTTTATATGATTAGAGGCGGCGAAATTAACAAGGGTACAGTTCTTATTATCAAGAACGCTCCATACCTTGTTGTAGAAAGAGAATTTGTAAACCCTGGAAAAGGAACTGCATTTGCTCGCTGCAAACTTAAGAACTTAAAGGACGGTTCAGTATTGAGCCAGCAGGTTTTTAAAACACCTGATACTTTCGAAGATGCAACTGTAGACACAATCAATGCACAGTATATTTATTCAGAAGCAGATGCTTATATCTTCCAGAACTCAGAAACATTTGACCAGATTTCTGTTCCTACTGAATTAAACCCGGACCTTAAATATTATCTTCGTGACGACATCGATTACCAGATTGTAATCTGGGACGGAAATCCTATCGATGTTAAAGTTCCACAGAAGATGCAGTTTATCGTTGAAGAATCAGAAAACTACATCAAAGGCGATACAGTAAGTGGTGCAACAAAGCCTATTACAACAGAAACAGGACTTACAGTTCGCGTTCCTCTGTTCATCAAACAGGGCGAAAAAATCGTAGTTAACACAGAAACTAACGAATACGTAGAAAGAATTAACAAATAATTCTTTTTTTGATTTACGAATCCCGCGACCTTTTACGGTAAGCGGGATTTTTTTTGCCCAACTCTTATTTTAATAAGATTGCCAATCCGCTTCTGCTTTTACGCACAGTTTTTTGCCGGTTACAGGGTGAATCAACTCAAGTGACTCGGCGTGCAGCATAAGGCGCGAATTTGCGCGGCCGCCGTAAAGACTGTCGCCGATAATTGCAAAACCGCTTTGGGCAAGATGAACTCTTATCTGGTGGGTGCGGCCAGTTACAGGATGACACTCGAGAATGCAAATGCCCGCACGCCGTTGCCGGATTTTAAAATCTGTTACGGCAGGAACGCCGCCTTTTGACTCTGGAACACTTCCCCACTTTCCCTGTGATGACTTTGAACTTATGCGGCCAAGATAATTTTTTACGGTAAACGAGTCTTTGATTTTTGGCGAGTCTTCGACTGCAGCGATATATGTTTTAGTAACCGGGCGCTGCGACACCGCGCTTTGACTTGACTCGAGTTCAAGCTTTGCAGAGTCAAACATATCAAATATTGCTTTGTTTACTTCGCGCTTTTTGGTAAATAAAATTACGCCTGATGTTTCTTTATCAAGCCTGTGCATTATACCGACGTAAGGCGGATTTCGCAAACCCGGATTTTTGCTCCACAAATACCGGACGACCGCGTCATGCAGATTGTCGCGCGAATCCACAATTGTCTTTTCCGTCGGAAAATGTGCAGGCTTATTTATAAAGATAAGATAGTCGTCCTCATACAAAACTGCTTCGGGCGTTACTTCAAACTTAATGTCATCTGCAGGTTTTTCAAAAAACATTTTTTCTTTATCTATAAATGCGCTCACCTTTGAGCCAGATCTTAAATCAAATGCCGGAATCCGCACGACACGGCCATCAACCGAAACACATCCTGATATAATAAGACGTCTTATTTTACTGTTTGAAATTTCGCACCCTAAAGTTTCTGGAATAACTTTTCTAAGAAACTCATTAAGGCGTACATTAGAAGAAACAGTAAAAATAAGGTTCTGGTTCATATTTTTATTCCGCATGAGAGATTAAAGAGGACTTAAATAAAATCGTACTCAGGGCCTTCATCTCCTGCATAAACTTTAACCCTGCAGTTTTCCATGCAGACATTGTCAGAAAAGGCACTTAAGTTTAGCGAAGCCGGGCTTAAAAGGTCATCAGGGCTGTAAGAAAGCTCAAGGACAGTTTCTTCGTTTTCTTCGTCAACCCGGCTGAAAGCACCGTAAAGCATTACAAGGTCTTTTGCAATTTCAAAAAGATGCTCTTTATGCTTTTCTTCAAACTTCATTTCAAGAAAAAGAAGCTGCATTTTTTCGATTTCCTTATGTGTAAAGCTTTCGATTTTTTCGACATCTTTTGGGTTTACGTTATTGCACTCAAGCCATTCTGCAAAATCAGAAAAGAATTTTGAAGGCGCAATCTTTAAAGGCATTATCACGCAGTTAAACCATGGAACTGCCCTTCCTGATGTGTAGAAAATCTTTGCAGCAGCCGCAATTTTTTTTGAGTATTCAATATCCTGGCTTGAATAAGTTCCAGTACACTTTTCCTTTAAGCCAGTTTTTTTTTCGATCTGAGGAAAATCTATGTGGTTTGGATAAAGTGTTACTGCAAAATCGATTCTGTCGCGGAACGATTTAAAAGAATCTCCCTGGCTTAAAGCAAAATCAAGGTCAAAACCAAAAACAAGACCGGCATTGTTTAAAAGAGCAGCTTTTTTTGAATAAAGCTTTTTGTCAAAAAGAAAAACCTTTTTGTCTTTTTCTGAAATCTGGTTTTTACTTTCTGTCATAGGAATTTCAAGAGAACAGAAAAGATTTGAAACAAGCGAAATAATTTCGCCGTCAATAATCTGAGGTTCGATTTTTAAACTGATATAGCAGTCAGGAATATCTTTTGCGGCGCAATTTAAAAAACGTATTAACTTCTTTTTATCCGATGCAAGAATCTGATCGTGAACATAAAGTTCGGTAATCTTTTTCTGCGCAAAAGTCTTTAACTCTGCTTCGAGACTATCGTGATTAAAATTATATTCAGCACCCTGCATCAAAAATTATTTTAACTGCAAAAGTTTGATTCCGGCTTTTTTGCATGCTGCAAATTCTTTTTCCGGCCAGATAGAAACCTGTGTTTCACCGATATGAGCCTTTCTTAAAAGGAACATACAAAGGCGCGACTGTCCGATACCGCCACCGATTGTCTGTGTAAGTTCGCCTTTGAGAAGTTTTGAGTGGAACATAAGCTTTGCCCTTTCTTCTGCATCTCTTTCTTCAAGCTGAAGCTGTAAAGAATGTGCATTAACTCTTATTCCCATAGAAGAAAGTTCAAGAGGAAGTTCGAGAACAGAATCCCATACAAGTAAGTCACCGTTAAGACCTCTGTGTCCGTCACCGCTTTCTGAAATCCAGTCATCGTAGTCAGGAGCACGGCCGTCATGAATGGTTCCGTCAGGAAGTTTGCCACCGATTCCGCAGATAAATACTGCACCATATTTTTTTGTAACGACTGCTTCCCTTTCTTTTGGAGAAAGATTAGGATACTGTCTCTGAAGATCATCAGAATAAAGGAAAGTTACCTGTTCAGGAAGAACCGGTTTAATCTGAGTATAGCGGTCATAAATAAAAAATTCTGTGCGTTTGATGCAACGGTAAATTTTATTTACGATTTCGTGAAGATAATAAATCGTTCTGTCTTTTTCGTCGATTGCCATTTCCCAGTCCCACTGGTCAACGTAAATCGAATGAAGTGCATCGATATCGTCATCAGGTCTGATGGCGTTCATATCTGTGTAGATTCCGAATCCCGGAGTCATCTTTAAATCTGTTACTTTAAGTCTCTTCCATTTTGCAAGTGACTGAACGATTTCGAGTTTTTCATCATTGAGCTGTTTTACCGGAAAAGATACCGGGCGCTCGATTCCATTTAAATCATCGTTAACACCAGTTGATGCTCTAACAAAAAGAGGCGCTGTTACTCGAGTTAAATTCAACTCGGTAGAAAGCGCCATCTGGAAAAAGTCCTTGATTAAGACGATTGCATGTTCTGTTTCTTTTTCACCCAAAATTGATTTGTAGTGTTTTTTAGGCAGAATTGTTTTTTTAGAAACTGATTTTTTTGGTGCGACGGTTGTCTTTGATGATTTAGCCATATGAATTTCCTCTATAGATAAAAATAATAACACTTTAAATATTTTTTCGCAATAGAAAATAATTCTGTATATAGTATCCATGTTGAATTTACTCAATTGAAGTGCAGATTTTTTTCCTTTATAATTGAATGCATGAAAAAACGGCCGCTTTACATTGCAATCATGATATTATGTTTTACAGCATCCATAGCTCTCCTCCTGTCACTTGCAAAAAATGAGGATACGACAGAAAAAACAGACCCTGACGCGCCGGCCACTACCCTCGCCGCAAACGACCTTCATTTAGAAATTCCGCTTTGCCCCCGCGACTGCCTTTTAATTTCAGAAGACGACACAAAAGGCGTTTTAGAAACCGAAGAAAAAGAAGACAGCCACCAGATAATCCGGCATGCAGGTTTTACACTCTGCTACCGCGAAAAATATGAACAGGCCGAATGGGTAGCCTACACCCTCGACTCAGAAAAAATCCAGAAAAACGTCGAAAGAAAAGACAACTTTCGCTCAGACCCCAAAGTCCTTACAGGCTCTGCAACGCCTGCAGATTACAAAAAATCAGGCTATGACAGAGGCCACCTTGCGCCAAGCGCCGACATGACATACAGTTTTGAAACGATGGACGAATCCTTTTTTATGAGCAACATGAGTCCTCAAAAAGCAGATTTTAACCGCGGTCTCTGGAAAGATCTTGAACACGAAGTGCGCTGCCTTGCAGAACGCTTTGACCTACTCTACATCGTAACCGGCCCTGTTTTAGATAAAGCTGAATTTAACTCAATAGGAAAAAACTGTGTTGCAGTTCCCGAATTTTATTACAAGGCAATTCTTGGTGTTCGTAATGATGCTTACTTTGCAATCGGCTTTATTCTTCCTAACGAAAAATGCGAAGGTACGATATGGGATTATGCAGTTTCTGTAGACGAAGTAGAAAACCGTACTTCCCTTGATTTCTTTTATCTTCTTGAAGATGATGCCGAAAATAAAATAGAAGAAAGTTTTAAACTTTCTGACTGGATGGTAGAAAATGAATAAAAATTATCTTAAGAATGCAGAAAACATTTTTTCAAAAATCAGGGAATATAAAATAATTCCGCTTGTAAAAATAGAAAACGAAAATGACGCAGAAAAAACCGCCGAACGCCTTATAAAAGCTGGTCACAAAATTGCAGAAATCGCATACCGCACTGCCTGCGCAGGAGACTGCATAAAATACATAAGTCAAAACTACGCGGACCTTCTTGTAGGAGCCGGAACCGTTACGAATGTAAAAACTGCACGCGATGCAATTTCTAACGGCGCAAAATTTATCGTAATGCCGGGCTTTGATAAAAAAACCGTTCTTTACTGCATAAAAAAAGGCATTCCTGTAATTCCCGGGGTTATGACGCCTACCGAAATCATGAACGCCTCATCTTACGGCCTTAAAGTGTTAAAGCTTTTCCCGGCAGAAGTTTCCGGCGGCATTGCTTTATTAAACGCACTTAAAGGACCATTCAATGAAATTAAATTTATTCCGACTGGCGGAATAACAGAAAAAAATTCAGAAGAATATCTTAAACTTTCAAATGTAATCGCAACCGGCGGATCGTGGAAATAAAAAAATCCCCGCACCTGTTTTCCAGTTTCCACTTTTCATTATCAGATGCCAGATTGTAAAAATTTACCAGTTAGATTTCCAGACTTTTTATTTCCTGCCATACGTATGGAGCAGAAAGTACATACCGGTCATTAGGATAATAAACATAATCTTCATATTCACTGTATTTTCTCATCTTAAGCAAAAGCTCTTCTGTATTACTGGAACTATCAAGTTCATAACCGATATACTCATCAAAAATAGGTTCATCTTCCCACTCATGATAAATATTTGTTACAACAATCTTTTTGAGTTTATTGCCACAAAGATAATAAAAGCCCTCTACACTGTCGACAGGAGAAGAGAAACGGTTTCCATGAATTACAGGAGATTGCGGAATGCGGGACCATTGCATGATTTCAAGATGATTATAACAGAACCACTCGTCTAATCCAGAAGTATCAATTTTATATGCGACATTATTTTTTACAAGCACTAAATCTACAATTTCTATATCCTCATAATCATAGCTTTCAATAAATGACCATTCTCTCGAGCATGCTTCCTGATTATTAGCTGCAAAAGTTGAAAGAAGAAGCTGTTTTTCTTTTGTTTCAAAATCTGTCCATTCAGAAGCATACATACTTATGTAACGCGCAGGTAAGTTATAATCTTTACCATCTATCTGTATTTTATACTCATTGCAATACACATCATCTATATATACATAAGCGTTGGGGTTTTCTATATCTGCAGGACCTTTAACAACTACTTCTGTTCCTGCCTTAAATTTCTTTGATCCAATTGTAACATCACACATTAAGTAATGTCTGATATCTGCAATACGCTCCATACCCCAATCACTGATAGGAATTAACCCAGGCATATAATATACAAACTCTGGAACCGATTCAGGCGGATTCATTTTCTTATTTGCAGGAGTAAATTCTTTTAAAGGGTTGTCCTTTGCTTCTTTAATCATTTTAAATGATTCTTTAACAATTCCATCAGCATTATCCAGCGCATGAGGATTTGTACACATTTTAAAATCATCAGACAGAACAAATCTTATTAAATCTATATTAGATGAATTCTTTGAATAAATATCAATAAACGGCCATATTCCCTCTGCTTCATCATAAAGCGAAACATCAATTTTTCTGTCTGCCAGCTTAAAAAAGATATATAATTTATCAGCACTACTTTTAACAAGATAATAAAGTGCATTCCTTCCGTCATGATCTTTTACATTAATATCCTTTACATCTTCAATAATTTTAGAGCAAACCTGCAATTCAGAATCAAAGCATACAAATAAAGGATATATTCCATTTGCATCAGCAAGATTAACATCTGCTCCGGCTTCAACACAGGCATTAAAAACATCAATAGTCATGGATGGAAGAAACTTTGTCAAAACAGTATATCCGTCTTGAGAAAAAGCGTTCATGTCATATTTATTCTTTCTGACATTTTCCATTACTTCAGGTGTAAGACCTGAATATTTTTCAAGGTCTTTCCAGATATCTTTTTTTACACCACATGAACAAAAAACTGCACAGAGCACTACAAGCCCTGTAAAAAAACTGATACTTTTTTTCATAAAACACCTCAAAACGCGCCGTAAAATGCGCTTAAATTTTTTATCTATCACCTAAAAAAAATCCACGGCTTTAAGTTTTAGTTTAAGTCGTGGATTATATGGCAGATTATTTTCCGCCGTAATTAATTATCGTAGTAATTTTAGAAGGAGCAAGAACTTTTTCGTAATCAAGTTCAGGAAGCCCTATAACACCAAAGAAATCAGAAACAGTTCCACCACCCTGCTCGATAAGATTTCTGGCTGCAACTAAAGTTCCTCCGGTTGCAATCAAGTCATCTATAACAAGATAATTCTTTCCTTTTTCTACATCAGATTTATGAACTTCTACCTCGGCCATGCCGTATTCGAGAGCATATTTACAGGAATAAGTATCACCAGGAAGCTTACCTTTTTTTCTTATCAGAACAAGCGGAAGCCCAAGCTTTTCTGCAAAAGGAGCTGCAAACAAAAAGCCGCGTGACTCAACTGCAGCAACTGCATCAATTTTTGCGTCCCTGTAAATTTCTACCATTTTATCGATAACAAATTTAAAAGCCTCTGGCTTTACAAAGACACCGGTAATATCATAAAAAAGAATTCCAGGTTTTGGAAAATCGTGAACACGACGGATAGCCCCGTCAAGCATTTCTAAGTCTGTCATAATACAGTAATTTTATTACCGTAAAGCATGAAAGTCAATTGCGAAGAGCCTGGCCGGCTATTTTTACAGCCACTGCCTTCCATAGCCCCTACACTTTTGCCATTGCGCTGCGTTTTTCTCTTACAGCTTTTAAAATTGAATTTAACTCAGAAGCATTTTCTGTTTCTATTGCCGTCTTTATCTTCGAAAGAGAATTTTCAAATGAGTTTATCATAGAAACAAGTTCTTCTTTGTTAAGTAAAAAAAGCTCGGTCCACAAAGGAGCATTTATAAGCGCAATACGGGTAAGGTCTTCGTAACTTCCACCACCGAATGCCGTAATTTTATCGTCTTCTGCACTGTCTACAAGACTTGAAGCAATTACATGACAAAGCTGGCTTGTAAATGCAATTTTATGATCGTGAGTTTTATAATCAGTTTCGATGATTCGCTTAATTCCGAGTTTTGTAATAAGCTCGCGCATTAAAGAAAGGTTTTCTTCGCTGTTTGATTTTTGAGGCATTAAAATATAATTTCGGCCTTCAAAAACAGTCCCGCTTGACGCGCTGTATCCTTCTTTTTCGTTTCCTGCCATCGGATGTCCGAGAATAAAATCTACATCGTCACGAAGAAGCTTTGCACCGTCTTCAAAAACCTTCTGAGCTATCAATGTTTTTACGCCGGAGATGTCTGTTACAATTGAACCGGATTTAAAGGCATTTTTATGTTCAGCAAGAAAGCGCACCGTAGCACGCGGATAAAGACAGATAAAAACAAGGTCGCATTTTTCAAGCATTTCATCTGCCTCGCGGGGCGCAAACCATTCGTCAATGATATTTTCATCCTTTGCGTTTTTTAATGAATCAAGATTCATGTCCATCGCAAGGATTTTTCCGCATGAGTGGTCACAAGAAAGACCGTCAAGGCCCTCGCCTATTTTAAAAACTTCTGTACTTAAAGAAAATACTTTCTGTTTAATTGCCTTTGCGATTGAACCGCCCATAAGACCAAGTCCGACAAACCCGAATGTCATATCATTAAGTTTTTTCATCTGCGCCCCTGATTTTTTAGCAAGTTCTTCCGTCTAAAGCTGCATATTTTGGAAGAACCTTCATCAAATCTGCAAACTCTTCAGGTCTTAAACTCTGTTCACCATCGCACAAAGCTTTTTCCGGATTGTTGTGAACTTCGATGATAAGTCCGTCTGCCCCTGCGGCAACTGCAGCCTTTGCAAGTGTCGGAACCATCCAGCGAAGTCCCGAAGCATGACTCGGGTCAATGATGATAGGAAGGTGACTTTCTTTTTTCAAATACGGAATTATGCTGATATCCATACAGTTTCTTGTGTAATTATCAAATGTTCTAATTCCACGTTCGCAGAGAATTACGTTTTCGTTTCCGGAAGCCATGATGTATTCTGCGCTCATAAGTAATTCTTTTACAGTTGCACTCATTCCGCGTTTTAAAAGAATAGGCTTTTTAACTTTTCCCATTTCCTTTAAAAGATCAAAGTTCTGCATGTTGCGTGCTCCAATCTGAATCAAATCTACATCATCAAAATACTTTAACTGTCTTATATCCATTAATTCTGTTACGATAGGAAGGCCTGTTTCTTTTTTTGCCGTAACAAGAAAATCAAGTCCTTTTTTTCCAAGTCCCTGGAACGAGTATGGACTTGTGCGCGGCTTAAATGCACCGCCTCTTAAAAATCTGGCACCGGCTTTTTTAACAGCCTTTGCAATTTCTACAACCTGTTCTTCTGTTTCAACAGAACAAGGTCCTGCAATTATTCCGATTGATTTTTTACCGAATGTACTGCCCTTTACGCCCGGCTGATCTGTTCCGACAGAAACAATTGTATCTTCCGGATGAAATTTTCTGCTTGCCATTTTATATGGAGCAGATACACGCTGAACTACATCAACAACTTCATTTGCACATATTGCATTTGCATCGAGCGAAGAAGTATCACCTAAAAGTCCTACGATTGTAGTGTTTTCACCCTTTGAAAGATGAATTCCAAAACCACGCTTTTTCCAGTTCTCAATGAACTCTTCTACTTTCTTTTCTTCCGCATTCTTTTTAAGAATAATAATCATTTCAACACCTTCCTGTTAAACAAAAAAAAAGGAACCCTTTTACAGAGTTCCTTGTAATTTACAATTGTAATTTATCAAAAAATATTACAGGCACTCTGCTACGCTTTTGTGAGAATAATAATAGTAATAATAGTATGCCTGCAATGTTTTAATCATAGGATGAATATAAACAATTCCGCAAATAATGTCAATCACGAAAAAATCGCTCCCGCAGAAAAAATATGGGGCCCGCAAGCTGCGCCAGAATGTCGCTTAGCCATCTGCTTTTTCTACGCCGCTTTTTATGTGCGTTATTTTTTCCCTGGTCCCATCCCGCGAAGGAGCCCTTTTTTAAACTGCACGATTCTTGCGCAGGCTGTAGTATCAATCCCGCTTCTGTCGCCGCGCTTTAAAAAGTGATATGCAACTCCTGCAATCATCGCGCCGTTATCCCCGCAAAGCTTTAAAGGCGGGAAAATACACTTAACGTCACTGCGCTCTGCCAGAAGCTCACGAAGGCGCGAGTTAGCCGCAACGCCGCCGCCGGCTACGACAGTTTTTAATCCGGTATCATCTACCGCCCTAAAAAGCCTTGAAGCAATCGTCCTGCACGCCGTCTCCTGAAAGGCAGCACACATATTTTCGTTTGTCTTTTCAAAATCCTTATTCCAGAACATATCGCACTGGTGAATGACGGCGGTTTTAAGTCCCGAAAAAGAAACATCATATCTGTGTTCTTTTCCATCAAGCTTAGGCATAGGAAAGTCTGCGGCGGCGGCGTTTCCTTTTTTTGCAAGGCCGTCAATTATTACGCCACCCGGGTATCCGAGCCCATAAAATTTTGCAACCTTATCAAATGCCTCGCCTACAGAATCGTCAACGGTAGTTCCCATAACTTCTATGTCATCAAATCCGTTAACCTTACAGATTATCGAGTGGCCGCCCGAAACTAAAAGCCCGATATAAGGATATTCAATATCGTTTACTAAGTGTGCGGCATAAAGATGACCAAGCATGTGGTTTATTGCAATAAAAGGTTTTCCCGTTGACCATGCAAGAGTTTTTCCGAATGTAAGGCCTACTAAAAGAGAACCCATAAGCCCAGGTCTGTTTGTCGAAGCAACTGCATCAATATCACTAAGAGTAAGATCTGCTTCTTTTAAAGCCTGCTTTACGACAGGTAAAATCCATTCAACATGTTTGCGGCTTGCAATCTCAGGAACTACTCCGCTGTAAATTCTATGAAACGGAATTTGTGTAGCAACAACATTGCTTAAAATATTTTTTCCGTCTTCTACAATTGCGCATGCTGTTTCATCGCAGCTTGATTCAATACCAAGAACTTTCATATATTTTATTTCTTTCCTTTACAATCAGAAACTGTTTTTAAAACATAACCTTTCTGTTTTAAAATCGGATAAAGATCCTGCAATAATTGTGGCAGAAAATCTGCAGACCACACATGACCTATCATCACAACATAACCTTCTTTATTTGCCTTTGCAATATTCTTTTTAATTTCTGTAAGTGCATTTGCTCTTGTCTTTTCGTTATCAAGAAAAAGACCGTTTCTTTCATAATAAGAAAAACCAAGTGCATTGCTTACATACGGAACTTTCGTATCTTTATTAGTCCTTGAGTCAAGAAAGTAAATTCCGTTTTCACTTGCAAATTTTAAAATCACTTCCATCTTGTGTTCATCGGCAGTAATAGCAGAACCTTCATGATTGTTCATTCCGGCAACAGGTCCGATTTCTTCTATATTTCTAAATAGAGTCGAAATAACTTCATCGTCACTCATCTCTGGTTTTATAGCCCCTGGTCCCGGATTTACCGCAGTATTAACTGCCTGCATCGGCTGATGAAGAATAAGTTCTTTTCCCGAAGCCCTTATTTTTGCAGCCGACTCTTTTGAATATTTTAATCCCGGCAAAACTGCAATCGTAACCGGGAAAGGAAGTTTTAAAAATTTATCAAGGTGAGAAAGATTCTGTCCTCCATCATCAAAAACAAAAACAATCTGCGCACCGTTTACTGCAGCAGGAATATCAGAAAACTCATCCTGTTTTTCCTGCGGTTTTTCTTCGCGAGGTTTTTCATCAGCTGGTTTTTCCTGTGGCTTTTCTTCACGTGGTTTTTCCTGGGCCGGTTTTTCCTGCGGTTTTTCATCTTTTTTGTCATCTTTTGGTTTTATTTCTACAGGTTTTTCTTCGTCCGTTTTTTTGCTTTGATTTTCGCTCTCGCTTTCACGATCACGTTTGCGCTTAGTTTCGCGATTACTTTCTTTTCTGCGGTTTGTTTCGCCTCTGCCCTCTTTTGTTACCGGAGTTTTTTCCTTTACGTTTTCAAGCTGTCCATCCGGAATAAAAAGAACTCCCAGAATTAAAAGTGAACAGAACACGACTATAATGACACAGAGTTTAACTACCCTGTCTGTATCAAGCTTTACTTTTGGTTTGATTTTTTTTCTCTTGAAAAGTCCTGAACTGCGCGATGAACTTCTTTTTTGTCTTGAACTGCTTTTTCCTGCTGTCGATTTTCTTGTACCCGTTTTTCTGACACTCAAAACAAAAACCCCACGCCTTTAAAAAAAATAAGAGATGAAATAATCTTTCACCTCTTATTTTATTGTTTTACTCTCTTAATGTCCATAATTGCCGTATATTTTAATCCGGTAATATGCAAATTAGTGCCGTTTATAAAAACTCTCTCCGGTTACCCTCTCTTTATAAACGACATAGAGTATTATGCATTTTCCGTGCCAACTTTTTGTCTTTTTATGCTGAATTTACTCAAAACACATTATAATTCTTTATAATATAAGCATTTAGCTTTATATAACAATATTGTATGAAAATTGCATTTTTTAGAACAAATCTCCATAATATCCACTCAAATGTATACAAATTCATACAATAACCTATAGTCGTGCTATTTGTATACAAATTCATACAGTGCACGCGCACAGTGAAATTCCATCTGTATACAAATTCATACAGTTTTTGCGGAATTTTCGGTCATTTTGACACTTTTTTTGTATTTACGCTTCGATAAAGTCCACTTTTTGAGCAGGAATGTCGATATTAGCTGCCCTGACGGTAATTGTTTGATTCAGCTCAAGCTTTTTAGAAAGGACAATCGTGGTCTGCTGGGCGATAGACGGAATCATAAAAACGCCCTGATTTCCCTTGACCTCGACTAAAACAGCCTCGCCTCTCCAGTCAGGATTCTGCTTAAGGAAAACAAGCGTCCAGTGAAGGTTGCTTTTTCGCTCGGCTTTTTTGCATGCAATGGCAGCCTCGTCGCCTGCGCTTATGCGCTCAAGCATCGTATTTTTATCAATGAGTTCTCGGCCATCAAGAAACGCGCGAAGCTGTTCGTGCGCAATTAAATCAGAGTAACGGCGAAGCGGGCTTGTTACCTGACTGTACATTCCGATTCCGATACCGGCATGAGCTGCAGGGGTTACTCCTACGCTGCGTTTATGCATCGACTTAACTTTTTTAAAATCTCCTGCAAGGCCTTCAGGAACGCTCGTCGGTAAATCAGGAGATTCCTGACTTACATAAGGAAACGGAATCTGATTTTCAAATGCAAAATGCGCTGCCCCTTCTCCTGCAAGAAGCATCATTTCGCGCACTACGGCAGTCGACTCGTATTCTACAATCGGAACAATCGAAACTTTTTTTGTTTCCGGTTCAACGTTGATATGAACTTCAGGAAAATTTATATTTACTGCACCGTTTGCATTTCTTCTTTTTTCATTTTTTCTTGCAATTTCAAAAAGCGGTTTTAATCCTTCGCTTTCTTTTTTCTTATCTGCTTCTTCGTATGTAATGCATTCAACATCAACAAGAGTTTTAAAAACCTTGCATTCTTTTACCGCACAGTTGTCATCAAGCAGCAGCCTGAACGAAAGTGCACGGCTTTCGCGTTTTAATCCAAGAGCATAATCGCTTAAAGATTCTTCTGCGAGCATTCGGCTTGCACCTTCAGGGATATAAAGTGTTGCTCCCCTGTCGCGCGCAGTTTTATCAATCGTGCTGTCAGGCATTACAGTGCTTGCAGGATCTGCAATATGAACCCAGAGATAAGTTCCGTCAAAGGCGATTGCATCATCTGGATCTTTTGACCACGAGCTGTCTATCGCAAAAGCAACTCCTTCTACCTTTAAGCGCTCTTCATCAGGCGGACACTTTAAGCCCTCTTTAGCAGACTGCACCGACAAGCCCCAGCGCGACGGAAAAGGATTTCTCGTATAATCCCAGATGCCGGTGTCAATCAAAAGCCTGTGCGCTTTTTCTACATCCTGACTAAAACCTGCTTCGGCCAGAGTCTTTGATTTATCTGTTTTACCCAGAGCAAACGCTTCTACGTCTCCCATAAAAATTGAATCTTCGGGTAAAAGTTTTTTCTGTTTTAAGCGTGCAATAAAATCTGCACGAATCTGCGCTTCGTTTTCTTTTGCAAATTTCTTTTTATTTAATTCTTCGATTTCAGTTTCGCTTCGCGGAACAAAACAAAGACCTTCAGTTAAAGCAAACTGAGGAAGAAGCATAAGGCTGTTATAAATAAACCATGCTTTTAAATCTTTGTATTCCGAGTCAATCAAGTCTGTAAGTTCAAAAAAAGAAATCTCTTTTCCTGCAGTGCTTTCGTCACTCTGCAAAAGCTCCCATGCTTCTTTGATTTTTGAGTCAATCTGAGAATCAGAATATTTTATAATCTGCTCAAGAGAATATTTTTCTGGATCTTCTCTTTTTGAAATTATGGTTATATCTTTTTCGCGCACTTTCTGTTCCTGCGCAGTAAAACCCTTCGCACCAAATTTTTCGATATTCTCTTTTGTAAGAGCAAAAGAACAGAACTGGATGATATATTTATCCTGTTCAACATCGAGAACAACGGCAGGCGAGTTTTTATATAATACAACCGAGTTTTTCCTGATCATACGCGTGATAATAACATGAAATTGATTATAAAGACAATAAAGGGGTGTCTACTGTTTGTAAATAAACTCTATAATCAGATAATCCTCTGTATAAACCCATGGTAACATTCTATATGAAACACCGTTGATCGAGAATGCAACCCAGAACGTTCCATCTTTTACAACTGCATCTTCATAATCACATTCTTTATATTCGATATTTTCAATTTCATAACCGTATTTTCTAAATTCCGGGAAAATATATTTTTCATAAAGAGTCTTTGTAACTTCAAGTCCATCTCCAAGATAAAAAACAAAATTTTCACACTGCTTTTTCTTAAAAAGGATAGAGGACTCTGTAGTACAACCCCTGAATGTATTTTCAGGCCTGTAACTGTCATGTGACATAGGAAGAAGCCTTACATAACATTGTTTTTCTAATAAATCACTGTTGATTTTTTTTATATCTTCATATATCGAAAGTTCTTCAGCAATTCTTTTCTTTGCAATAAAATTAACGCATAAGTCCTTAAATTTTGTTCCCTCATAAACTTCTAAAAAAGAAATCTTTATGTATCCTACACTGTCTTCTTTGTCAGAAAGAACTATTTTCTGCGGCTCAGGAGTATCCTTTAATTCATAGACTTTATCTTCGCCTGTTGAAATAAAATGAACGTTTATTTTCTTAGGACGCGAATTTTTGTAATACAGAGATTTTTTTTCCGGGTCGACATAACCAATCGAAATATATATTTCATTTGTGTCATAACATTTAAGCTGAATATATGCATCTTTACCGTTATTTGCACCGGAAGGAACCCATGGCAATTTTTCAGAAGGATTTAATTTAGATGCACCATAAGTAACTCCATCTTCAACAAGAGAACTTGATACTTTTATTTCATTCCATGCAAATCCTAAATATGAATAAGTTTTTTCTGCATATAAACATAAAGAATTTATACATATTAAAAATAAAAGAAATACTTTTTTCACAACTTTATTCTCCAATTAAATTTTTTTTACACAAAAAAAGCGGACTCCATAAATGAAATCCGCTTTTTTCAAAAAATCATGATATTAAAAAATTACCATTCCTTTTTGATATCTTCTACGATGTTAAGTTCGTCACCTTCGCAAGAGAAGAATTTTGCCTTAGCCATATCAGGGATAAGGTTAACTGTTTCTCCAAGACGGAACTGAACGTTTGCATGTGTCTTTGCGATAAGGTTCTGACCTTTGTTTGTAGTAAGGAAAAGATGAGTTTCTGCTCCCAATGGTTCTTTGTTAGCAATCTTCATCTGCATTGCATCTTTAGATGGTTTTTCTGAGTATTCAACATCTTCTGGACGAATACCAAACCATACTTCCTGTCCTACAAATTCCTTGAGGCGTTTCTGGTGATCTGCACAAGGTGTTACATCGAATGAACCTTCTTCACAGATTACCTTTCCACCCTTTTCAAGAACTTTTACTTTGAGGAAGTTCATTGGAGGTGTTCCGATGAATCCTGCAACGAATTTGTTGATAGGGTTGTTGTAGAGGTACAATGGAGCACCAATCTGCTGGATGATACCATCACGCATTACAACGATTTTATCACCGAGTGTCATAGCTTCGATCTGGTCGTGTGTTACGTAGATCATTGTAGCCTGCAAACGGTTGTGGAGTGCAGCAATTTCTGAACGCATTGTTACACGAAGTTTAGCATCAAGGTTTGACAATGGTTCGTCAAACAAGAATACTTTTGGATTACGAACGATAGCACGTCCTACAGCAACACGCTGTCTCTGTCCACCAGAGAGAGCCTTTGGTTTTCTGTTGAGGTACTGTTCGAGGTCAAGCTGTTTTGCAGCTGCTTTTACACGGCGGTCGATTTCGCTCTTGTCCATTTTGCGGATCTTAAGACCGAATGCCATGTTGTCATATACTGACATATGCGGATACAAAGCGTAGTTCTGGAATACCATTGCGATATCGCGGTCTTTTGGTGGAACGTCGTTCATTTCTTTTCCATCAATGAAGAGTTTACCTTCTGAAATGTCTTCAAGACCAGCAACCAT
>JAEEGL016371565.1_pt1 | contig 16958 bp, 8 predicted proteins | sample 9134231 | NCBI WGS metagenome assembly JAEEGL01 (sample SAMN16246548, study PRJNA631951) | gut metagenome | biome: gut microbiome; feature: rumen; material: fiber-attached | host: Bos | place: Iran: Karaj | collected 2018-10
AAAGAAAATCGTCTCTCCATCTTCCTGCAGGCAGCAGATGGCGTCGTTCGTACTCATCCAGATATGCCCGGCGGCATCCTCCGCCAAGGCCCGGACATGGTCGCCCGGCAAACCGTCCGCGGAAGAATAGTATCCCGAGATAGAGCCCGGGCCGGCATCGAACAGCACCAGTCCGGCAGATGTAGCCACCCAGATCCGGCCGGCGTGGTCTTCCAGCAGATGGTTGACCATGTCCGCGTGCAGTCCGTTATCCTCATCATAATGGGCAAGCTGCTCCATCTTCGTATCATACACCGCCAGACCGTGGCCATAGGTGCCCACCCACAGCCGGCCTTCCGAGTCTTTCAGCAAGGTTCGGATCAAATCGTCCGGGATCACGCCGTCGCGGTGTATCCATTGGCGGAGGATGTGGCCGGATGCCCGGTCCAGCAGGAACAGGCCTCGGCTGGATCCTACCCAAAGCGAAGGTCCGTCTTCGACCATGGAGCGGACGTCCAGGTCATTGTCGGACAAGTTGATATGGGTCCATCGCTTGCCGTCCGTCCGGAAAAGCCCCTGTTTCTCCGTCCCGATCCACCAGGTATTTCCACTGTCCTGGATCAGGGAAAGGACCGGTCCCGTCTTTCCGGGGACTCCGGACAGCACCCATTCCTGTGGAGCGGAGATTTCCGCCACCCGTCCCGAAGGCGAACCGGCCACCAGGCGGCCGTCCGTACCGCACCACAAGGCGTGCATCTCGTGCGACTCCGCCTCATGCGGGAAAAACGGGATCTGTCCCGAAGCGGCCGGGCGTCCTGGCAGGAACTGCAGACCGGCGCCATAGGTCCCCATCCACAGGTTGCCGAAGCGGTCCGTCACGATGGACCGGACGGCAGGCCGGTCTCCGGGAGCAGACGCATTCAGAAGCGTAAAGCGGCTGTCTTCCGGCAGCGGGGCCACCCCCCGGATATCCAGCGAAGCCACACAGCCGGAGCCCAGCGCCACCAGCAAACGTCCCTGCGCATCCTCTGCCAGATCGAACACGGTGCCGTCCGGCAAGGACTGCGGATCGTCCTCGCTGTGCCGGAAGACCGTGAAATGCCGCCCCGCCTCCGAGTACAGCGCAAGTCCGGCCGTAGTCCCTACCCAGATCCGGTTGTGGCTGTCCACCAGCAGTGAACGGACTTCGTCGGAAGGAAGGGAGAAGGGATCGTCCGGATCGTGGCGGAGATCGATGCGGGAATGGTCCGTCAGCGACTGGATGCTGACACCCCCCGCCCAGTAGCCCAGCACCAGATGGTCTCCGCGGAACTTGAAGGTATGCAGGGGAACATCGCGCATCCCTTCGAACGTCGCCGCGTTGTATCGGGTGAACACCCCGGACTCCTTGTCCAGCCGGACCATTCCTTTCGAGAAGGTGCTGGCCCAGATCGACCCGTCCGGCGCCTGCTCCACATGGGAGACGTCGTCATCCGGGAGGGTATCCGCCGACTCCCCCGCACGATAGACAGTAAAATGGTCATTCCGGACATCGTAGCACACCAGGCCCGCTTTCTGCAGGGCCACCCACACCCGCGGTCCCTCCCGGTCCGCGAGCACATCGTTGATCAGGTCGGAAGGCAGGCCGTCCGGACGCTTGTGAAAAATCCTGTTGCCGATGCCGTCATAGCAGTTCAACCCTTCCTCAGTGCCTACCCAGATGCGGTCCTGGGCATCAACATCCATGCTGATGACAAAGCTGTTGGACAGACGGATCTCCTGGGCGGGAACCGGGAGCGCCAGGCCCAGGAAGACAAGGAAGGACAAGGAAAACCTGCGTGACGACATAGCTTTATTTTTCGTTACAAAATAATCATTTTTGCGCGATTTGTATCCCATAAATGTGTAAAAATAAATCGTTTGACCGTTTTTTCATCCCTCTTTGACCGAATCGCAGCCCCCGTTTCCATTTCCAAAACGATATCTTTGTTATTGGATTTTGGTTAATGATAGGGATCGGGGTGCATGTGTCCCATAAACCGTGCACCCCTGATACCTTCCCGGAGACCAGAGATATACGACACTTATATATATCTTATTGTTCAACCCAAAACCAAAGCTTGATGAAATCTATTTTCTCAACTGGCCGACGGGCGCTGATGGCGCTCACGGCCTGCGTTGCTTTGCTCCTCTCGGGGACTGCCGCTTTCGCGCAGCAGGTCTCCCGGGGCAAGGTTCTGGACTCTGCGGGTGAACCGATCATCGGAGCATCCGTCGTCGTGCCCGGCACCACCAACGGTGTCATCACCGACGTCGACGGTAACTTCGAGATCCGCGTCGCCCCGGGAACGACCCTCGAGGTCTCCTGCATCGGCTATGTCACTGTCCGCGTGAACGCCGCTGCTTCCATGTCCGTCACCCTCCAGGATGACAGCCTCATGCTCGAAGAAGCCGTGGCCGTCGGTTATGGTACGATGCGCAAGAGCGACGTCACCGGCGCCATGGTCTCGGTCAGCTCCGAACAGCTGGTCTCCAACCCGTCCAACAACGCCATCGAAGCTCTCCAGGGCAAGGCCGCCGGTGTCTACATCACCTCCAACGAGCGTCCTGGACAGGTCGGTTCCATCCGCATCCGCGGTGTAAACTCCACCACCAATGCCAACAACGAACCGCTCCTTGTCATCGACGGCGTCATCTCCAAGAACATCGGTATGGATATGCTCAACCCGCAGGATATCCAGGACATCCAGGTGCTCAAAGACGCTTCCGCCACCGCCATCTACGGCGCCATGGGTGGTAACGGCGTCATCCTCGTCACCACCAAGCGTGGTACCAAGGACCGCCTCTCCCTCACCTACTCCGGTACCGTGACGGCAGAGAAGATCTACGACACCACGCCCATGATGAACGCACAGCAGTACATCGAGTGGCGCCGCTGGGGTTACTACTACGCCGGCCTCGGTCCCCGCGCCGACGAGCCGACCATCGAGAACGACCGCAAGCTCTTCACCGCCTATGGGTCCGACGAGACGGCATGGGCCAACATCCTCAAGGGTTGGGGCCTGAGCTACGAGCAGTGGGCATCCGGCAGCACGTCATCCTCCTGGGATGCTTCCAAGGTTACTTCCACCGACTGGACCCAGTTCACCGACCGCATCGGTATCACCCAGGAGCACTCCCTGAGCGCCTCCGGCGGCACCGACAAGGTCAATGCCTACGTCTCCATCGGCTACCTGAACAACAAGGGTACCAACATCGGCCAGGAATACACCCGTTACACCGTCCGTACCAATGTCGACGTCAACCCGGTCAAGTGGTTCAAGATGGGCGGCGCCCTCACCGGACGCTTCTCCGACCAGGAGTACGGTATCGACAACGGCAACGCCATTTCCTCCAGCATCCCGAGCTCCCTGCACGGCAAGGGCCGCAACATCTTCACCTACGCCCTTCCGTACGACAAGGACACCGGTGAGCGTATCATCTACCCGGGCGGCGACTCCACCATTCCGACCGTCATCGACGAGGTCGGCAAGTCCGCCGTTTCCAACCTCCGGTACGATATCTCCGCCAGCTTCTACGCCCAGCTTGACTTCGGCCAGATGTGGGAGCCCCTCAAAGGCCTGACCTTCCGCTCCACCTTCGGTCCGCAGATCCGCTTCAACCAGAGCTACCGTTACCTCTCCACCGAGTCGGTCAACCGTATCTCCCAGGGCCAGGACTATGTCAACTCCAGCTCTACCAAGTATTTCGACTGGGTGCTTGACAATACGATCAACTACAACCGCAGCTTCGGCGACCACAGCATCGGCGTCACCCTCCTCCAGGAGGCCATGTCCAATATGAACACCCGCATGTACAACATGAGCGGTACCGGTGTCGCCCTCGGCTGGACCCAGAAATGGTGGGGCCTCAGCACCACCTCCGTCGAGACGCTCAACGCTCCGGACTACAACACCCTGACCGAGACCCAGCTCGCCTCCTACATGGGACGCGTCAACTACTCCTACAAGGACAAGTACATCGCCACGGTCACCTATCGTTACGACGGTGCTTCCCAGCTCGGCGTCGGCCGCAAGTGGCACGGCTTCCCGTCTGTCTCCCTCGCCTGGAGAATCGACCAGGAGGACTTCATGCGCAACGTCAACTGGATCGACCAGCTGAAGCTCCGCGCAGGTTGGGGCCTGACCGGCAACTACTCCGTCGGTCCCTACTCCACCAAGGACAATCTCTCCAGCGGCATCGCCGTCAGCGGCAATACCGGTGAGACGGTTTACTTCATCCCGACGACTTTCGCCAACCAAGCCATCACCTGGGAGACCACCCAGCAGTACAACGTCGGTATCGACTTCTCCGTGCTCAAGGGCCGGATCAGCGGTGTGCTCGACTTCTTCCAGATGTACACCAACGGCTTGATTTTCAACGTCGCCCTGCCTTCCGTCTCCGGCTACACCAGCACCAAGGACAACGTCGGCAAGACCAGCAACCACGGTTTCGACCTGACCCTCAACACGGTCAACATCAACAACCACGACTTCTCCTGGCGCTCCACGCTCAACCTGTCCTACGTCAAGGACAAGATCATCGAGCTTCAGAGCGGCAAGGAAGACATGGTCTCCAGCGGCCTCTTCATCGGACAGCCCATCAACGTCCTGTACGGATATGAGTCCGCAGGGCTTTGGAGCGACTCCCCGGCCGACATGGCGGAAATGGAGAAATTCAATGCCAACGGCCAGAGCTTCAAGCCGGGTATGGTCCGCCCCGTCGACCAGAACGGTGACTACAAGATCGACGCCAACTACGACCGCATCATCCTGGGCAACACCCGCCCGCTGTGGAATGTCGGTTTCACCAACACTTTCAGCTGGCGCAACTGGGAGGCTTCCATCTTCATCTATGGTAACCTTGGCTTCATGGCCCAAACCGGCCAGTACCAGGGCGGACGTGAGCCTGTCATCTTCATGAACTACTACAACGAGAACAACAAGACCGGCAAGAACATGTACCAGCGTCCTTACTTCAACACCGCCGGTGGTGATTCCTTCTCCGGAATCCGCTTCCAGCACGACGCTTCCTACCTGAAAGTCCGCCAGATCTCCATCGCCTACAGCCTCCCGAAGCAGTTCGTCAACCAGCTCGGCCTCAGCACCGTCAAGGTCAACTGCCAGCTCAAGAACCCGTTCTCCATCTTCCAGAACGCCTTCTGGATGGATGCCGAGTTCGGTGGTACCACCTTCAACCGCGGTCTCGTCTTCGGTGTCAACATTGGTTTCTAATCATCTAACGGAATCAAGGATATGAAAACTATACGTAATATTTTCGGTTGTGTCCTGATGGTTGCCGCCCTGCTGGGCACCGCTTCCTGCACCGACAAATTCCTCGACGAGGTCCAGAGGACTTCCCGCTCCACCCAGTGGCTCGATACTCCTGAAGGCCTGGCTTCCATGGCCAACAGCCTCTACCTCGCCTACAACTACTTCTTCCAGAACGAGTCCCACTACTGCTACACCAACTACGGTACCGACGAATTCATGGTCGCCGGCGACAACTCCAACGGTATGTGGAATGACTACGATGCCCGTCTCGGCTCCGTCGTCCAGCCCCGCGTCAACTCCAACACGCAGGCCATCACCACCTTCTGGAATGAACTCTACAAGTACATCGCCCGCTGCAACATCATCATCGCCAACGAAGCGGCCCTGGACGGCTACGCCCAGAAGAACACCGTCCTCGGTGAAGCTTACTTCTGCCGCGGCTTCTGCTTCCTCTTCCTCACCATGCAGTTCGGTGACATTCCTCTCGTACTCGAGGCCGCCGAGGAACCGTCCCGCGAGTACACCCGCGACAGCCAGCAGGACGTCTACGCCCAGGTCATTTCCGACCTTGAGGCCGCCCACAGCCTGCTGCCCGCCGACGCTTCCCTCGCTACCAAGAACAAGGTGACCAAGTATGCCGCCGCACACTACCTCGCCCAGGCACACCTTTGGAGGGCTTCCGAGATCAACAGCGCATGGAACACTTCCTTCCAGGCCGCCGACCTCGCCGCCACCATCCAGTATGCCGACGAAGTGATCGCCGCCCATCCGCTGGTCAAGGAATACAACGATCTCTTCGGCAACTTCACGACCTACGACACCTCCATCACCGAGACTAACTCGGAGATCGTCCTGTCCGCCGGCAACTCCGACGCCGAGACCACCTACCGCAAGGGCAACTGGGGCCTCGCCCTGTTCACCGCCTGGTACCAGAGCTTCCCGCTGATGAAGCGCGACCTCGCCGGCGCCCGTGAATACCAGCGTCTGAAGACCACGCCGAAGTATGCCTACTACCTCTATGACCTGAAGAACGACTCCCGCTTCTGGAAGTCCTTCAAGACCACCTATGCCGTCAACAATGCCGGCTCCGGCAAGATCACGGTCCAGGGCAAGGAGTATGCGGCCAAAGCCTACTTCCCCAGCAACGACGGTGAGTACCTCTCCTCGATGTACATCATCAACCGTGACGACTATGGCCAGAAGTATTTCAAGAACGAAGTCAACGTGGCCAAGGCCCCCAGTTCCAGTTCATACACCCGCCTGGACTACCGGACCGGCAAGTACATCCCGAACATCATGGCCCTGCTCATCTATGATGACGGCGGCAACGTGATCGGTACTTCCATGACCCCGGACTACAACACCCTGCTCGCCCCGCTGAACAAGTACCTCGACGGCGCCGTCAATGCCAATAACCGTGGTGATGGTTTCCGCGACGGCTTGCTCGCCCGCTCCGCAGAAGACTACTTCTTCAAGGCCGAGGCCCAGATCCGCCAGGGCAATGTCGATGCCGGTCTTGCCACCCTCAAGCCCCTGCGTGACCGTGCCCAGTTCAAGGCCGGCGAGAAGCGCGACGCCTACGTGGACGGCGGCAACGCCTACCACAACAACGCCTACAAGTCCAGCTTGAAGGGCTTCGAGGCCAACTGCGCCTTCTACCCGATGAACTCTTACTACTACTCGATCGGCGGTTGGGATGACGCGGCTGTCCGCGCTGCGACTGATGCCACCGCATCTGTCCTGCCGGTTGTCACCAGCGCCAGCTACCCGAAGGAAGACCAGGCCATCATGAACCAGCTGGGCTACAGTTCCGAGTTCGACAAGGCCATGTGCTACCTGCTCAACGAGAAGTCCCGCGAGATGTACGGCGAGTATCACCGCTGGATGGATCTGGCCCGTACCAAGACCCTCGAGAAGCGCCTGTACTACAACGACCAGGCCTACAGCACCACCCTGGTTGACGTGACCGGCAGCACCAAGGACATCAAGGGCACCACCTATGCCACCAGCGCCAACGGTGGCAGTTTCAAGGCCAGCCAGCACTACCTCCGTCCTATCCCCCAGGACTTCCTGGACAATATCTACAAGGACGGCAAGCCGCTTACGGCTGACGAGAAGCAAGCTCTCCAAAATCCTGGTTATTGATTTTGGTTAATTATCCTACAAATGGTTGAAAAAAGGGGGCCGCAGGGATGCGGCCTCCTTCATTTTCCGACTGTCCGCACCGCAAAAATCGGCATTAATGAGAACACGAAAGAAAAAAATCCGTATATTTATGCGGATAAACACTTAACACTTCAAATTATGACTATTATCATTGTCATTGCCATCATCGCCCTCCTCGTGTTGTGGGTGATCTCCGTCCAGCGCAAACTTGTCAACCAGGACGAGCTCTGCCAGAACGCCATGAGTACCATCGGCGTCCAGCAGGAAAGCCGTTGGGATGCCTTGACGGGCATGGTCGAACTCATCAAGACCTACAATGAGCATGAGTACAACACCCTCCGTGACGTGATCGCCCAGCGCCGTCCGATCGACGGCAACAGCACCGCCGAGCAGGTAGATGCCCAGGAAGCCTTGATGGGACAGGTGGCCGCCGGCATCAATGTCGTGGTCGAGAAGTATCCCGAACTCAAGGCCAATGAAAACTACGCCATCGCGATGGAAGCCATTGACAAATACACCAACATGGTCCGTACCAGCAAGATGGTGTACAACGACACCGCGACCAAGTACAACAAACTGATCCGTCAGATTCCGGATTCCTTCGTAGCGAGCCTCTTCGGCTTCAAGAGCCGCGACTACCTCAAGACCGAGGAGAAGAAGACCGACATGCCTTCCCTCAAGTTCTAGGGATGAGACGCTGGATCGCTTTCCTGGCGGCATTGGTTTCGACCTTTGCCGTCTTTGGTCGTCCGCAGACTGTCAGGGACGTCGCCATCGAGGTCACGCTCTTTTCCTCCGGCAACGCCCTCGTGCACGAGCGATGGGACGTCGATACGGGAACGGAGATTACCGAATGGTACCTTCCCCGGGAGAACCTGGGAGATATCGAGATCACGGATTTCCGCGTCTTCAGTGACGGAGTCGCCCTGTCGGACGACGGAGAATGGGACGTCAACCGCAGCCGTACCCAGAAAGCCGGCCATTATGGCATTGTCCACAAATATAACGGCGTAGAACTCTGCTGGGGCATCGGCGAATACGGAGACCATGTCTTCGAGCCGCTTTATGTGATGACCAATGCGGTCAAGACCCTGAACGACTACGACATCCTCCACCTGCAGCTGGTCAATGACGAGCTGGCCGCTCCCCCGCAGCATGTCTCGGTGCGGATCAAGTTCACCGACGCGATGGAAGCCCAGCTGGACACGACCAACTGCCGGGCCTGGGGCTTCGGCTTCTACGGCTCCCTTGCTTTCGATAACGGTACCGTAGTGTACGAATCCTCGGAGCCTCTCCGCTACGAGAGTTCCGTCATCGTCCTGCTCCGCTTCAACAAGGGACTCTTCAACTCCCCCAGCATCCAGATGAAAGACTTCGATGAAGTGCTTGCCGGGGCCCTGTCCGGTGCGGAATTCGACGACGATCCTGAAGAAGAAGAGGAAGACCCCTACGCGGAAGGCATCGCCACTTTCTTCACGGCACTGCTCATGTGGCTGATCTTCCGCAAGACCTTGCGAAGCCTGAGCGGCAAGCCCAGCAACCGCGAGAAACGCCAGATGGTCGGCATGGATCCCAACAAGGTCGACTGGTTCCGCGATATTCCGATGGACGGAGACCTGATCGCAGCCGAATATGGCCTGACCCGCTTCGGCGAGGACCGCAAACGCAATGCCCTCGCGTCTGCCGAAATCCTCCGGATGATCTACAAGGGATACCTGGAAGTGCAGAAAGATGCGGAAGGCAAGATTGAGATCTCCTTCGCCAAGAGTACCGACGGCAAGGAGAATCTCGATTCCATCGCGAAGGATCTCTGGGGCTACATGCTGGACGCTTCCGGCAAAGACCGCATCCTGCAGGATACGGAGTTCTCCACCTGGTCCAAGGGGCATAAGGAAAAGCTCCGCAACTGGACGGAAAAAGCCAGTCTGATGGGCAAGCAGACCTTCAGGGACAAGGGCTGGATGAACGCCCGCGATATCAAGTTCACGCCCGACGGGCAGAGGCAGATGCAGCAGTTGCTGGGCTTCCGCAAGTATCTCGAAGACTTCACCCTCACCCGGAACCGCGAGACCATCGAGGTCCACCTGTGGCAGGAATACCTGGTCTATGGTACCTTGATGGGCATTGCGGAGAAAGTTGCCAAACAACTCAAGGACATCGACCCGGCGCTCTTTGAGAAGACGGTCGGCTACGACTACACGACCTTCAGCGGCGCCCTCTCTTCGCTGGACAGCCTGTCCCGCGCCATCACCAGCGCCAACCAGACCTACTATGCTTCCAGCTACTCCGGCGGTGGCGGAGGCAGCCGGGGCGGCTACGGAGGCCATACTTCCTTCGGCGGAGGCGGCGGCTTCAGCGGAGGCGGCCACGGCGGAGGCGGCAGATAGAATACATTAACCTGATTTATGACCCGGTATTTCATTTTTCCCCTGATCATCCTGTCGGCGCTCCTGGGGAGCGCTCTCCGGATGGATGCACAAGCGCTCCGGTTCGACTTCGGCCCGGATGCCGTTGAGGCCGGCTATACGGCTGTCACGCCGCAAACCCTTTATTCCGAAGCTCTTGGCTACGGGTTCGAGCCCGGGCCATCCCTTTCCGGGGTGACCCGCAAGAAAGGTACGGCCCTCACCCGGGACTACATCACCGCGGCGGAGCCGTTCCGCTTCAGCGTCCGTCTGCCGGAAGGCAATTACAGGGTGACCCTGACCCTCGGGGACACGCAAGGCAGTTCCTGCACGACCGTCAAGTCCGAGGTGCGCCGCCTGATGGTCGAGTCCCTGCAGACCGCCAAGGGCGAGACCCGCAAGGTCTCGTTCAACGTCAACGTCCGCACCCCGCAGCTGTCCAGCGGCAACACGATCAAGCTCAACTCCCGTGAGTGGGACGCGGCGAGCGGGACCGTGAAAACCTACACCTGGGACGACAAGCTGACCCTGCAGTTCTACGACAGCGCCCCGGCCGTGTGCGCCGTGGAGATCGAAGCGGCGGCGGAAGATGTCGTGACCGTGTATGTGATCGGAGACTCTACCGTGACGGATCAGCCGTCCGGCGGCACCTGGGGCCAATACCTTCCGCGCTGGTTCGACGACCACGTGACGGTGGCCAACCATGCCGAGAGCGGAATGACCATCAAGGGTTTCCGCTTCATGCGCCACTGGGACAAGATCATGGAAAGCTGCAAGCCCGGCGACTACCTGCTCATCCAACTGGGTACCAATGACGAGAAGCGCAGCGGACACGACGCCATGTGGCCCCAGGAAGACCTCGCCGGCGACTGGGTCCGCACGCACGCCGACCCCGAGAAAGACTACGTCTGGGGCCTTGCGACGATGGCCCTGGAAGCCAAGCGGCACGGCATGATCCCGGTCATTGTGTCCCCGATGACCAAGATTGACCGCCGTACGGCCACGTCCACCGAGTTGATGACCCCGTACGGGATCAATGCCCGACGCGGAGCCGAGCTGGGTGAATGCGCCTATATCGATCTCTGGAGCATGAGCCGCCAGATTGTCTCCGCCCTCGGCCAGAATGCACTGGCCGCCTATGCCGACGGCACGCATACCGACAACTTCGGCGCCTACCTCTATGCCCTCTGCATCACCCGGGGTATCCGGGAGCAGAACCTGCCGTTGAAAGACTATCTCCTGCCCGAGACCCCGGCCTTCGATCCGGCCCACCCCCACCCTGTCCTGTCGGCGTTTACCTGCCCGGTCGAGCCGCGCCGCGCACCGCAGCGGCCCCCCGTGCCCCAGAGGAACGGACAGACAGAGTTCGGCCCGCTTTAGCCCGTCATGCCATGAAATTCCATCCCATCACCGCGCTTTCCCTGTTCAGTGCCCTCCTGCTCCTTTCCGCCTGCGCGCAGGATGCGCCCTCCGCAGACCGGATCAAGGCCGCCCGCAGCGTCAGCATTCCCCTTGTCAACGACTTCGGCGGATCGCCGGAGGTCCACATCCAATGGGAGCAGTATGCCGACGGGCAGGCCGTGACTGCCGGGGAAACCCGGCTGACGATTCCGGCCGACCGGCCCGGCAGGCTGAGGCTGCACCTGGCCCCGGCGGAAGGCATCTATGAGAACCACCTCCTGTTGAAGTATTTGCAGCCAGACGGCAGCGAGATCACCCGGCGCAGCATAGAGCTGGAGACGCCGGACCGCTACCGTCCCGTCGCACTGACGGAGTACTTCGACCCGCTGGCCCTCCTATCCGCGGTGCGACCGATTATCCGCTATGCTTCCGACCGGCAGGATGGACAGCCCGGCCCGGACTTCGACCGGGCCGAAGAGGTCCTTGTCGCCTCCGAGGACCGCAGCACCCCTTCCACCGAGAAGTATTACTCCAAGAGCCTGTTTACCTTCGACGATGGCCTGCGCCTGTTCTTCGAGATGGAATACACCATCGCGCCGGAGCAGATCCACGTCGACTACGCCGTCACGCCCGAATCCGGAACGGACGGAATCTCCGGATGGGGCGTCTCCTACCGGCCCCGAGGACTCAAGGGACTGCGCTACGTCGGCCTAGGTGCGGAGGATGTCCGGGTGGAGCCGACCTTCGGTCTCTGGACCTATGATGGCAGCGGGGCCAAGGCAGCGCGGTGCGTCCTGCTGGATCTCTGGCAAGGCACGATGCGCATTGACGGCGTAGGTTTTGTCGAACTGGACCCTGCGCATCCGGAGGAAGTGCTGCTGCTCGGCGAAGCCGCCGGCCGTCCGGGCCAAAGCCTCGAAGCGGACGTTCCTTTCCGCGGGAGCCTGGACTTTTCATTGAAATGAACATTTCAGGGATCACCGTTTTCCGAGATAAACGATTTACCTACCCAATCTGAACAAAATACAATCCTTCAAAAATGCCCGTATCGCGTATTTTTGTAGTACGATTTGGTTAAACAACGGGATCGGGGTGTGCGTCATCCGACTCACCGCATACCCTGGTCCCTTGATTTTTCCAAAAAGAGGATTTGGAAGTTGCCACAGATATTTACTATAATTACAAACTTATAGTTCTCATGAGATTAACCAGACTCGTTTTCCCCGTTGCGCTGCTCATCACGGCTGTCCTGAGCGTATGTTCCTGCAACAACACCCCGGCCACAGACGGCATTCCCGCTGACAAGAAGGAAGTCATCGACCGCTTCCTCGCCGGCACCCTCGATCCTTCCTACACCCCCGCCCTGTTCTTCGGCCACTTCGGCGGAGACCAGAAGCTTGGCGAAGGGGCTGTCCAGGCCCACCTGAGCCTGTTCATGAAGGGAGGGGCCGACATCCTCAAGATCCAGACCGAACAGCCGATGCCCCGCGTCGAGGACCTTTCGATGGAGACGCCCCTCGTGCCGGAAGACTGGTACGCTCCGACCGTGGAAGTGATCAAGGAAGTCCTCTCCTATGTGGGCAAGGACGTCTATGTGATGCCCACCATCCTGAGCACCCACCAGGTAGCCCGCCAGGGCTTCGGCGACGACCGCCTGCCCGCCTGGTCCGTGGAGCGTCCCGAGGCCTACAAGCGCATGCTGGATTCCTACACGAAAGCCATCCTCTGGTACATCCGCGAATGCAAGAAGATCGGCGTCGAATGCTTCTTCACCGCCACGCAGGGCGGCGAGCAGAAGTTCTATGAGCTGGACGTTCCCGGCGGCTTCTATGAGACCTGGATCCGTCCCTATGACCTCGAAGTGATGAACGAGGCCGCCAAGGATACGAAATTCACCATCCTGCACATCTGCGACTGGGAAGGTCCGATGGACGATCTCACCCGCTTCCTCGACTACCCCGGCAAGATCGTCAACGTTCCCTTGAACATCGACGGCAAGCCGCTTTCCCTGACCGAGACCTACGAGATGTTCGGCCGGCCGGTGCTCGGCGGCTTCGACCGCAAGGGCGACATCGGCAAGGCTTCGCCGGAGCAGGTCGCCGCGATGACCCGCGAGATCCTCGCAAACGGCCCCAAGGGCCACCTCATGATTGGCGCCGACTGCTCCGTCCCCTCCCCGCTGGGTATCACGGACCAAATCCACGCCGCCGTCAGCACGGCGCACGGCCGCTGATCCGCATCCGGATTTATTGACTGAAAATCCTGTTTATTTAGCATTCCGATATGAAAAAGTTTCTTCTTCCGTTATTGCTTGTCTCACTGGTACTTGGGTCCGCATCCGCTCAGGATCGGAGTCTCTCCCGCTACAAGGAGTTCGCCTATACCGGCGAATGGGATACCCGCAATCCTGACCGGCAGGCCCTGCGCATCATCAAGGACGGCAAGATTGACTTTGAATACACCCTGCCCATCCGGGACCAGTGGGACCGCGTGCTCGAATTCGACGATGTGCGCATCCTGCCGGACGGCAACATCCTCTATGCGGCGATGTCGCAGCTGGGCCTGCTCAACCGCCAGGGCGAGCATCTCTGGAAATACATCTGCCCGCAGGGCACCGAATCCCACTCCTGCCAGCCCCTGGCCCCGGACCTGGTCTTCTTTGCCCTGAACGGCACTCCCGGCAAGATCGTCATCTGGAATACCCGGCTGGACAAAGCGGTCAAAGAGATCATCGTCCCCACCGAGAACACCCGCACCCACGGGCAGTTCCGCCACGTGCGCCGCACCCCCGAAGGGAATTTCGTCCTCGCCCTGATGCAGGAGCAGGAGATTCTCGAGATTTCGCCGGACGGCGAGATCCTCAAGCGCATCCCGGGGCAGTTCGCCTGGCATGTGGACAAACTCCCGAACGGGCATTACCTGACCGGCGGCGACAGCAAGCATTTCGTACGCGAGCTCGATGCGGACGGGAAGATCGTCTGGGAGGTCACCCAGGCAGACCTGCCTTTCCCCATTTGGAATCTCCAGACCGCTACGCGCCTGCAGAACGGCAACACCCTGATCTGCAACTGGGTTGCCGGACGGCCACAGGAAGAATGGCCCGGCAGCGTGCAGTTCTTCGAGATCACCCCGGCCAAGGAGATCGTCTGGCAGGTCAGCTCGTGGGAAAACCCGGACCTCGGTCCCTGCACCTACCTGGACATCGTCAGCGAACCGGACGCCGCCCGCGGCGTGGATGTGCTGCGTCCGAGCCACGCTGACGGTACCCCCCGGATGAACAACGACCAGCCCAACCATCCGATAGGTGTCGGCAAGGGCCTGCATCCGGGCCGCGTAGCCTGGATCCACGCCCCCGGTGTCGCCACCTGGAACGGCCAGACCGGCATGTGGTGGGAAGAGCGCGGGAACGACCAGGCCAAAGCCCGCAGGATGGTGGCCGAAGGTTTGAAGACCCTCACGGGAAAGGCAAACGTCAAGGAGGCCTGGAAAGCCCTTTTCATCCAGTTCAACGAGAGCCACGGGCGGGGCATCCACCCTTACGCAAAGGGTGAGAAGATCGCCATCAAGCTCAACATGAACAACACCTTCGCCTATGCCGACAACGAGGAGCTCAACAGTTCCCCGTACGTGACCCTGGCCCTGTTGGAAAGCCTGGTGCGCGAGGCGGGCGTCCGCCAGCAGGACATCACGGTCTGCGAGCCCAGCCGTTATCTCACCGACGCGCTCTACAAGCGCTGCAAGAAAGCCTTCCCGCGCGTCCATTTCGAGGACAACGTGGGTGGCGAGGGTCGCGTGAAATGCGCGTTCGTCGAGAACGCCATCCCCTTCACTCCCGGCCACGGCGAAAAGCAGTACGGCCTCGCCAAGTGCATCGTGGATGCCGATTACGTGATCAACAGCGCCCTGCTCAAGATCCACACCGGCCCGGGCGTGACCCTCACCGGCAAGAACTGGTACGGCGCCACTTCCCTGGACAAGGACTGGCACCAGAACTCCCACAACGGGGTCAACCCGGACAAGCGCTGGGGACACGCCAAATACAGCAGCCAGGTGGATTTCATCGGGCACAAAGACCTGGGAGGCAAGACTTTGCTCTACCTGATCGACGGTACTTACGGCTCCCGCGACTGCAACGGCGCCCCGGCGCCGAAATGGAACAAGGCTCCTTTCAACGGGGACTGGGCCTGCTCGCTGCTCTTCTCGCAGGACCCGCTGGCCGTTGATTCCGTGGGGCTGGACCTGCTCGCGGCAGAATGGCCCGAGGTGGGCAGCCTTCCCTACTGCGATCTCTACCTGGTCGAGGCCGCTTCGCTGCCGGACACCATCAGCGGCGTCACTTATGACCCCGAGCAGGACGGCACCCCGCTCAGCGAGCCTCTCGGCCTGCACGAGCACTGGAACGCCGATCACCGGTATTCTGCTATCGACCTGGTGTACAAAAAACTGCAGTAGCCCGCCGGTTTGAGGCAAGCTATCTGAAAAAGCGGCATCCGTGCCGCTTTTTTTGTATCTTTGTGTGTTATGGGCGAATTGACCACCAGCATCCAGTACCTCAGCGGGGTCGGGCCGAAACGGGCCGAACTCCTGCGGCGCGAACTCGGGATCGAGACCCTCTCGGACCTGATCCACCTGTATCCGTTCCGGTACATCGACCGCAGCGGCATCACGCCCGTCGCGCAGGTGGCGCCCGACCTGGCGTATGTCCAGTTGCAGGCCACCGTGGTGCGGCGCACCCTGCTCGGCCCCGGCGGGGCCATCGTATCGCAGGAGACGGACCCCATCCATTTCGGCGCCTGCAAGCGCCTGTCCGTGATCGTGGAGGATGCCAGCGGGCAGATGGAGATGGTCTTTTTCAAGGGGATCAAGTGGAACTACCTGCGGCTCACGCCCGGCAGCACCTTCCTCTTTTTCGGAAAGCCGCAGGCTTTCAACGGACACCTGAACATCGTGCATCCCGAGGTGGACGTGCCGCAGGAAGGGGCCTTGTCGCAGGGAGCCCTGACGGGGGTCTATCCCAGCACGGAGAAACTCAAGACGGGCGGCATTACCGGCAAGGTGATGTGCAAGTTGCAGTCGGCCGCCCTGGCGCTCTGCCTGCCGGAGATCCAGGAGACGCTTCCCGAATACGTCCTGCGCGACCTGGGGCTCGTGCCGCTCTCGTACGCCCTCAGGAACATCCATTTCCCGAAGGACTCCTACGCCCTCCAGAAAGCGTCCTACCGGCTGAAATTCGAGGAGCTTTTCTTCCTGCAGCTGTCGCTGCTGAAGCAGAAATTCGTCCCCTCCCGCGGCGAACGCGGCATCCCGCTGCCCAAGGTGGGGCCGGACTTCCACGCCTGTTACAACGCCCTCCCCTACACGCTCACGGGAGCCCAGCAGCGCGTGATCAAAGAGATCCGCTCGGATCTGATGAGCGGCCACCAGATGAACCGCCTGCTGCAGGGCGACGTGGGGTCCGGCAAGACGATGGTGGCGGTACTCAGCTGTCTGATGGCCATCGGCAACGGCTACCAGGCCTGCATCATGGCCCCGACCGAAGTGCTTGCGCAGCAGCACTATGCCAATATCCAGAAATACCTCAAACCCACCGCCGTGCAGTGCGCCCTGCTGACCGGCAGCACCACGCAGAAGGAGCGCCGCGGCATCCACGCGGCCCTGGAAGACGGCAGCCTCGGCATCCTCGTCGGCACGCATGCGTTGCTTGAGGACAATGTCG
>JAEEGL013725977.1_pt1 | contig 16957 bp, 14 predicted proteins | sample 9134231 | NCBI WGS metagenome assembly JAEEGL01 (sample SAMN16246548, study PRJNA631951) | gut metagenome | biome: gut microbiome; feature: rumen; material: fiber-attached | host: Bos | place: Iran: Karaj | collected 2018-10
AATACCCACGATCTCTGTTTCTCCTACTCCCGTGGTCGTGAGGAAGGTGAAGAGCGCGAGTGGCGCTACTACTTCGACGAGAACGGACGTTGCACTGAGCGTCTCAGCAATGCCGAGGAGATTGGCGACGGCTACTCTGAGAAAGTCGCCGCCGACAAATACCTCCAAGTCTTTAGGATGTTAGTTGACAATAACGAATAAGGATACTAAGTCGGTAGGTGATTTCAGAACCGCAAGCGCACGACTAAGGGCAAATGATCGCTGAAGCCTTTCTGGTAGCGCATCCCGTTATAGGTACGGAGGGGTTTGACTCCTCCGTATTTCTTGTCTTCCTCCAATAAGAAAGGTAAGTCATTGATGTATGCTTGCTCAACATGGTCGAGCAACACGGGACTGACGAAAACATGGTCGATGCTCTGCCATACACCTTGATAGCGGTAGGTGCCTTTCGCCCCGTGCGTCCCTGTGGCGGTATCCGTGACATTCACCATAGCATGCGCCATGAGACTCGCCAGCACAGGACTGTCCGCGCCGTCGTTGAAGTCACCGGCCATCAAGACCTTCGCCATGGGCGACTCTTGACGGATGGAGTCGATTGCCTGTACCAGTCGGTCGATGACTAACTGGCGATTGGGGCGTGTCGTCTTCTCACCCCCATAGCGACTGGGGGCATGGACGACAAAAACATGCAGGGTATCGTTGTATAGGGTTTCGCCTTTTACGTAAAGGATGTCACGGGTAGGACGCATCCCCTCCAATGGTGTGATGCGGAACATCTCATAACAGAGCGGACGGAACGTAAAAGGCTGATAGAGCAAGGCGACATCAATGCCTCGTTCGTCGGGCGACTCCGTCATCAGGTACTGATAGCCAGCATTCCGTAACAACGAACGACGTGTCAGGTCAAAAAGACACGAGTCATTCTCCACCTCGACCAAGGCAACGAGATCAGGTATTCCATCTTCCTGACAGGAGAGAATAGTCTGTCCGATACGATTCACTTTTTGCCAATAGCGTGACGGAGTCCAATGACGCACTGAAGCAGGAGTCCATTCGGAATCCTGCTTCAGACTATCGTGTTTGCAGTCGAATAGATTCTCGCAGTTGAGTTCCACCAATGTCAGGAAACCCGACAGGAAAAGACTGAGAATCATTTCGTCACTCTCTCAAGCCACTTCACCATGCCAAACATCACACCCATGGAGATGATGCAAACGGCAAAGAAGACAGCCCAGCACTCCCAGATAGACCATTTGTTGTACATCAGCGGACCTATCCACAGCAAACCGTTACCCACAGCCGTAGCACCAAGCCACAATCCCTGGCAAAGACCCTGCAGGTTCTTAGGGGCTACCTTCGATACGAAAGAGAGACCCAGCGGTGAGATGAACAGTTCGGCAACCGTCATAAAGAAATAGTAAACGATGAGTACCCATGCCCCCGACTTCATGCCATCGGCAATATTGGTATCAAGAGCCGTAAACACCTCGGCTGAGGGATAGGACTGCACATAGCAGAACAGGGTCATGAAGAGGTAGGCGATACCTGCGATACCCATACCATAGGCTATCTTCCGTGGTGTGGAGATGGCACGACCGGCGCGTTCCAACCTCGTAAAGAGCCACATGACAATCGGTGTAAGGACGATGACGAAGAAGGGATTGACAGCCTGCCATATCTCGGGCGGGAAGACGGAGGTATTAACGAAGTCACGTGCAAAGAGCGACATCGAAGTACCATTCTGATGGAACGACCACCAGAAGAACACGGCAATGCCGAGGACGGCAAACAGGGCATACATACGCTGTTTGATTTCCGAAGCCATCGCCTTCTTCTCCTCGGCAGTATAGTTCTCGGACACCACTGTCTCTTTCTTACCCGGTGTGGGGAACAAACCCCGTGAGAAGAGGAAGATCACCAGTGAGATGAGCATAGCCACCACAGAGGCAATGAACGAATAGTGGATACCCGTATTGAAAATATCAAGGTACTGGGTGCAGAAGGCACCGAGATCAGCAGCAGAGCCGCCCACCTTCGTCACCAGCTCGTTCAGGTTCTGCAAGGCATCTGCCGACATGGCTGCACCCTCGTCAAGATACTTATGGCAGAGAGCTGGCAGCGAGGCATCGTAGGTCAGACCGTTAACTTTCAGCCACCAGCCACGTAACAGCGGAGCCACGAAGGGAGCTATCAGTCCACCGATGTTGATGAACACATAGAAGATCTGGAAACCAGAGTCACGCTTGCTCTTGGCTATGCGCAATTCCTCCTCACCCTTCTTCGCAGCCTCAGCCTCGAAATTGTCGTACATCTGCCCCACGATGGCCTGCAAATTTCCCTTGAACAAGCCATTACCGAAAGCAATGAGGAACAAGGCAAGACAGGTCAATGGCAACAGCCATGAGATATTACCTGCCGTGGCAAGGATAGGTACCGACAGGATGACATAGCCCAATGCCATGATAATAAGACCCGTCATGATGGTACCCTTGTAGTTTTGTGAACGGTCGGCAATAATACCACCTACCAAACTCAGCACATAAATGCCTGCATAGAAACAGGAATAGATTACACCACTTGTTTCGTCGGACAGTCCGAATTTAGAACAGAGGAACAACACCAGCACAGCATTCATGATGTAGTAGCCGAAACGCTCGCCCATGTTGCTCAGAGCGGCCTGCAGCAGCCCTTTTGGATGATTTTTAAACATAACTTATTTTATTTTATCGTTTTTAGTCTTGATAATATCGAAGAGATATGTCGCCTTAATAACAATCTGTCCGAAATTGGACTTACCAAAATAGTCGCTCTTCGAATTGCCGTATATATTCCCCAATCCATAGTAGTAACGTCCCTCCAACAGAAAATGCCCTACCTTAGGCATAGAGAATTCGATACCAGCACCACCAGCAATTCCATAGTCGAACTTCTTTTCCACAGGCATTGTCTCCTGTGCCACAATATTGGAACTGCGCGGCTCTGTCGGTTCAATTCCCGGTACTATATTAGTACTTGTCGACTCACTCAGGAAAAAACCGATCTGTGGACCGATCTGAAAGAAGCCTTGTAGTCCCTTCCGCTCCCTGCCCCATCCCAGACGGGCAAACAACGGTATCTGTATATACGTCATCTTACGCTCATAATGCAATGCATTCTCCGGGTCATCCGCATAATACAAAGGCTGGTTCTGAAAACCCTCTATCTTCTCCTTCCAACCCGTTTGCGCAATATTCACCTCTGCGACAATGGCACAGATACTTTTGAAGTATTTCTCACAGGTATAACGGAAGGTTACACCTGCCGTCATACCACCTAGCATCGTCTGCGGCACAGTAGGAGTAAAGCCGACATTACTCAGCATATATCCCCCATTCACACCGATGGCAAAATCAGTACGGTACTCACCCACCTGAGCAACTGTCGTCACAATGAAAAAATGGAAAAATGAAAAAATGAAAAAAATACGCTTCATAATTATTGCATTCTTACATTTTAAAATGTGATAGTTTCAGTACGACGCTCTGGCTGGTAATGAACAAAGACCACGCTACGGTTCTGCAGTCCGCCGTTCCCTATCCGCTCAAAATGAAGAGGAGTCTGAATAGGTGTATATCCTACCATCCCAGAGCCTCCCATGAAGTCCTTTCCATACATATGAAGTCCCTTCAACAGGAAATACGCATGATCGAAGCCCGTGATGGCAAACCTCGGCAGGGCATTCATCATATCGGTATGGAAGTTCCATCGGTATTTCGTCTGGATACGAATGGTACGGGGCGATGCCAAGTCTGTATGGAACGTGGCAGGAATATAAGTATCGAACTTATAAAAATTCTCTAACTGATGACGGGTATAAAGCATCCACTCCGTATAGCCGAAGACACTGATCTGCAGTTCGGGATGGTTCAGGCGCAGTCCGTTGAGCTTTGCCATCGCCGCCGTGAGTTCCTTGGAACGGGCGGTATTCAGTATCACCATATTCCGTTTGGTGGTACTGAACGACTTAAAGAAAGCCGACTCACTGGAATTGAGATTCGTAATCTTATAGTCAATACCCTTTGCCTCCAGACGGCGACGCAAACCGAAAGTGAAAATACCTTTCTGACTAGTGGTGTCGTTACAGTCGATAAACACTGGATGTGTATCACTAAAACGCTCCATAAAGTGATTGATAAAGGCATCGTTCTGTTCAGTCTGTGACTGATATACCTGGAGAATATTACGGTTGACCAGTGTCTCATGAGTATTGATAGAGAACGGGATGAACACACGGATGTCATTTGCCAGGGCGAAATCACTCAGCGGTTTCACCATCTTGGAATAAAGCGGACCGATAATCACGTCACATTCAGCGGCCTGTGGGTCTTCCAAGAAGGTACGGATATCAGAATCCTCCGCCACGTTCCACGCACGGATATCCGTAGAGATACCGTTGTCACGCAGACTATCACATGCCATCAGGACACCACGATAATACTCCAGCATACGCTTGCCATCACCATTGACCTTATGCAAGGGGAGCATGATTCCCACACGGATGACACGCTGACGGATATCCACTTCTTCCTTAGATTTTGCAGGAACCTGCATCTGTGCCGTAGAAGGACTGGCAGGTGCCGCCTGTTCGTCTGACTGTGGCTGCTGAGACGGCCACGGAATGTTGATATAGTCACCTTTCTTCAACTCATAGCCCGGTGTGTTCATTTCCGGATTTGCAGCTATCAGCTCCTGGATAGTAATACCATACATCCGGGAGATGCCAAAAATGGTTTCTTTGCGTTTCACCTTATGCTGCTCACGGAACTGAGGACGTTGGGCTAAGGCTGTCTCTGCGGCAAATACCATTACAATCAATAGTAATACATATCTGAATAATCGCTCCATAATGCATTTTTTAGTCATTTCGCGTACAAAATTACAAAAAATCGAGGGCAGAACAAAAGAAAATTCGTAATTTTGCAGAAATAATTACGTTTTACGTATATGAAAGCATTCTTATATATATTCCTACTGTTGTTTGCCATCATAGCAATACCTACAGCGTCGTTTGCCGACAGAGAGGACGATGACGAAATTACAGACTCTACCACCGATTCTACTGAACTGCAACCTAGTCATCTGGAGATGCCTAATGCCTTCTCACCGAATGGCGACGGCATCAATGAAAAATACCAGGCAAAATCAAACTATCAGAATATCACAGAGTTCAAGGCGATGATATTCAACCGTTGGGGACAATGCCTCTACACTTGGACGGACTGGACGGACATCGAAAAAGGCTGGGACGGAACCTATCATGGTAAACCCGTCAAGGATGGTGTCTATTTTGTCAGAGCGAGGGCAAAAGGCGGTGACGGCAAGCAGTATGACATCAGAAGGGATGTCAACCTACTGCGTAAGTATAACACGGTAGCTGGCGACAATGAGCAGTGACCAGAAAATCAATGTCTGGGGGGCGAGGGTCCATAACCTGAAGAATGTGGACGTGGAGATTCCCCGTCAGTCGTTAACCGTTATCACAGGACTGAGTGGTAGCGGGAAGTCATCTCTTGCTTTCGATACCATCTTCGCTGAGGGACAGCGCCGTTATATCGAGACGTTCTCAGCATACGCCCGTAACTTCCTCGGGGGCATGGAGCGTCCTGACGTAGATAAGATCACAGGACTTTCACCCGTCATCAGCATCGAACAGAAGACTACCAATAAGAATCCACGTTCCACAGTAGGTACGACTACGGAGGTCTACGACTACATGCGTTTGCTCTTTGCCCGTGCTGGTAAGGCATATAGTTATATGACGGGTGAGCCAATGGTGAAATACACAGAAGAGAAAGTCATCGACATGATTCTTCATGACTATGCAGGAAAGAAAATCCTTATACTCGCTCCTGTAGTACGCAGTCGTAAGGGTCATTACCGTGAACTCTTCGAGAGTATGCGTCGCAAGGGCTATCTGCATGTCAGGGTGGACGGTGAGGTTCAAGAGATAACCAGAGGCATGAAGGTCGACCGCTATAAAAACCATGATATTGAGGTGGTAATTGATCGACTGAAGGTTCCTGCAGAACCAGAACCTACGGAAAACCGTTTGAAGAAGAGTGTCCAAATCGCGATGAAACAAGGAGAAGGACTCCTGATGATTATGGACTATGAGACTGGAGCCGTCAAGCATTTCTCCCGTCGGTTGATGTGTCCTACCACGGGTATTTCCTATAGTGATCCTGCTCCAAATACTTTCTCCTTCAACTCCCCTCAAGGTGCCTGTCCGCGTTGTAAAGGCTTGGGGTATATCAATGAGATTGATCTGACGAAGGTCATTCCCAACCGTAAGCAGAGTATCCATGATGGGGCCATCGTTCCGTTAGGGAAATACAAGAATCAGATGATATTCTGGCAGATAGATGCTATCCTGAAGAAGTATGAATGCGATATCAAAACACGAGTGGACGAGATTCCCGAGGAGGCACTAAATGAGATTCTGTATGGCTCTTTGGAGAACGTGCGCATAGACAAAGAACTCGTACACACCTCGAGTGACTATTTCGTGAACTTCGACGGTATTGTCAAATACCTGCGCAATGTCATGGAAAATGACGAGAGCAGCAGTGGACAGAAATGGGCAGATCAGTTCCTGGCAGAATGCGAATGCCCGGAATGTCACGGACAACGACTACATCGTGAGGCACTATCGTATAAGATCTGGGACAAAAACATCTCCGAACTAGCAAATATGGACCTCTCCGAATTACGAATGTGGCTAGATGAAGTGGAACAGCACATGGACCACCAACAACAGCAGATAGCTGCAGAAATTCTGAAGGAGATACGTACCCGACTGGACTTCCTATTGGAGGTCGGACTCGACTACCTCGCCCTTAACCGCCAGTCAGCATCCTTGTCGGGTGGCGAGAGTCAGCGCATCCGACTGGCGACACAGATCGGTTCCCAACTCGTCAACGTGTTGTACATCCTCGACGAGCCGAGTATCGGACTGCATCAGCGTGACAACGACCGTCTGATACGCTCGCTGAAGGAGTTGCGCGACATCGGCAACACCGTTATCGTGGTGGAGCACGACCGCGATATGATGCTGAATGCCGACTACATCGTGGACATCGGTCCCAAGGCAGGCCGCAAAGGCGGTGAGGTCGTCTTCCAAGGCACTGTCAAGGAGATGATGAAGACGAATACGCTAACGGCGCAATACCTAAACGGCACGCTGAACATCGAAATTCCGAAGCAGCGTCGCAAGGGCAACGGCAAGAGCCTCGTGCTGCGTGGCTGTCGCGGCAACAATCTGAAAAATGTCACGGTGGAGTTCCCCTTGGGCGAGCTCATCTTAGTGACAGGTGTCAGCGGATCGGGTAAGTCGACGCTTATTAACGAGACCCTCTACCCTATCCTCTCCAGGCATTTCTACCGTTCCTTGCAACAGCCCATGCCCTACGACGGCATCGAGGGACTGGAATATATTGATAAGGTGGTGAATGTCGATCAAAGTCCTATCGGTCGTACACCACGCTCCAACCCTGCCACCTATACCGGTGTGTTCTCAGACATCCGCAACCTCTTCGTCCATCTGCCAGAGGCTCAGATAAGGGGATACAAACCTGGACGTTTCTCTTTCAATGTGAAGGGAGGACGCTGCGAGACCTGTGGCGGTAATGGATACAAGACGATTGAGATGAATTTCCTGCCCGACATTCAGGTTCCTTGTGAGGAATGTCACGGTAAACGCTATAACCGAGAGACATTAGAGGTACGTTACAAGGGTAAGTCAATTGCCGATGTCCTTGACATGACCATCAACCAAGCGGTAGAGTTCTTCGAGAACGTACCCGACATCCTGCGAAAGATCAAGACCATCCAGGAAGTGGGACTCGGCTACATCAAACTCGGACAACCCTCCACAACGCTTAGTGGCGGTGAGAGTCAGCGTGTAAAACTCGCCACCGAGCTGTCGAAGAAAGATACTGGCAAGACGGTCTATATCCTCGACGAGCCTACGACGGGACTGCATTTCGAGGATATCCGCATCCTGATGGATGTGTTACAGAAACTCGTGGATCGCGGCAATACCGTCATCGTCATCGAACACAACCTCGATGTCATCAAACTCGCCGACCATATCATTGACATGGGACCCGAAGGCGGACGTAACGGCGGTACCATCCTCTCCACAGGAACTCCCGAGGAAGTCGCCAAGAGCAAAAAGGGCTTCACACCAACATTCCTGAAAGAAGAACTCTAGAAAAATCTAAAATAAAAAGAGGAGAGCATCCGAAGACACTCCCCCCAGAAGGAAATTTATTTAAATATAATGCTTTTCCTTTTTAATTAGAGGTTGAAATACAAACCGAAGTCAACTGCGGTGAGGTCAAGACCAAGAGCAACAGACTGTACAGACTTAGCGTTCTTAGCCTTTGCAGAAGCCCAACCGAACTCACCGATATGAGCAACAAAGCTAACCTTATCGTTCAGGTTTACAGCAACACCTGGTTTGATATTGAGACCAAAACCATTAGCGCTCTCACCATCTACCTTAACGTAATTGTACTCAAAACCACCATCAGCGAAGAAACTTACCTTGTTAAGCTTAACAAAAGTGTAACGAGCGTAAGGATTTACCGTGAACTCATGAGCCTTCTCATCAGCAATTTTAGTATAAGCATAACCAACCTTCACACCTACAGCCCATTTCTCATTCAGATTGTAACCTACCTCAGGAATGAGTCTGAAAGTGTTAGAAGTAACATCAGTGTTCTTGTCTTTAGCATAGTTGTAGCCTACAGCACCACCAACATACCACTGAGCGTTCATTGTTGTTGCCATTGCGATAGCAACGAGAGTCATCATAATCTTTTTCATAATTCTTTTTACCTTTTAAATTAATAATTATCCTTAATTCTCTCTTTTAACATTCATTTCTGAATGACGGTGCAAAGTTAAACAGTTTTTCACAAAAAACGGTTCTGTTTCCGCACACAATTAGCAAAAAAGTGGGGTAAAACGTGATTTATGTCAAGAAAAACGCCCCTGATGACCTCAAATCATCAGGGACGTTTGATATCGGATATCACTACAGCTTACATGGCAGAAGCTGTAAACAACCAGTCGTAGATACAAGAACAAATGCCGAAAAGTACGATACCTGCCGTGCAGATAGCAAGAGCAAGACGCGTACTACTTTCTGTCTTGAAGGTAGGCAATGGATTCTCAGAAGGTTTGATATACATCGCCTTTACAATCAACAGATAGTAGTAGAGTGACACCACTGTATTAATCAAGGCAATAAACACCACGAAATATGCCCAGAAAGACCCCTGCTCGGCAGCAGCCATGAAGACGAAGAACTTTGAGAACATACCTGCGAACGGGGGAATGCCGGCCAGAGAGAACAAGGCGAGCGTCATCAAGAACGACAGTTTCGGGTTGGTCTGATAGAAACCGTTGTAGGTGTTCATGGCTGTTAGCGGTTGACCATTAGCTGTTTGCTGTCCACTTTGTTCTACTGCAGAGATTACTGTGAAGACAGCCATGTTGGCAACGACATATACCAGGATGTAATACATCAGGGAGGCAAGTCCTGCCTGACTGCTTCCGACAACGGCAAGCATGATATAGCCGGCCTGAGAGATGGAACTGAACGCCATAAAGCGTTTCAGTTCTTTCTGACGAATAGCAAAAAGGTTGGCAATTGTGATACTCAGCACGATAACGATATAGAGCAGATAGTCCCAATAAGCCGTCAACGGAGCAAAGACCTTCACCAAGATAGTCATCAGCGCAAAAGCGGCAGCACCTTTGGAGCAAACACTCAGATAACCCGTCACCGGTGTAGGAGCACCTTGATAGGTATCGGCTGTCCAGAAATGGAAGGGTACCAGTGAGAGTTTGAAGGCGAGTCCGCTAAAAAAGAACACCATACCCATGATGAGCAGAGGTAACTGGCTCTTATACTGAGCGAAGAAAGCAATACGCTGTACTACATCGTCAAAATAGAGTGTACCTACCGACGCGTAAACGAAAGAGATACCATACAGCATCACAGCACTGGAGAAAGTGGCGGTAATAATATACTTGGCACCACCCTCCGCAGAGTCTTTCTTCATCTTGTCAAAGGCTACCAAACAGGCCATGGGTACACTTGCCATCTCCAGTCCAAGGAAGAACATGAGGAAATTACCGCTCGACACCATGATATACATACCCAACAAGGTAGAGAGGACAAGCAGATAGAACTCACCTTCATACTTGCGGGCTTCATTTTTCAACCACGGCTGTGCCATAATCAGTACTATCACCGTACCTACGGTCATAATGATCTTCATCACGTTGGCTGCTTGCGAAGAGACATACATGCCGCCAAAGGCTTCTGTCGGTTCCGACAACAATGCGATGCGCACTGGCAGAACAACCATCAGACCAACAGTAACAGCAAACAGCACGTCGTGTTTCTTCTCACTACGGTGAGCTACAAAGTCTATCACGAAAACAACTATTAAGATGCAGACGAGATAAAACTCGGGAATCATATGTAAGAATTGTCCGTAATTCATATCTTCTTATTATTTATGTCTAGATGATGTTAGCCAAAATAGGACCTACGGCATCACTAATAACGTTGCTTGCCCAAAGGGGGAACAGACCGAGACCTGCCACACATGCGATGAGACAGATGACAGCAACACGCTCATCCCACGTGGCATCCGTCAATTCAAGGTAATGCTTGTTCTTCACTTCACCATAGAGGATCTTACCAACGACACGCAGGATATAGACTGCGGTGACGACAATAGAGGTACAGGCAATAATGGTGGCAATGCGATGGAACGAATCGGCATTCTCAAACGAGCCCACGAAAATGGTCATCTCTGCGATGAAGCCAGAGAAGCCCGGCAGACCGAGGTTGGCAAGACCTGCCACCACATAACCGACAGCAAGGAACGGCATAATCTTCATCAGGCCGTCCAGATAGCGAATATCACGGGTGTGGGTACGACCGTAGATCATACCGATAAGGGCAAAGAAGAGCGCCGTCATCAGACCGTGGGAAAGCATCTGCAGGATAGCACCCGTACAGGATGTCTTGGTCATCATCAACAGGGCGAAAAGTACCAAACCGCAGTGAGATACCGATGAGTATGCGTTAATATACTTCAGGTCTGTCTGTACACAAGCGGAGAAGGCACCGTAAACTACCGAGATAGTGGTGAGGATAAGGAATATCCATGCCAACTCATTAGCGGCATCTGGCAACAGATACATGGCAACACGGAAACAGCCGTAACCTCCTAACTTCATTAGTACACCAGCATGCAGCATGGAAACAGCTGTCGGCGCGGAGGCATGACCGTCGGGAGACCATGTATGGAAGGGGAACAAGGCTCCTAACACGCCAAAGCCGATGAAGATAAACGGGAAAAACATCTTCTGGATATCGACGGGGATGTTGTGCATGGCAGCAATCTCGTTGACATTCATGGTGGTAGCACCACTGAAATAATAGATGCCAAGCAGGCCGATGATCAAGAGAGCAGAACCTCCCATCAGCATCAATGTCAGTTTCATGGCCGCATATTCCTTGTTACCGCTACCCCATACACCAATCAACAGATACATTGGAATCAAGGCAACCTCATAAAACATGAACATGGTAAACATATCGGTGCAGATGAAGAAGCCATAGACACCCGTGGAAAGCAAGGTGAACCACAGGAAATACTCCTTTGTCAGCGGTTTGAGCTGCCAGGATGCAAATGTTCCCGTGAAAACGATAATGCTTGACAACAACAGCATCACCACGGAGATACCGTCGACGCCCACACTATAGGCAATATTCAAAGGCTTAAACCAAGGAGTGGATGCCGTCAGCAGCATCACATCGGTATTACCTGCCGCACGCTGTTGAACGAAATAAATGGTCAGCCATATTGACAGGGCAAGCAATAAAGACGCTCCTGCCACCATCACGCCACGCACCTGATTCAGGCTCTTGGCAAGCCAGAGACCCAGCAACATCAGGGCGGGAATTACTACGAATAATGTTAATATACTCATAATTGTACTTATTTCTTATAGGTACTATATTGCTAACAGAATTAACGTTAAGGCAACAGAGCCTGTCAGGAACCAGACGGCATACTGACGGACATCACCACTCTGCCATGGACGGATAGACTCACCAGCCTCGTTGGCACTCCATGCCATGAAGTTGAAGGTACCGTCAACCACATGACGATCGAACCAAGCAACAGGCGTAGAGACACAACGGAAAATGATACGGTGTGTCACATACTGCCATATCTCATCCTGATAGAAACGCTTATAAGCGGCGCGATGCAGTTTCGGGAACGCTTTATACAGGCGATCTGCAATCGGCTGACTCTCACCTTTATATATATAGGTGGCAAGACATATGCTCAAGATGGCAATGATGGTAGACGTAGCAGCAATCTGTGTGTCGAAATGGATGGTATAGTCGGTACCTGCAGCAGACACGAACTGTCCGAACGAGCCGCCCCATCCAGCAAAACCAGCGATGGTGGAATAGATACCCACACCCATTGTAATGACACAAAGCACAATCAGAGGAATAGTCATCGTGGCTGGAGCCTCATGCGGTGTATGATGCGCATGTGCCTCCTTGTTCTCCGTACCCCAGAAGATACCATAGTACAGACGGAACATATAGAAGGCGGTCATGGCAGCGATACCTGTCATAATCCAGCCCACCACGGGACTATAGGCGAAACATGCCGTAATAATCTCATCCTTCGAGCTAAAGCCCGAGAAGAACGGAATACCAGCAATAGCAAAACAAGAAATTAGGAACGTGATGTTCGTGATAGGCATGTACTTACGCAAACCGCCCATCATCTCCATCTCATTAGAATGGACAGCATGGATAATACATCCTGCACCAAGGAACAGACAAGCCTTAAACATAGCATGCGTAAACAGATGGAACATACCAGCCATGAAGCCTAACTGCGCATGGTTGTCGAGAACGCCATGCTCACCAGGCAGGGACACACCCAACGCCACCATCATAAAGGCAATCTGTGAGATGGTTGAGAAGGCGAGTACTCGTTTGATATCGCTCTGGGCACAAGCCACTGCGGCTGCATAGAAAGCGGTAAAGACGCCAACCCACACCACAATACTCATCTGAGGCTGTGCGTATTCAACCCACAAGGGGAACATACGGGCAATCTGGAACACACCGGCAACCACCATCGTGGCGGCATGGATAAGTGCGGACACAGGTGTCGGGCCTTCCATGGCATCGGGCAACCAGATATGCAATGGGAACATGGCACTCTTACCGGCACCACCGATGAACATCAATACCAGTGCAGTAGGCAGAATGAAGCCACCGGCAGCCACTGCCCTTGCGGCACTGCCCGTAATGAACGGAGTAGTACCCTCGCCCATCACGATATTACCTGCAAAGGAGAAACTGAACGAGTCAGTATAGTAACCAAAGAGCAGGATACCGACCAGGAAGAACATATCAGCAAAGCGTGTCACGATGAACGCTTTCTTAGAAGCGGCAATGGCGGGCTTCAACGGATAATAGAATCCAATCAGCAGATAAGACGACACACCTACCAATTCCCAGAAGGTATACATCTGGAAGATATTCGTGGCAAGGACGAGTCCGAGCATGGACATGGTAAAAAGCGACAGGAAGGCATAGTAACGCTGGAAGCCTTTCTCACCATGCATATAGCCGAACGAGTAGATATGTACCATAAACGACACCGTGCTGATGACAATCAACATCATGACAGAGATGGGATCTAAGAGGATACCCATGTCAAAATGCAGGTTGCCCAACGGCAGCCAGGTGAAGTTATAGGGAACGATGGTTGCAAACGTGCCGTCAGCAAGACGGTCAGCCGTGAAATAACTGAATGCCGTCATATACGACAGTACCGTCACCAGTCCCAAGGAAGTCGTACCGATAAGACCTGCTGTCTTATGGGACATCTTCATGCCAGCCAGCGCAAGAATCACGAAAGACAGCGCAGGCAGCAGAAGTATCAGGAGGGAATAACTATATATATCCATCATCGTTTACCATTTCAAATTCTTAATACTGTCAACACTATCGCTCTTGAAGTTGCGGTAGACATTGATGATAATTGCAATAGCCACCGCACACTCGGCTGCACAGACTCCGATACAGAAGAGGGTCATGAACATACCCTCCAGAGAACCGGGATAGAGCAGACGGTTGAAAGCGGCAAAGTTAATATCAACGGCATTGAGTACCAACTCCACAGAGATGAGCATGGCAATCAAGTTACGACGGGTAATAAAGCCAAACACGCCGATGAAGAACAAGAGTGCGCTGAGCACGAAATAATATTCTACTGGTACCATACTTACTTCTCCTTTCTTGCAATAACCAAACCACCAATAATACAAGCCAACAGGAACAGGGAGATGAACTCGAAGGGAAGCACATACTGATACTTGTCTGCTCCCAAGAGTGCCATACCGATCTTATCCATCGGGACTTCCTCATCCGGCATTGCCATTGCTGTATAAATAAACTGATTCTTCAGTAACACGAGAATGACGACAGCACAACTGGCCAGTGCCAGTAGTCCTCCACAGATGATGCGGCTGACCTTGATACGCTCCACCAGACCCTGCAGGGTGCGCTTGCTCACCAATTGGATAGCAAATACAAAGATCATCGTCACGCCACCGGCATAAACAGATATCTGTGCTGCGCCTAAATACGTATAGTCAAGCAGGAAGTAAAGACCTGCCACACCAAAGAGCACGAACAACATAAAGGTCGCCGCTCTCATGATTCGCGTCGTCGCCACACACATCAGGGCAGAGCCGAGGATGACGACTGCGAGAATGCAAAACATTACCATATTTGCCATAGTCCTTACTTCGTTTTAGTATTAAACTTACCGATTTCCCATTCAGCACCACCCTCAATCAGATTGGGTAGCGAACCGCCCTGGTATACCTCCTTGTCCAGATGGAGCACCAGTTTAGAGCGGTCGAACACCGCATTTTCGAAATCATTTGTAAACTCGATAGCATCGAAATTGCAGGCGTTGGTACATAACTGACAGAACATACAGTCACCTAGGTCATACAAATAATCATCGAGCACCTTTTTCTTCTTTCCCGTCTCAGGATCCTCCTGCATGTGGGAAACAATCTTAATCGTACCATTGGGACATGACTTCTCACACAATGTGCAAGCCGTACACTTATAGGCACCGTTCTCGTCGCGTTTGAACACCAAGCGACCACGATGACGCTTAGCCACATGGAGTGTGGTCTTGCGGTTCTCGGGATATTGCTCTGTCGACTTGTTGGTGAAGAAGTCCTTGAAATATTCCATCCAGGTAATCTTCATTCCGGTAGCAAGCGTCTTCAGGGCATGCCCGATTTCTCCGAAATATGTTTTATTATCTTCCATTGCTATACCTTATTTAATATATAGGCCAAGAGCCACAACAACTGTCATTAATATTAGGTTGATGAGCCCTAGCGGCATCAAGTACTTCCATTCCAACTTCAGGATTTGATCAATACGCAGACGTGGGAATGTCCACTTAATCCACATTAGGAACCATACTACAGCAAGTGTCTTACCAAAGAACCACACAATACCGGGGATGTAGTCCATCACTTGGTCAAAAGCCTCAACCCCGATGTTTATAGGAGCCCAACCGCCCAAGAAGACGGCAGATGCAAGACCTGCGATAATAAAGAGGTTCAAGAATTCAGCAAGATAGAAGAAGCCAAAGCCCATACCACTGTACTCAGTATGATGACCGGCAGTCAACTCACTCTCAGCCTCTGCCATATCGAATGGACCACGATTGGCCTCGGCATTACCTGCAATAAGGAACACCACGAAGGCAATGATGGCTGGAATATGTCCTTGGAAGATGAGCCACTTGAAAGGACCCGTCTGTGCCTCCACGATACCACTCATTTGCATCGTACCCGTCAGGATGACGGCAGTAATCAGACAGAGGCAGAGTGACATCTCGTACGAAATCATCTGGACGGCAGCACGCATGGCAGAAACTACAGAGTACTTGTTGTTAGAGCCCCATCCTGCCAGGAAGATACCTACCACACCAATCGAAGAGATGGCTGTGACAAGAAAGATACCTACGTTAAAGTCAAGAATATGAGCACCATTGTTCCATGGCAGGAAACTGAAAGTCCCCACCGAAGCAATGATAACTAATAATGGAGCTACAGCATATAGGAACTTGTCTGCACGATCGACAAAGAAAATCTCCTTAATAAGCATCTTCAGTACGTCGGCAAAAATCTGCAGTGTTCCTCTAAATCCCACACGCGTCGGTCCGAGACGACACTGGAAGAAAGCACATACCCAACGCTCCATCATAATCATCAGCATAGCTATCAGTGCATAGGCGGTAAGTACGGCGACACCCACCAGTACACACTCTATCAATATCGACCAGAAATCTCCTAAACCGAGTGTCTCGCGAAGGAGAGCGTCGAACCATTGTGTAACAATACTAAAATCAAACATAATCCAAACGCTTTTTATCTGTCAATATCAGGAATAACAACATCAATAGCAGCACAAGTAGCAATCAAGTCGGCAATCTTCTGACCACGTAACATCGGGTCGAAGGCACCAACCAATGAGAGTCCCATCGGACGCATCTTCATGCGATAAGGGCTCTTGTCACCACGAGAGTCGAGATAAACACCAAACTCACCTGCCACACCCTCGACAGAATAGTACCACTGTCCCTCGGGCACCTTGATGATCGGCTTCTGCTTCACATAGAAGTCACCCTCAGGGATGTTGTCAATGAGTTGTTCAATGATGTTCAGACTCTGGTACATCTCGTTGATGTGAACCAGATAACGGTCCATCGAGTCACAGCCAGTTAATGTACACTGCTCCCACTCTACCTTGTCG
>JAEEGL013893478.1_pt1 | contig 16957 bp, 16 predicted proteins | sample 9134231 | NCBI WGS metagenome assembly JAEEGL01 (sample SAMN16246548, study PRJNA631951) | gut metagenome | biome: gut microbiome; feature: rumen; material: fiber-attached | host: Bos | place: Iran: Karaj | collected 2018-10
AGCTACAGAGTTGCCTCCAAAGGGAATCGTAACCGTGACCGTAATGTCAGGATCATCGATATTGATGTAACTGGTGAAAAGCGCATGGTCCGGACGGTCGTTGTATTCCTGCGCGGTACCGGTCTTACCGGCTATCGTCAGACCGCTCTGTGCCATGAAGACCTGCAGATTGGGATAATTCTGCGCCATGGCGGCCATACCACGCTGTACCACATTAAATGTATAGTCGGAAACATTTGCTTTATGATCGACTACGGGTTTGGTTTTGAAAACAACGCTGCCCTTATAGTCCAGAATGCGGTCGACAATATACAGATCGATAACCGTTCCGTTATTGGCGATCGTACTGGTATAACGGTTGATATTGGCGGTCGTGAAGGAATTGGTACCCTGCCCGATCGCACTTCGGACAGCATCCTGCGTGGAAGTATGCGGTTCGGCTTCGGAAAGCTCTATGCCTGTTTTCGTCGCGAGACCGAGATCCACAGCATAGGCAGCCAACTTGCGCAAACCAGTCGAGTCTTCATAATCGTATTCTTCGACAGGCTCGCACAGCCGGTATCCCATAGTGTAGTAGAAATAGTTACAGGACTCCTGAATTGCTTCAACGATATTGATGTCTCCGTGGCTCCAGGTACGGAAGCACGTCGGCTTGTCTGCACTGTGGACATATTCGAAACGGTAATCGTCGTAGATCGTTTCGCTCTCCGTGACGACGCCGCATTCAAGCGCAGTGACAGAAGTACAGAGCTTATAGGTTGAGCCGGGAGCGCGGTCCTCTTCCAGCGCGCGGAAAATCAGCGGAGAGGATGCGTCCTCCATCATAGCCTGGTTATAATCAGAATCCTGTGTGAAACGGTTATTGTCGTAGGACGGATAGCTTGCGATCGCAAGGACCTCTCCCGTATCCGTATCCGTGATCACAGCGCTGGCACTGCAGGGATCAAGATGGATCGCGGACGGAGAGAGTTCATTGGACTGAATTTTAAGAATCAGGCATTCTTCGGAATTGATACCGCCATTCTGCAGACGCGTGCGGGATCCGTCAGCATTCGACAGATTACCTAGATCATACAGCAGCAGGAGAAAATCACGGGTCGTATAGAGCCCGTCCTGCAGGATGAAACCGCAGACGATCCGCTGATAGCTCTCGCTTTCGGCGAGGGAAGCAAGTTCCTGATTGATCAGTTCGGGGAAGATCACGTTGATATCCATCTCGTGCTCAAGACCGACCTGCTCCAGATCAAGATAATTGCTGTAGATACAGTATTCCAGAAATTCATGGGCACTCTTCTGCCCTGCTTTGTACTGCTCGTAGAAAATACCGGAATTACGGTATTCGGAGGAAAGGATGCCTTCCGCGTCGCGCATGGTTTCGATCCAGGTGTTGTAGATCGACATCAGTTCCTCGTCATAATCAGCGATCAGATAATTGGGATCCATGACAGCACCGCGCAGCTCGTTCAGAATTGAAGCGCTCTTTGCTTCGTAGACCTTCGTGAAGGAATCGGCATAGACTGAATTTGAATAGAAAATACGCTGGGGATGGACCGCTCCGTTATTGATAAGCGAGACCAGTACGTCAATAGCCGAGTACTCCGATCCGGAATCGTCCGAAACACCTGTGATCTTCTCGATCAGAAGCGTTTTGACATTCTCTCTGAGAATAGAATAAACCGCATTCTGCAGGTCCTTATCGAGCGTCAGGTAGATAGAATTGCCCATAGCCGGCTCCTGAAGTGTTGAGCGGGAGATCTCTTCATCTGTCAGACGGCTGTATACGACTTCGATCCGTCCCTGGCTGCCCCGCAGACTGGACTCATAGACGGCTTCCATACCGTCGCGGCCGATCCTCTCGTCTACGCCGTAACCACGCTCCTGATACTCTTTGAGCGATGTTTCGGGAATACCGCCCATATATCCGAGAATGTGTGAGAAAGCCTCACCCTCGGGATAATAGCGGCTCTCAACAGTCTGGCAGGAGAAACCGGGATAATCCTTCTGCTGCTCGCGGATCGTCACGCGGAACTCCTCCGGCAGGCGGGACGCGATAGGGATCAGATGCTCCGTCGTGAACCGGTTGATGTGGATCGCATAACGGAAGCGCATGATCTCAAGCATTTCTTCGATCGAATAGGTGTCGGCCGGAATCTCAAACAGGGTATCCCGCATGTAGCTGAAGGCACCCTGTGCCTCGGTTCTTTTCTCGGCGGCAGTCAGATCCACGCTGGATTTACTGTACATTTCTGCAAGAAACAGGATCCGCAGAGCGGCATTGTTTTTATACTCCGAGGTGAAGCGCAGGCCTTGGACGGAATCATATTCCAGCGCAAAAGGCAGATCCGGCGTGACCGAATATTTGCCGAGCAAAGACGAGATTCTGTGGCATAAGGCGTTCAGATCCTCCGGAGGATTCGAAGAATCATAATATAAAGACCAGGTATAGACGTTGCCGGCAAGAATACGGCCGTACCGGTCGTAGATCTCGCCGCGCGTCCCCTGAGTCGTAATCGTCGAAGTATAGGTATCCGGCTCGGAAGAAATATAGTGTTCCGGGTCGACGACCTGCATGATAAAAAGGTGCCGCCAGAGCATGAACAGCAGCACGGCAAAGATCACGATGAGTATAACAAGCCGGTTGGAAAAGAAGTCCCGGACCCTTCGAAGCAGTTCTCTCATAAGACGTCTGCGCCTCCTGCCTCTGCCGGCATTGCAGCATTTGCTTCAAGCCGGCGTCTCCTCTCTTCCCTGCGGTCGGAAAGCCAGCAGATCCAGCGGGTAAAGAGATAGACCGGAATGGACGCGATCGTCGAGTAAACGAGCTCGGGAAGGATTCTGCGCGTAAGATAGAAAGAGATCTGGATCCGTCCCTGCAGATAATGCAGAAACAGATAACAGACCAGACAGAAGGCAAAATCAAATAATGCCGTGATCATAACGGAAAGAAGCAGATTGTTCTGATCAAAGCGGTTTTTGAACATGCCGGCAATATATCCGACAAGGAAAAATACCAATGTAAAGAATCCGATGACGCGCATGAACATCAGATCCTGCACAAGTCCGATAAACAGGCCGAGCCGTCCGCCTGTGCGGCTTCCCAGAAGCAGGGAACTGCTTACGATCAGGCAGAGGGAGAGATTCGGAACGATCCCGTAGATCTCGATACGATGCAGGACACTTGATTCCACACAGATAATCAGAAACGCGATCACACCGAGGATCAGTCCTTTCCTGTTCATGGTGCGGAATCCTCCTCTGCGGGAAGATTGTCCGTAATGATCAGAACAGTGCTCGCGTCGCGGATTCTTGCGTAAGGCTCGAGATACGCAATGCCGTTTACTCCGTCGCCCTTTTCCCGGATCTCCGTGACGATACCGATACGGATACCGGGCGGATAGACGGTGCTTAGAGAAGATGTAACAATCTCATCACCGACGGCGATATCGATTTTATCCATTACGAATTCAATCTGGCAGAGATTCTCCTGCTGCAGCTCTTCCGTACCGGTCACACCGACACGGTCGCCGCTTCTAAGAATCTCTCCGTAAATATAACTGTCAGGGGACAGCAGCGTCATGATTTCGGACGAATGAAAGGAAACCGTACGAATGCATCCAAGGAGCCCTCCTCCGGTCAGGACAGGATAATAATCCTTTATCCCTTCCGAGGAACCTTTATTGATCATGATGGAATCCATCCAGTTGCCGGGTGAAACGGATATGATCTCTGCTCCGGTCTTTGGATATTCCGCATAGCTGAGATCCAGATCGTACAGTTCCGACAGCTCGGTAAGCTTCTCAAGCTGTACTTTCTGGACGGTATTCTCGTACTGCAGAGCTTCCAGCTGCTGCCGGAGAACAGTGTTCTCGCTGGTGAGTTCATCAATGGAACGGCTGCGCTCTGAAGTCCTTGAGAACGCGTTTCCGATCGCGGAGAAACCGCGCTGGATCGGAGAGGCGACACGGTTCAGGAAAGAACCTGCCGGAGCCAGATAATTGCCGATCAGGAAAGTCGTCAGGATCAGGCCGATACAGGCAAGCACAATAAGAAAAATACGGGTGCGTACGGACATCCGCACCGTATTCGGCTTCTGCTCGATCTGTATAGGCTTCAGATCCCTGAGAGATACCCTTACAAGATCTCTCAGGGATGAATATAACGGACGCTTATTTCTTGGCATGATTTATCCTTTACAAAATACTCCGGAGAGGTACCGGCAGATTCCTGTATTCTTTCGGATGGTCGAGAACGATCCCTGCACCGTTGATTACGGCTGACATCGGATCCGGTGCCAGACGGACAGGGATTTCCGTCTTCTCGGAGAGAACACGGTCGAGTCCGCGAAGCAGAGCGCCTCCGCCGGCAAGCACCATACCGTTCTGGCTGATGTCCGCGGCAAGTTCCGGAGGCGTATTCTCAAGCGTGCTTAAAACAACGGCTACAATCGCGTCAACCGACTCGCGGATTGCCATACCTGCCTGGAAATTGGTCATTTCAACGATACGGGGAAGACCGGTCTCAAGGTCGCGGCCTTTGATCTCCAGCTTTTCTTCCTCCGCGTAAGGATCAAAATAGGCATTGGCAAGACGGATCTTGATCTGTTCGGCGGTCTGTTCTCCGATCATCAGACGGAATTCACGCTGTACGAATTTGACGATATCGTTGTTCATCGTGCTTCCGGCGACCGGTGTGGAACGGCTGATCACAACGCCGCCCATCGATACGATAGCGACTTCTGTCAGTCCTCCGCCGACATCCAGTACCATATTGCCGACAGGAGCCGTAACATTCATGCCGGAAGCAAGCGCTGCGGCAATGGGCTGTTCAAGCAGATGTGTTCCGCTGTCCGAGAAACCTGCCTGGATCGCAACGTCCGCAAGTACTCTGCGCTCCGTATCGGTCAGACCGTAAGGAATGCACAGCAAAAGATGCGGCCTCACAAGAAGCAGTTTGCCGCGGTACAGATGTTTCAGAAAATAACGGAACATGGCTTTGGTCGTCAGCAGATCCGTTACTGTCCCGTGGCTTACGGGAGATACGGAAGCCACGTCATTCGGCGTACGGCCGATCATGTTCTTGGCTTCCTCTCCGACGGCGATTACTTCTCTTGCGCTTGTGTTGAACGCGATGATACTGGGCTCATTCAGGACCGTGCCGGTACCTTTTGCGTAGACACGGGTATTGCATGACCCCAGATCTATGGCAAGATTTCTTGAAAACAGCATGAAAGCTCCTCCTCTTACAGCAGACCTTCTTCTTTCATAGAACTATAGGACGCGCCTGTCACAATGATATGATCCACGAGCCGGATCTCAAGCATTGCCCCAAGATCACGAATCCGCAGTGTAGCTGACAGATCCGCGCCGGAAGCTTCGGAATTCCCGCTCGGATGATTATGCACAAGGACGAAACAGACGGCACGGAAACGCAGCGCTTCAAGGAAAATGTTGCGCGGACTCATCAGAGCCTGGTTAACACTCCCCAGAGAGAGCTGCGTTTCGCCGAGAAAGTGCATGCGGGTATCCAGCCATATGCCCCAGACCTGTTCCTGTTCAGAAGATCCGAGCCGTGCGCGGAAATGGTCCGCGATTACGGACGGACTGTCAAGACTGGTGCTCACCGGGATCCTGCCCGCGGAGATCCTCCGGGAAAGCTCTCCCACAGCACTGAGCTGCAGGGCTTTGACCTTACCGATCCCTTCAAAGCGGGAAAGCTCCTGCGGAGACAGCATAAACAGACTGCGCAGCGCGGTCGACTCGTCAGAGCCGGCCAGATGCAGCAGACGTTCACTCATCTGCAGAGCGGTTTCTCCGACGCGGCCAGAGCGCAGCAGAACCGCGACGAGCTCAGTGTCGGAGAGGACACTGCTCCCCTTCTCCCACATCCGTTCGTACGGACGTGTTTCAGGGGGCAGATCCTTCATTGTGTAGGCGTTTCTTTCTGTATCCATATTTCTCCCTTCCGGGAGAGTCAGGAATGATTTCAGATAAAGCGGTGGATCAACAAGGATATGACAAGACCGATGATCGAACCGATCGTGATACGGAAACGCAGTCCAAGCGTAAACGCTACGAATCCGAGATCCAGGTCAAGCGGCCCGAGCTTGAAATCAGCTCCGAACGCAAGCCATTTGAATCCTTCTACGGATCCGAGTGTCTCTGCCAGGAAAAGACCGAGAACATATCCGATCAGTACGAACAGCAGATAAAACCAGAAACTGTTATGTTTGGAACGTGCCATTCACGGATCTTCCTCTCTGAATATATTAATCCGCGGCAGTTTCCGAATCTGCCGGAATCATGCGGATAACCTTGGCCGGGCATTTTGCAACGCAGGCGCCGCAGGCTACGCACTTGGAAGGATCGATACGGGCGACATTGCCTTCCATATAGATCGCTTTTTCCGGACAGGTGCGGACACAAAGCGTACAGCCGAGACAGCCCGCCTCACAGACGAGACGCACGTCACGGCCGCGGTCCTGGCCGGAACACGGTACACGGACCCTCATAGACTTGGGAACAAGTTTAATGATGTTCTTGGGACAAACGGCGACACAGGCGCCGCAGCCAACGCACTTCTCCTCGTCTACACGGGCCAAACGGTTCTCGACATGGATCGCGTCAAACTTACAGGCGGTAACACAGGTGCCGAAACCCACACAGCCATAGGGGCAGGATTTGGGGCCCGCTCCGGGAACCATGGAAGCCTCCAGGCAATGCTGTACACCGTCATAACGCATTTTATCCTGTGCATGGGAGGTGTCTCCGGAGCACTGGACAAAAGCGACTTTCTTCTCAAAAGTCTCCTGCTCTACGCCCATGATGCCGGCGATTACGCGGGAAACAGGCTCTCCGCCGACTGCACAACTTGTAAGCGCAGCTTTGCCCTCAAGAACAGCCTTTGCGTAGGCATCACAGCCTGCATAACCGCAGCCGCCGCAGTTGGCGCCCGGCAGGGACTCACGGATCTGTGTGAACTTGGGATCCTGCGGTACTTCGAATTTCTTAGCCACTAAGCCGATGGCAAGTCCAAGGATGATTCCAAGGCCGGCCAAAAGCAGGAAAGGTATCAGTATTTCCATGGAATAACCTCCTTAAATCAGGCCTTTGAAGCCAAAGAACGCGATGGCCATCAGTCCGGCGGAGATCATGGCGATCGGGAAGCCTTCCATAGCGCGGAGAATGCGGTTGTCCGCAATCCTCTCCCGTACGCCGGCGAAAAGCGTGATTCCGAGCGCAAAACCGGCAGACGCTGCGAATCCGTTGACGACGGACTCGATCAGGTTATAGCCTTCCTGCATATTCAGGACAGCTACACCGAGAACAGCGCAATTGGTCGTAATCAGCGGCAGGTATACACCCAACGCGGAATACAGCGTAGGACTGACCTTCTGGATCACCATCTCGAGCATCTGTACAAGCGCCGCGATTACAAGGATGAAAGCGATGTTATACAGGTATTCGACGTGAAGAGGCACCAGCAGGAACGTATAGATCATGTAGGTAAAAGCCGACGAGATCGTCATGACGAAAATGACGGCCAGACCCATTCCCATGGCGGTATCGGTACGTTTGGATACGCCGAGGAACGGACAGATTCCGAGGAAACGGGAGAGGACGAAGTTATTGACCAGCATTGAGCTGATCAGGATGATCAGTAGATTCATGCTTTGCTCTCCTTCCTGGATTTGGATTTAAGATGTGTGAAAACTGCAAGAAGGATACCGAGGACGATGAATCCGCCCGGAGCCATGATCATGGTAACGGCAGGAATGCTCTCCGGCAGGATCTTAAGGCCGAAGATGCTGCCCGCTCCGAGAAATTCACGGACTGCGCCGAGGATCGTGAGCGCCGCGGTGAAGCCGAGCCCGTTCCCGAGTCCGTCAAACAGCGCGGAGACCGGATCGTTCTTGGACGCGAAGGCTTCTGCTCTTCCCAGGATGATGCAGTTAACGACAATCAGCGGAATATACAGTCCGAGAGCCTTATACAAGGAATCATAGAAGAATGCCTGCAGGAAAAGGTCCACAACCGTAACGAATGCCGCGATAATGACGATGTATGCGGGAATACGGATCTTGTTGGGGATCACGTTCCGCAGGAGAGAAATCAGAAGGTTGGAACACATCAGAACGACCGTAACGGAGAGGCCCATGCCGATACCGTTGATGGCGGCCGTCGATGTCGCGAGCGTCGGGCACATGCCGAGAACCTGTACGAAGATCGGGTTCTCATCCAGAATGCCGCGTCTAAGCCCTGATGACAGTTTGGACATCTTCAGTTCCCTCCTTTCAGTACGTCTGCATAATAGGCTAGTGCCTTGTTGACACAACCGGTTACGCAGCGGGATGTGATGGTCGCACCGGAGAGCGCTGTGATCTCGCCTGCTCCCGCATCGCCTTTGACAACGGTGAGCTGTCCGGACGCGCCGGTGAACTGTCCCTTGAAGGAATCATTCGTTGCATTGGCGCCAAGACCGGGCGTCTCGGCATGATCAACGATTTCAATACCGGTAACAGTGCCGGACGGATCCAGGCCGACAGCAACGATCACTGTTCCGCCGTATCCTTTGCCGGATACCTGCAGGCAGTAGCCGGAATCACCGGCCTTAAACGCCGCAAGTACGTCAGCTTCATATTCCGCGGGAATGCTGACCTCCTCAAGAGCCGAGATATCGGCTTCCGCAGGGAGGACAGCCGCGTAAGCAGCCTTGTTCGCGGCCTCTTTGGCGACCGCGATCCTGTCCTTGGTCAGCGCGTATGCCCCGCCGAGGATCAGGCCGATGAGACCTGCGATCAGCAGAAGGATCAGACCGAGTTTCAGCGGAGCCGAAACATCGCGCAGGGTTTTCTTATTATCCGTACTCATTTGGATGTCTTCACCTCCCCGTAGATTCTGGGCAGTGTCACCTTATCGATGAAAGGCACCATGATATTCATCAGCAGGATCGAGAAGGAAACACCTTCCGGATATCCGCCGAAGCACCGGATGATAGATGTGATCAGACCGCAGCCGACTCCCATGATGAAACGTCCCTTGTGGGTCATGGGAGAAGTCGTGTAATCGGTCGCCATGAAGAACGCGCCGAGCATCAGGCCGCCGGTCAGGATCTCGTACAGACCGTCGCGTCCGAAGACGTATCCGAGTACCAGAACGGTCAGAATATACGTTACCGGAACGATCCAGTCGATAATTCCGCGGATAATCAGGTAGAGACCGCCAAGCAGGAGAAGCAGCGCGGAAGTCTCACCGATGCATCCTGAGATATTGCCGAAGAAAGCATCCAGCAGAGACGGCAGCTGCCCTTCCCCGGTCTTGATGATCGTCAGCGGCGTCGCGGAACTGACACCGTGTACCGCGAAGGAGGTCATCGCGGAGGACCAGGAAACAAGCATGAAACAGCGGGCGGTCAGCGCGGGATTCATAAAGTTCTCGCCGATGCCGCCGAAGACCTGCTTAACGATGATGATCGCGAAGGCAGATCCTACAATCGCCATCCAGACCGGAATATCCGGAGGAAGGTTCATCGCGAGCAGCATTCCGGTTACCAGTGCGCTGCAGTCCTTGATCGTGATGTCCTGATGCGTCAGCTTCTGCCAGATCCATTCTGCCAGGACCGCGCTGCCCATACAGGCCGCATAGACCAGCAGAACGCGCGGGCCGAAATGAATCACGGAGAAGACAGCCGCCGGCAGAAGCGCCAGCATAACCTCGAGCATAATGGAGGTCGTTGTCTGTTTAGAACGGATATGAGGGGATACCGACAGATGATATAAGGTCTTTTCCTGTTCGTCAGCCATTGTATCCTCACTTTCCGGCAGCGGGTGCTGCCTGTTCCTTGGCGGCTGCAGCTGCGGCCGCTGCCTGCGCGGCAGCCCGTTTAGCTCTCCGCTCATCGGAAATGATCTTCTTGCCGGCCTTAAATGTCTGGGTCAGATGACGCTTGGCCGGGCATACAAAAGCACAGGAACCGCATTCAATGCAGTCCATGCCGTGGAACTTCTCAAACTGCTCCCATTCGCGGTTCAGTGCGAAACGGTTGAGCATCATGGGCATCAGATGGATCGGACAAGCGGCTACACAGCGTCCGCAGCGGATACAGGGTGATTCCTGACCGGAGAAATCCTGTTCAGGAGTAAACAGCAGGATGCCGGACGTTCCCTTTGTGACAGGAATATCCAGCCCGACCTGCGCAAAACCCATCATCGGTCCGCCGGCGATGATCTTGGAAAGCTCACCGGTAATGCCGCCGGCCGCTTCGACAAGTTCCCTGACGGATGTGCCGATTCTTACCTTGAAGGTGTGGGAATGCGCAACGGCGCCGCCTGCGATCGTAACGATACGGCGCATCAGAGGACGGCCCTCCAGAATCGCACGGTAGATCGCAACGATGGTATCCGCGTTGTGTACGATACAGCCGACATCTGCCGGGAGACCGCCTGACGGCACCTCCCTGCCAAGGATCGCGTTGATCAGCTGCTTCTCACCGCCCTGAGGATACTTGGTCCGCAGCGCGACGACCTCGATACGGTCCTCTCCTGTCGTCAGAAGACGCATCAGGGAAAGTGCTGTCGGCTTATTGTCCTCGATCGCGATATAACCGCGGGCTTCGGGGAAAAGCTGCAGGACGATTTTAAGACCGTCGACGACTTTCTTAGGCTCCTCGATCAGCAGACGGAAGTCAGACGCAAGGAAAGGCTCGCACTCCGCTCCGTTTACGATAACGGCGTCGATCTTCTTTTCCGGACCGGGATTCAGCTTGACGTGAGCCGGGAAACCCGCTCCGCCCATGCCGACGATACCGGAGTCCTGGATGACCTTGAGGATCTCCTCATTGGTCATATGCTTGTAATCGTACGCCTTATGCATGCCCTCTACTTCATTGTACTGATGATCATTCTGGATAATGACAGACATGACCTTGTTTCCTGTTGAAGTCAGCATCGGCTTGACATCCTTAACGATGCCGGACACACTCGAATGAACCGGTACGGACATATAGCCCTGCGGCGCACCGATCACCTGTCCGCGAAGCACCTGATCGCCCTTCTTGACAGTGGGCTTACAGGGAGCACCGATATGCTGGGACATAGGAAATACAAGATCCATCTGCGGATCCATGTACATTTGGATGGAATTCCCCTCCGTCTGTTCCTTAAAATCCGGAGGATGGATTCCGCCCCGGAAGGTGCGGGGCCGGTTGAACAGATAACGATTCATGATGTTATACTCCCAATATTAAAATAGGATGAATAATACCCGTTACACTTTATTATACGCCATACAGCGGGATAATTCAAGATAAAACAAAAATGAAAAACATAAAACTCAAAAAAGGAAACAGAGGCTTTGTGTCGAATATGAATAATAATAGCACTATTATAATCTTTGAACAGGAGGGATTTGCTATGATACAGCTTATCGCAGGATTACAGGGAGCCGGTAAGACCAGGAACCTGATCGATCTTGCAAACCAGGAAATCAAGACAACAAAAGGACATCTTGTATATGTAGACGCCGACAGCAGCCATATTCTCCAGCTTTCTCATGACATCCGGCTGATCAAGACGGACGACTACCCGCTCGTCACACCGGAAGAGTTCTTCGGATTTGTATGCGGTGTTCTCTCACAGGATTACGATATCGTTACCGTATATATCGATGGATTGTTAAAGAATGCAAAAACCGATATCTCCAAAGCAGGCTATCTGATTGAGAAGGTATCCGCCGTTTCCGAGAAGACCGGCGTAGACTTCATCATCAGCGTATGCTGCGAGCCCAAGGATCTGCCGGAGTCTGTCCGCCAGTATCTTAAGGATTAAGAGATCTGAATCATATAATAAACAAAAAAGAAGGTCATCAGACGACCTTCTTTTTTACTGCAGAATATACAGGATCCGTTCTGCCTTACGGCGCAGTGGGATTACTCTCCTCTGCAAATCCCGCATCCTGCAGAACGGTATCAGGAGAGGCGTTTATCGTACGAAGCGCTCTCATCATATCGGCTGGAGGCTGCGCGGTATATATTTGTCCGTTGTATGCGGCAAAGGGCTCGGCAAGGCCGTTAAACAGTAGTTTATAAGCATGCAGCAGCGGATGGGAGACTTTAAAGAATTCAGCGGTTTTACGGCTGCCGGCATATTTGCGGTCTCCGGAAATGGGATACCCTTCCGCCGCTATCTGTGCGCGCAGCTGATGGCTCTGTCCGCCGATCAGCTCCAGAGCAAACAGTGTACGTCCTGATCCGGTACAGAGAACGCGTGCCCGGCAGATGACAGGCCTGCCGGATGATCCGGATCTCCGCTCTCTCAGGTCCGGCCGATCCGGACCTGAATAAATACGCTCTACATAAGCGGTATTCGTACGGGAATCCTTACGGAAGGCATGAACGAGCCACATTTCCCGGTTCCAGGGACATTCTCCTTCGCACACAGCAAGGTACAGTTTGCGGCAGCCGTGACTGCGGAACATCTCAGACAGCGCCTGTGCGCAGACAAGTGTGCGTGCGGCTATAACAAGTCCTGTCGTCCCGCGGTCCAGCCGGTTGATGACGCCGGCCTTATATGTCGCTGCAGAGAGCAAATCGGCAGCATATTCCGAGAGCGAATACGCGCCGCTTCTGTCGCTCTGGCACAGTACTCCTGCCGGCTTATTCCACAGCACAAAATTCCCGTCTTCATAGACAACCTGTATCTGTGGGAAATCCGCCGGCTTAGCACGGGACGGCTGCGGTGCATCTGTCCGGGCGGATTCCGTCCCTGCTGCAGCCTGCCCACTGTAGCCAAGCTCCGCGGCCTGTTCATCCGGAATATAGACGTCAATCCGGTCACCGGCCTCCAGAATCTGGTCCGGCCGCGGATGCCTGCCGTTTACACGGATCTTTTTCGTCCGCAAGAAACGGTATAAAAGGCCGGAGGGCGCCTCCGGGAGCATTTTCTCGAGAAAACGCACCGTGCGGCGCCCTCCTTCCTGCGGTAAAACCGTATAGGAAAACATTACAGTTCCATTCCGAAATAATTGACAGCGTTGTAGTAGCAAACGCCCTCGACGATCTTCTTGAGCATTTCTTCGTCATTCGGATACAGGCCGTCCTCTACCCACTGACCGATCAGGTTGCAGAAGATGCGGCGGAAATACTCATGACGGAAATAGGACAGGAAGCTGCGCGAGTCGGTCAGCATGCCGATGAACTCGCCCAGAACGCCGACGTTCGCGTAAGCGCGCATCTGCTGCTCCATGCCGTCGATGTGATCATTGAACCACCACGCGGAACCGAGCTGGATCTTACCGGGGATTCCTTCGCCCTGGAAGCATCCGCCGATCGTAAACAGCGTGTAGTTGTCGTTCGGATTCAGGCTGTACAGGATGGTCTTGGGAAGCTTGCCTCTCTCGCTGCAGGCATTCATCAGAGCCGCCTGGTTCTTTGCCAGATGTACATCCATGATCGCGTCGTTGCCTACGTCAGCGCCGAGCTTCTTGAACAGAGCAACGTTGTTGTTGCGGATCGCGGCGACATGCCACTGCTGTACCCATCCGAAATCATAATACTCACCGGCCAGGAAGATCAGCAGCGCGGTACGGTACTGATCTCTCTCCAGATCGGTCAGAGGCTGTCCCAGAAGAGCCTTTGCAAGAACCGCGTTGACCTCGGCGTCCGTAGCCTTGGCGAACGGGATGTAATCCAGTCCGTGGTCGGAAAGACGGCTGCCTTTCTCATGGAAATACGCGATGCGGGCATGCAGTGCAGCCTTTACGTCATCGATCGTCTGAATGCTGATACCGGAGACCTTGGAGAGCTGCTCGATGTAAGCCGGGAAATCCGCACGTGTCGGCTCGAGGGCCTTGTCAGGACGGAAAGCAGGAACGACTTTGGTCTTCATAGCACCCTGCTCACGGATCATCTGATGGAAATGCAGATCGTCAACCGGATCATCTGTCGTAGCGATCAGAGCAACATTGCTCATCTCGATCAGCTTGCGTGCAGAGAGGGTCTTGATAACGGCATTGGCCTTCTCCCAGATCATAGGAGCTGTCTTCTCGGACAGAGTCTCGGTGATGCCGAAATAGTGCTTGAGTTCCAGATGAGACCAGTGGTACAGAGGATTGCCGATCGCCAGGGAGAGAGCCTTGGCATAGGCAAGGAATTTATCATAGTCGCTGCCGTCGCCGGTGATGTACTTTTCATCGATGCCTACAGCACGCATGATGCGCCATTTGTAGTGATCTCCGTACAGCCATACCTGTGTAATATTCTCAAAGGACTTGTCTTCCCAGATCTCTTCCGGGCTGATGTGGCAGTGATAGTCGAAAATCGGCAGGCTCTCGGCATATGTATGGAACAGATGCTTAGCGGTGTCGGTCTTCAGCAGAAAATCATCGTTCATAAAAGACTGCATAATCTGTTTACCTTTCCTTTCCTGGTTAATTTGTCTTTATTATACCATCGGCTCCTATAAAAATCAAGAATAGGATAAAAAATGCTTGACTTTTACGGCGGAATCGGGTAATATATATTTCGTTCACAAGACGCTACTGTGGCTCAGTCGGTAGAGCGACGCACTCGTAATGCGTAGGTCATCGGTTCGAATCCGATCAGTAGCTTTCAAGGCCCCGGATGCGGGGCTTTTTCATTAACATACTATAACGGGGGACAGAAAGATAAGGCGGCGGGTCCGAAGACCTGCCGCCTTTTATGATACTCAGAATCAGTGTTGCACTCCCGTGCGGAAATCGGTCAGATAATACGGGAAAATCTCCCGCATCCGCGCATAATCTGCCCCGGAAGCAGGATCGTAAACCGCGCAGACCGGGAAACCGCCCTTTGCGGCCGTCTCAGCCGCGCCGAGCGTGTCTTCATAGACAAGGCACTCCTCCGGCTTCAGATCCATGCAGGATGCTGTATGGATGAAAAGCTCCGGAGTGTTTTTCCCGGCGGGGAAATCTTCCGGTCCGATAATCACGTCCAGATACGGCAGGAGCCCCGTACGTTCAAGTGCCGGCATATAATACCGTTCCGGAGCGACAGTTGCCAGAGCGAGGCGGATGCCCTGCTCTCTCAGCGTCTGCAGATAGGCTGCCGCGTACGGCTTTGCAGGCAGATCATTCTGATAACGGGCAAGTGCCAGCGCGTCCCATTCTGCGATCACCTGTGCAGGCGTCATATCAAAGCCGAACCGTCTGATCGTATAGACAGCAGACTGCCTCAGATCAAGCGTCTTCAGGTCGGCTCCATAGTCTTTGGTAAAAGTCTCACCGTGCGCCGCGAGGAAATCGATATCCACCTGTTCCCAGATATGCATGGAATCAAGCAGAGTCCCGTCCATATCAAAGATAGCCCCGCGGCAGAATTCGGGAAAAAAAGTCATCAGCGCTGCTCAGCCAGCTGCTGGAGGATCCTCTCGGCAGCCTGCTCAAAGTACGGAACACCTGTCGTCTCGATCTTTCCCTCGTCGGAAGCCTGCGCAAGCACAGGATCCAGCGGGATTTTCTCAAGGACTTCGATCCCGTAGCGGTCAGCAATATCTTCGACATGGCTCTCGCCGAAGACATAGATCGGTTTACCGCAGTGCGGGCAGCGTACATAGCTCATATTCTCGATCAGTCCGAGGACGGGGATATTCATCTCCTGCGCCATACGGACGGCTTTCTCGACGATCATAGCGACGAGCTCCTGCGGAGAGGTTACGATAACGGCTCCGTCAACAGGAATGCTTTGGAAAACAGTCAGCGGAACATCTCCGGTTCCGGGAGGCATATCGACGATCAGTACGTCCAGATCGCCCCAGACAACGTCTGTCCAGAATTGCTTGACCGTCCCGGAAATGACCGGTCCGCGCCAGATGACAGGAGTCGTCTCATCCTCCATCAGCAGGTTCAGACTCATGACCTTGACGCCGAGAAGTGTCTCGGCGGGAAGCATACCGTCTTCATTCGCACTGATTTCGCGCAGACGGAAAGCCTTGGGGATCGAGGGACCCGTAATATCCGCGTCCAGGATACCGACCTTTTTACCGGCGGCGTTCAGCGCGACAGCAAGCTCGGACGCGACCATGGATTTACCGACACCGCCCTTTCCGCTCATGACAGCGATGACCTTCTTGATATTGCTCTTGGGATTGCCCTCCGCAAGGAAATCCTTGCGGCTCCTGTTCGCCATGAATTCTTCAGGCGTGAGTTCTTTTGCCATTCGTCTTACCTCCTGATGTGGCTTTTTCGTGAATATACATATAATACTGGCATTTCAGCATGCCATTGTAGAGCTTGCGTCTCCTAGGCGCCTTCCTTCCGAAATGATTCTCAAATTCGTCGTCGGAAGAGATGATACAGTAGGATCGTTCCGGATCGGGGACGCACTTCTCCCCCAGTACGCCGTACAGTTCCCTCGCCTGCGCTATATCGAGCATACGCTCACCATAGGGAGGGTTCGAGATCAGGATCAGCGGACCCTTCGGCAGATTCAGATCACGCAGATCGACTTTGTGGACATGTACAAGATCCTCTACGTGCGCTTTTTTCGCATTGGAACGGGTAAGCTCCACTGCCTTGGGATCGATATCGTAACCGACAGCCTCAAATCCATCCGGCTTGCGGATCATGCTCTGCAGACGGCGGCGCGACTCCGGGAAAATATCTTCCGGGAAGCAGCTCCATTTCTCGCAGGAGAAACGGCGCATAAGGCCGGGTGCACGTCCGGATGCCTGCATGGCGGCTTCGATCAGTATTGTCCCTGAACCGCACATCGGATCAACAACAAGACCGCTCTTACGGACACGCGCCAGATCGCACATGCCGGCAGCCAGTGTCTCTCTCAGCGGCGCGGCATTCGCATCAGCACGGTATCCCCGCTTGTGAAGCCCGGGCCCGGTCGTATCCAGATAGATCGTTACGATATCCTTCATGATCGAGAACTGGATCTGGACTTTTGAACCGGTCTCTTCGAACCATTGAATGTGATATCG
>JAEEGL014385900.1_pt1 | contig 16957 bp, 15 predicted proteins | sample 9134231 | NCBI WGS metagenome assembly JAEEGL01 (sample SAMN16246548, study PRJNA631951) | gut metagenome | biome: gut microbiome; feature: rumen; material: fiber-attached | host: Bos | place: Iran: Karaj | collected 2018-10
ATACTCTGCAAGAGTAGTTGCGTTAGTGTTGGAATCATCACCGCCGATGATAATGATAGCTGTAAGACCGTTCTTCTTAGCGTTCTCAGCAACTATCTTAAACTGTTCCTGTGTCTCAAGCTTGGTTCTTCCTGAACCGATGATATCGAATCCGCCTGTATTTCTGTAAGCGTCGATGAATGCATCGTCAAACTCAACATAGTCGTTGTTAAGAAGTCCGTCCGGGCCGCCCTTAAATCCGAGTAATACGTTGCTCTTATCTGTAGCCTTGATAGCATCGTAAAGACCGCAGATAACGTTGTGTCCTCCGGGTGCCTGACCTCCTGAAAGGATAACGCCTACAACCTGCTTCTTAGCAACTGAAGTGTTGGCTCCCTTGACGAAAGTAATCTCATTCTTACCATATGTGTTGGGGAACAGAGCCTTGATCTTATCCTGATCAGCTACGCTCTCTGTAGCAGCGCCGTCCTTGACACAGATCTCTGATATGCCGTTTCTAAGCATTGCAGGAAGCTTAGGCTGATATGCATATCTTGCTTTTTGAAGTGGTGAAAGATTCATAATATATCTCCTTTACAAAATATGATTGATTGAAAATAAAAACCATAGAGGATTATAACACAGATGCCCCTAAATAGGGGATTTCTTTTCAAAGTTTAGTAAATTTTCGTAAATTAGCAATTTTTGCTTTACTTTTCTTTTTTACTGTTATAGACTACAATAAGTAGTGTATGGCAATTAGGCCTCTACTGATGCTTATTATAAAGGAGATGGACATGGCGTTACAGGAGACATTGCAGAGAAGTGTTATAGAAGATCATATGGAGGAGGAACTTCTTCATATAGCCGATGAACTCTACGGTAAGAAGCTTAAGGATTGTACGGATTTCGAAGTATATATGAGCGTACAGGAACTTACGAAGGAACTTACCGAATCAACAACAGGAATAGCGGGCGGTAAGAAAGTCTACTATATATCAATGGAGTTCTTAATCGGAAGACTTCTTGCCAATAACCTTATTAATCTAGGTATGTATGACAGGGTTAAGGATATTCTTGCCAAGCACGGTAAGGATATCTCGGTAATAGAAGAAGCTGAGCCTGAGCCTTCGCTCGGTAACGGCGGACTCGGAAGACTCGCAGCATGCTTCCTTGACAGTATCGCAACTCTTGGACTTCCCGGTGACGGTATAGGCCTTAACTATCATCTGGGCTTATTTAAGCAGGAATTTAAAGATAAGAAGCAGTATGCGGTTAAGAATGACTGGATTAATAAGCACAGCTGGCTTCATAAGAGAGATATAGCATTTACGGTTGAGTTCGGTGACCGTAAGTTAAGGTCAAGACTCTATGATATAGATGTTGTCGGATATGACAATGGTGTCAACAAGCTGCATCTGTTTGATGTGGAGAGCGTGGATGAGACCATCGTTAAAGAGGGTATTGATTTTGACAAGGAAGATATAGATAAGAATCTCACACTTTTCCTCTATCCGGATGATTCGGATAAGGAAGGTAATCTTCTTCGCATATATCAGGAATATTTCATGTGCTCAAATGCGGCACAGTTAATCTTATGGGAACTTAAGGAACGTCACTATGACCTTCGTAAGATGTATGATCATTGTGTGATTCAGATCAATGATACACATCCTTCGATGGTTATTCCGGAACTTATAAGAATTCTTGTCAATGACAAGGCATTCACAATGGATGAGGCTATAGAGGTCGTATCCAAGACATGTGCATATACCAATCACACGATACTTGCGGAGGCGCTTGAGAAGTGGCCGATTGAGTATCTTGAGAAGGTAGTGCCTAAGCTTGTTCCGATTATTAAGGAGCTTGATAAGAGAGTAAGAGCCAAGTATAAGGATAAGAGCGTATATATCATAGATGCCGATAAGAGAGTTCATATGGCACATATGGACATCCACTACGGATTCTCCATTAACGGTGTTGCGGCCATTCACAGCGATATTCTTAAGGATACCGAGCTTAACAACTTCTATAAGATTTATCCTGAGAAGTTTAACAATAAGACCAACGGTATTACTTTCAGAAGATGGCTTATGAGCTGTAATAAGGAACTCGATACCTTAATAAGCGGAACCATCGGCAAGGGCTACCGTAAGGATGCCAAGGAACTTGAGAAGCTGCTTGACTTTATGGGCGATGCCGCATTCATGAGTAAGCTTCAGGCCATTAAGGATGAGAATAAGCGTAAACTTGCCGCATATATTAAGGACAAAGAGGGCGTTGAAATCAATCCTCTGTCAATATATGACATCCAGATCAAGAGACTTCACGAATATAAGAGACAGCAGCTTAATGCACTTTATATCATACATAAGTATCTTGAGATTAAGGGCGGGGTTAAGCCCGGCACTCCTGTGACATTTATCTTCGGAGCCAAGGCAGCTCCTGCGTATGTGATTGCGCAGGATATAATTCACCTGCTGTTGTGCTTACAGGAACTTGTTAATAACGATCCTGATGTAAGTCCTTACATGAAGGTCATAATGGTTGAGAATTACAATGTCAGCTATGCAGAGAAGCTTGTACCTGCCGCTGATATCTCAGAGCAGATTTCGCTTGCAAGTAAGGAGGCCTCAGGTACCGGCAATATGAAGCTTATGCTTAACGGTGCGGTAACTCTCGGTACATCCGACGGAGCCAATGTTGAGATACATGAACTTGTCGGTGATGAGAACATATATATATTCGGTGAGAAATCCGATGCCGTAATCAAGCATTATGAGAAAGCGGACTATGTATCCAAGACTTTCTATACCAAGGTTCCGGCTATCAAAGAAGCGGTTGATTTCATAACATCCAAGCAGTTGCTTAAGATAGGCAGCAAGGAGAATCTTGAAAGACTTAAGAAGGAACTTATCGGTAAGGACTGGTTCATGACTCTGCTTGACTTTGAGGACTATGTTAAGACTAAGGATAGGATGCTTAAGGATTACGAAGACAGAGTAAGATGGCAGAAGATGATGCTTGTCAATATCGCCAAGGCGGGATATTTTTCATCAGACAGAACGATAGAAGATTACGACAGAGACATCTGGCATTTAAGAGACCAGGTAAGATCAAATTAATACTGTATATAAGCGGTGTTCCCCTTGGAGCACCGCTTTTTGGTTGCTATTCCATTGCGGCAGAATCTGTGATATAGTATATATTGGATTTGTTTCGGGATAACGGAGGGATGATATGACATACGAGGAGATAGTTGAGAACGCCAGAAGCATATTCGAGAATGCAGATGCAAGAATGATATTTGATCATATTGCCGTGCAGGTTAATATACACGGTGAAGGAGCCGGTGCGTTCTATATGGAAGTAGCGGACAGAAGCATTTGCATAGAACCATACGATTATTATGACAGGGATGGCACGGTGGATACCGACGGCCAGACCATTATGGACATATGTAACGGAGTTATCACTCTTAATGAGGCGGTAGAGAGCGGAAGATTCGTATTATACGGCAATGATGAGAAACTTGCCAAGCTTCGCGATATCAAGTATCGCAACAAGAAGCTTAAGATCAATCAGAAGCTTGTAAGCAAGCCTCTTGCTAAGCATGTCAAGAAGCCGTCGGCGCGTACTTCGCAGGCGGTGAACGAGACTGAGAGAAGAATAGCGGCGAGTGATAAGTCTGCCACTAAGAAGAAGTAAGCAGGAGGAACAAATGGCTGACGAGAAACGATTCGCCATCTTAATAGACGCAGATAATATAGCACCTAAGTACATCAACAGCATTCTAAACGAGATTTCAGACAAAGGAACAATTACATATAAGAGAGTCTATTGCGACTGGACCGGACAGGCGGCCAGCGGATGGAAGAAGGTATTACTTAAGCACAGCTTAACACCCATCCAGCAGTACAGTTACACCTACGGTAAGAACGCAACGGATTCGGCCATGATCATAGATGCCATGGACATCCTCTACGGTGGGGAAGTCGATGGCTTTGCTCTGTGCTCATCAGACAGTGATTTTACAAGACTTGCGGCAAGATTAAGAGAAGCGGGCAAGATTGTTATAGGACTTGGTGAGTCCAAGACACCTTCGCCTTTCTGTGCGGCCTGCAACGAATTTAAGTTCCTTGACAGAATAAGCGATGATGATGAGGATGATGATGCCAAGGAATCCAAGTCATCTAAGAATTCGGGCAAGAAGTCCGATTCCAAGACAAGTGACAAGCAGACATCCAAGTCCAAGAAGGATGATAAAGATGATGAGACTTCGGTTACTCCTCTTGATAAGATCGCATCCGCTCTTAAGGATATCATTCTAAACAGCGGTGAGAGTAACGGAATGGATATGGGAGAATTGGGCAGCAGGCTTCAGAAGAGATATCCTGATTTCGATACGCGTAACTACGGCTATTCGAAGTTCTCAATCTTCCTTAAGACATTTGATTTCTTAAGCATGGAGCATATCGGTACATCGATAAACGTTATGCTTAATGTTCCTGCGGCTGATGAGAATGTTGAGAATATGATAATCGAGATGGTAAGAAGCCACGGAGATAAGGGAATCAATTTAGGTTCCTTAAGTTCGGATATCAAGAATGAATTCCCGACATTTAATCCCAAGGAATACGGGTATTCTAAGTTTGAGCAGTATATAAGAAGTATTGATGCCTTGGAGGTTAAGAACACCACGCCTCTTAACAAGAAGGTATTTATAAGATAATAATTTAGGGCAGGGGGAGCGAGATATTGGAGACAACGGTCAAGCTTAATTACAAAAGAACGTTTATAGTGGGATTGGCATTCATGTCAATATGTGCCTTCTGGCAGTTATATGACAATATAATCCCGCTTATTCTTAAGAATACATTTCATCTCTCGGATACGATCTCGGGAGTGATCATGGCACTTGACAATGTCATAGCGTTGTTCTTATTACCGCTTTTGGGAGCTGTGTCAGATAAGAGGAATACCAAGATAGGAAGGCGTATGCCTTTTATTATTGTGGGTACGGCACTTGCTTCGATACTGATGACCATACTGCCTTTGCTTGACAATAAATACTATGAGACACAGGAAAGCTGGGTGTTCCCGGTATTTATGGTAACTCTCGGAGTGCTGCTTATAGCGATGGCATTATACAGATCGCCCGCGGTTGCGCTTATGCCCGATGTAACACCCAAGCCTCTTAGAAGTAAGGGTAATGCCGTTATTAATCTTATGGGAGCTGTGGGTGGCATCATATATCTGATCATCTCGGCTATGATGTTTACCGATAAGAGTGCGCGTAACGATTACAGGGCAATCTTCTGTATAATCGCCGGCATAATGGTTATCTCCGTAATAGTGCTGTTTCTGTGCATCAATGAACCCAAGTGTGTACTTGAGGTTAAGGAATACGAGGCGGCTCATCCTGAGGATAATCTTGAAGTGACCGAAGAGGTTAAGGGAAGTGACGGCAAGGAATCGGTAAGGACTTATCTTCCTAAGGAAGTTAAGAGAAGTCTGTATTTTATCTTATCATCCATCGCGTTATGGTTCTTCGGATACAATGCCGTGACGACGGCTTTCTCAAGATATGCGACAATAGAATGGGATATGAGTTTAAGTCAGGCCAATCTCTGCCTTACGGTCGCAATGGCAATAGCTATAGTTTCATATATTCCCATAGGCGAGGTTGCATCAAGAGTCGGACGTAAGAAATGTATCATATTCGGAGTATTATTACTCTCGGCATGCTTCGTTGTATGCTTCATACTTAATAATATAATGGACGGATTCTCACCCGTGATCATCCTAATCTTCTGCCTTGTCGGTATAGCGTGGGCCACTATCAACGTCAATTCGCTTCCGATGGTGGTGGAGATGTGTAAGGAATCTGATATAGGCAGATATACGGGTTATTATTATACATGTTCGATGGCAGCTCAAATAGTGACACCCATCATATCGGGAGCCTTGCTTGAACATGTGGGATATTGGACAATGTTTCCCTACGGAGCATTGTTTGTATTCTTATCATTTATCACCATGTTAAATGTTAAACACGGTGATAATAAGCCGGTTCTTCCCCAAGACAGATTTGAACTGCTTGATGTGGATGACTGACTTAAAGACTAATCTATACGACACAGAGGTTTAACTGCAATGCTTACATACATAATCATAGGTCTTATTGTGATACTTATTTCCGTGTTATTGTATCTGATAGCACCGGGGGCTAAGAGAGACTATTCTGATTATAAAGGGCTTATGTATGCCCACAGGGGGCTGCACGGTAACGGAGTCCCCGAGAACAGTATGAAGGCATTTAAGCTGGCGGTGGAAGGCGGATACGGAGTAGAACTGGACGTACAGTTTACTAAGGATCATAAGATCGTCGTGTTCCATGATGCCAATCTTAAGCGTATGTGCGGAGAAGACAGAAGAGTTCGTGACTGCACATATGAAGAACTCCTTGCATACAGACTTGCCGGAACCGATGAGGTAATCCCCTTATTTGAGGATGTACTTAAGGTTTTAGGCAATACAACGCTTATATGTGAGATAAAGAATCACAACGGTAATCGCAACAACAGACTCTGCAGAGAGACATATGAGATGCTTGCAACTTATAAGGGCAAGTACTGTATAGAGTCATTCTCACCTTTCCTGGTTGCATGGTTTAGGAATAATCATCCTGAGGTAATAAGAGGACAGTTATCCTGCGCGATGAAGGATGAAGGAAGCTTGGGTTATATAGCAAGACTTGCTCTGTCGCAGTTGTTCATCAACTTTATCTCAAGACCGGATTTCATAGCATACAGACATCAGGACTACAGACAGTTGGGATTTGTGTTGTGTGCCAAGTTATATAAGCCTCTTTTGATCGCATGGACAGCTCGCGGAGAAAAGGAACAGGCTGAGAGTTTTAAAAGGTTTGATGCGGTCATTTTTGAATTGCAATAATAAGGTTATCAAGGTATAATTTCTAATGAGTGATAAATCCCATGCAGAGTACAGAAAGCGACGGGTGAAGCGCCTTAAACGCATGATAGTCGGCGGAATCATTATTCTTATAAGTCTGCCGCTTGCATCAAGTATCTGGCTTGTCTGTAAGCTTCATTCCAAGGAGAATGAACTGGCTGAGATAACGGCCCAGTATATGGCGCAGATGCAGATCATGGATGAGATGCAGCAGCGCTTCGATGAAGAGAACGCCGCTACGGAGCAGAAGTACGAAGACCTGCTTAAGAGAATATCGGAACAGAGTGCCGAAGAGAGTGTGGATACGGAGACACAGGAAGAGACCTGGGACGGAATCAGGCGTGTGTATCTGACGTTCGATGACGGCCCCAGCATATATACGGATCAGATTCTTGAGATCTTAGATGAGTATAATGTTAAGGCCACATTCTTCGTGACGGGTGAAGAGGCAGAGACCAATCCGGAGCGATATAAGGCAATAGTCGATCACGGACATTCCATAGGGATGCACTCATATACCCACAAGTACAGTGAGGTATATAAGAACAAAGAGAGTTTTATCAAAGACTACACCAAGATAAGAGATTATCTTACACAGACCGTGGGAGTAACACCTACGATATACAGATTCCCGGGTGGCAGCAGCAATACGGTATCCGCAACGGATATGGATGAGTTGTGTGAGTATATCACCGATGAGGGAGTCAGATATTTTGACTGGAATATAAGCAGCGGTGATGCGACCAGATATGCGCTTTCACCGGACAGGATAACAGCCAACTGTCTTAACAGTTTGGAGAATTACCACACAGCCGTGATACTTCTTCATGATACGGGAACGAAGTATACTACGGTGCAGGCTCTGCCGTCTATTATAGAGGGAATAATCGAGATGGACGATACGCAGATATTACCGATTACGGATGATACAGTAGCAGTTCAGCATAGAAAGAGTAAGGAGATAGAATAATGGGTTTTTTTCAGGAGTTGAAAGAGGATTTGTCACAGGCTGTTAATGAGTTGGTTCCTGAGGAGGAGGCAGCTTCAACAGCAGAATCTGAGGTAAGCGATTTATCCGCAGCAGAAGAGGATATCTTCGCAGCAGCCGAAGCTTCTATGGGAATCGAGCATACTTCAGATGTTGCAGATATGATCGCGGCATCAGAAGAGATGGACAAGACCATGAGCGAATTTGAGGCAGAGCTTGAGTCTACACCCGCCAGAGTAATCACACCTCCGCAGCCTAAGGAGGAGCCTGTCGTTGAGCCTGAGTACGTAAGCGATGAGGTTGCAACCATTACCAAGATGATGACTGTTAACGGCGATCTTAATTCAAGAGGTTCTCTTGATGTGATCGGTGCCATCAACGGTAATATCAAGGTTAAGGGTAAGCTCAATATCACAGGTAATGTGGTAGGTAATTCGGAAGCGGCTGAAGTATATGCACAGGATGCTACTATCGCCGGTGATGTAACAAGTACAGGCAGTGTTAAGGTCGGCAGCAATACAGTTATCCGTGGTAACATCTATGCAACAAGCGCAGTTATCGCAGGTGCCGTTAAGGGTGATATCGATGTACACGGTCCGGTTATTCTAGATGCAACAGCCATCGTAATGGGTAATATCAAGTCTAAGGCTGTACAGATCAATAACGGTGCTGCAATAGAAGGTATGTGCTCGCAGTGTTATGCAGACGTAAGTCCTTCTAACTTCTTCAAAGATTAATTGATAATTCAAGATATTACATAGGAGATATCCGGTGAAGAGAATACTACTTAAGTTAAGCGGCGAAGCCCTTGCGGGTCAGAAGCATACAGGATTTGATGATGAAGTCATAAGAGGAGTCGCAAGACAGGTTAAGGCCATAACATCCGAGGGAATTGAGGTAGGTATAGTCATAGGCGGAGGTAATTTCTGGAGAGGCAGAAGCTCTGACAGTATAGACAGAACCAAGGCCGATCAGATCGGAATGCTTGCTACGGTTATGAACTGTATCTATGTATCCGAGATATTCCGCTCAGAGGGGATGATGACCAATATCCTTACACCTTTTGAGTGCGGTTCATTTACCAAGTTATTCAGTAAGGACAGAGCTAATAAGTATTTCGCCAAGGGACAGGTTGTATTCTTCGCAGGCGGTACGGGCCATCCTTATTTCTCAACGGATACTGGCGTTGTCTTAAGAGCAATAGAAGTGGATGCGGACGGAATCCTCTTAGCCAAGGCTATAGACGGTGTATATGATTCCGATCCCAAGACCAATCCGAATGCCGTAAGATATGATGAGATATCGCTTGATGAGGTTATAGAGAAGAGATTGCAGGTTGTGGACCTGACGGCTTCGATAATGGCCAGAGACAATAAGATGCCGATGTGGGTATTTGCTCTTAATGATACAGACAGCATAATCAATGTGATTAAGGGTAAGGGATATTCGACCAAGGTAACGGTTGATTAAAGGTTAAGGAGAAGATTCTTATGGACGAGAAATTACAGGTATACAGTGACAAGATGACCAAGGCTTTTGATTATCTTATAAGCGACTATCAGACGATCAGAGCGGGAAGAGCCAATCCTCATGTTCTTGATAAGATCAAGGTGGATTACTACGGAACTCCCACACCGCTTCAGCAGGTCGGCAACATATCGGTTCCCGAACCCAGAATGATTCAGATAGCACCTTGGGAGAAGAACCTTGTTAAGGATATAGAGAAGGCGATACTTGCATCAGATATAGGTATCACGCCTACCAATGACGGAACCGTCATAAGACTTGTTTTCCCTGAGCTTACGGAGGAAAGACGTAAGGAACTGGGTAAGGAAGTCAAGAAGAAGGGTGAGGATGCCAAGGTGGCGATCCGTAACATCAGACGTGACGGTAATGATGCACTTAAGAAGCTTGCAGGCGGTGAGATATCCGAAGACGGAATCAAGGATCTTGAGGATGCGCTTCAGAAGATGACCGATAAGTTCATTAAGGATATCGACAAGGCGATAGAAGATAAGACCAAGGATATTATGACGGTATAACAGAATAAGATACATATACAGAGGGGCTGATACAACGTAACGGTTGTGAGGCTCCTTTGCGTTGATTATAAGCAGGGCATACAAGCCCGCATGGTGAGGTAAATGCAGGATAATCTTAATATTCCAAGACACGTAGCTATAATACTTGACGGTAACGGACGCTGGGCTAAGAAGCGCGGACTCCCCCGTAATGCGGGACATGTGCAGGGTGCCAAGGTCGTTGAAGACATGTGTGAGATCACATGGAATAAGGGCATTGAATACTTCACGGTATATGCATTCTCAACCGAGAACTGGAGCAGACCCGATGATGAAGTTGCGGCACTTATGAAGCTGCTTCGCAATTACATGACCAATGCCAAGAAACGTGCCAATAAGAACAATATGTGTGTACGTGTATTAGGAGATAAGACCCGCCTTGATAAGGACCTTCAGGAGTCGATCACAGATCTTGAACAGTCAACCGCAGGCAACACAGGTCTTCACTTCCAGATAGCCATTAATTACGGCGGAAGAGATGAGATAACAAGAGCGACCAAAAGCATTGCCTCAGATATAGCCGAAGGTAAGATTAAGCTTGAAGATATCAATGAAGAACTGGTCAATTCAAGACTTGATACGGCGGGACTTCCGGATCCCGATCTGTTAATTCGTACATGCGGCGAACAGAGAATATCCAATTTCTTATTATGGGAAGTTGCTTATACGGAGTTTTACTATACGGATGTTGCATGGCCTGATTTTGATGAGGCTGAACTTGATAAGGCCATAGAAGCATATAACAAAAGGGACAGAAAATACGGCGGACTTAAGAAATAGTCAGGGGAGGTAAGTATGCGCACACGTATCATAAGCGGAGCGGTGCTGATTGTATTGATAACAACTCTTATTATATTGGGCGGAATACCATTCGGAGCTTTCATGATGATCGCATCCTTGGTTGCTGTATATGAACTGTGTAGTGCATGCAGAGTGCATGATGCAGGAGCGTCTAATACATCCGGATACAGAAATATTGCGGATGAAGGCAATGTTAATAATGCGGCCGCTAAGAAGAATAAGGTTCATATTTGTAATGCGCTTGAACTGCCTGCATATATTACCACCGTATTGCTGTATGTGCTTATCACATATTATGCGGATGTACTTAACAAGGGTAAGAATGCGACGGCAGCAGGTCCTGCCGGTAAGGTGTTAAGAGGCCTTGCTTCGAGAATATCCGAAGGCGATGCAATACTTGCACTTATTGTTGTATTCATCCTTGTGATACTTGGAATATATGTACTTAGCTACCCCAAATACGATATAAGACAGGTCATGGCTGTTATATTTACGGTTATATATGCGCCCCTTATGATCTCATTTATGTACAGAACAAGAGTGGATGACGGCGGCAGCGTAACGGATATGATCATGACATTCCTTATTATCATTACGGCATCCGGAAGTGATATGAGCGCGTATTTTACCGGAGTTAACTTAGGTAAGCATAAGCTTGCGCCGCTTCTTAGTCCCAAGAAGACCATAGAAGGAGCCATAGGCGGAGTGCTTGGTGCGGCCCTTCTTAATACGGTATTTGCGCTTGCGCTCTGTGCATTTGATTTATTCTCATTAAGATATATATGGATATTTGCTCTTATCGGATTTGTGGGAAGCATAATATCGCAGATAGGAGATCTTGCGGCTTCTGCCATTAAGAGAAGCTTTGATATCAAGGATTACGGCAAGGTGATCCCCGGACACGGCGGAGCGATGGATCGACTTGACAGCATACTTGTCGTGGCTCCAATCATATATATGATGATAAGATTATTACAGTAGGATTAAGAGAGCATACAAATGAAAAACATCGGAATATTAGGGTCCACAGGTTCCATCGGTACACAGACCCTTGAGATAGTAAGAGAATACAGAGATGACCTTAATGTTGTCGCAATGGCTGCTTCCAAGAATGTTGATCTTATAGAGAAGCAGGCAAGGGAATTTAAGCCAGAGATCATATGTATGTATGATGAGTCGGCGGCAGCTGATCTTAAGCAGAGATTATCTGACATGAGTGTCAGAATCGTAACGGGTATGGACGGACTTATTGAGATGTCCGTTCTTCCTAAGATGGATATACTTGTGACGGCTATCGTAGGTATGATAGGAATAAGGCCTACAATAGCAGCCATAGAAGCAGGCAAGGATATTGCTCTTGCCAATAAGGAGACTTTAGTCACTGCAGGACATATCATAATGCCTTTGGCTGCAGCTAATAAGGTATCCATACTTCCCGTTGACAGTGAGCACAGTGCGATATTCCAGTCATTGCAGGGCAGGGATACATTCGCGGTAGGCGGAGATTCATCCGATATCGATAAGATACTTCTTACAGCTTCAGGCGGACCTTTCAGAGGTAAGAGTGAATCCGAATTACGTGCCATGACCGTACATGAAGCACTTAAGCATCCCAATTGGGATATGGGTCCTAAGGTAACGATAGATTCGGCATCGTTATGCAATAAGGGTCTTGAAGTTATTGAGGCTAAGTGGTTATTTAATGTGGATATAGATAAGATCCGTGTTCTTATTCATCCTCAGTCAATCGTCCATTCGGGCGTGCAATTCCATGACGGAGCCGTAATTGCACAGATGGGTATACCGGATATGAAGTTACCTATTCAGTACGCATTATTCTATCCGGGCAGACGTCCCATGCATGATAACAGACTTGATCTGTGTAAGCTTGGCTCCCTTACATTTGAAGAACCCGACATGGAGACATTTAGGGGTCTTAAGATGGCAATCGAATCAGGACGTAAGGGTGGCAATATGCCCACCGTATTTAATGCTGCCAATGAGAAGGCGGTAGCTTTGTTTATCAAAGAGAAGATAAGATTCCTTCGTATATATGAGATAATCGAAGAGTGTCTTAAATCTGTTAAGTATATAGAGAATCCGTCACTTGATGATATATTTGAGACGGAGAAAGAATGCTATGAGAGGATAGCGACTTGGATAAATTAGTCAGTATTTTATTATTTCTTCTTGTTTTCTTTATTATAGTGGTAAGTCATGAATTCGGTCATTTCATCGTTGCCAAGATTAACGGTGTCAGAGTGATCGAGTTCGGAATCGGAATGGGTCCTAAGCTAATATCGTTTACAAGGAAGGGAACAAGATATGCCTTAAGAGCCCTGCCCATAGGCGGAGCCTGCATATATGATACCGGACTTGAGGATGCATTCTCAGATGATAATGACGATATCAAGCGCAAGGCAGAGGCTGCCGTTGATTCACATTCGGCTGATATTAATAAGGATGAAGAGAAATCTGTAGAACTTGGATCCGACGCCGGATTCTTAAATGAACTTCAGGGGATGGCATATACAGATGCACCGCTTTTCAGTCGTATAGCAATTGTGTTGGCAGGCCCGGTATTTAACTTCATAGTGGCCTTCCTGCTGGCGCTTATTGTGGTGTGGAATACGGGATCTACCAATGCCAAGATCACTTCGCTTATGGACGGTTATCCTGCCAAGGAAGCCGGACTGCAGGTAGGCGATATAATCACCAAGATGAACGGAAGTCGTGTATATCTGGCCAATGAGATATACATCAATACATATACCAATAAGGAACGACCGATCAAGATCGAGTATATGCGTGACGGTGTTAAGCATACAGTCGAAGTGGTGCCCAAATACAGTGATGAGGCCGGAAGATATCTGATCGGTCTTAACGGATACGGTGAGTATGTTCCGTGTAAGAATTCTCAGATATTTAAGTATGCATATTATGAAGAGAGATATGCTTTCGTGGGTACATGGAAGTCACTTATAGCACTGTTATCAGGCAGAGGAAGCAAGGATGATGTGGCAGGCCCTGTCGGTATGGCGCAGGCTATAGATGATGTTAAGGATGCGGCGGCTCCCTACGGACCTTGGGTGGTATTGCTTAATATGTTTAATATTGCAATGTTATTAAGCGTTAACCTGGGTATCCTTAATCTGTTGCCTCTTCCCGCGATTGACGGCGGCAAGTTCTTGTTCCTTATAATAGAAGCGGTAAGAGGTAAGCCGATACCGCCTGAGAAGGAAGGCATAGTGCACCTTGTGGGATTTGCGCTTCTTGCGATCCTTGCGGTGCTTGTAATGTATAACGATATCCTTAGGATAATCGGATAGAGGTCGTGGTGTAGCCTTATATGAATATGGAGGGGTATGCATAATGGCAAGACGATATGATGTAACGGCTATTGGTGAGCTGTTGGTTGATTTCACGGATAACGGTCTGAGCGCTCAGGGTAATAAGCTAATGGAAGCCAATCCCGGCGGTGCTCCGTGTAATGTACTTGCGATGTTATCCAACTTGGGATTTAAGACAGCATTTATCGGCAAGGTCGGTGACGATATGTTCGGCAGGATGTTAAGGCGTAATGCAATGGAAGCCGGCATCGATGTATCGGGTCTTGTGGCAGATGAGAATTATAATACGACTCTTGCCTTTGTTATGAACCATGAAGGCGGAGAGAGGGATTTCTCATTCTACCGTAAGGACGGAGCAGATCTTATGCTGCGTAAGTCGGAAGTAAGTGCGGACATGATCCGTAATTCCAAGGCACTGCATTTCGGTTCGTTGTCAATGTGTGATGAAGTGGCGGAAGCCGCAACCAGATATGCCGTAAGTGTAGCCAAGGAAGCAGGGTGTCTTATAAGCTTTGATCCCAATTACAGAGAACCTTTATGGGATAATAAGGCTGAGGCCATAGATAAGATATGTTGGGGACTTGAGCAGTGTGACGTGCTTAAGATATCCGATAATGAGATAGAACTTGTGACCGGACGTAAGGACATAGAGGAAGGTGCAAGATTTATCAAGGATAAGTACAATATACCTCTTGTATTTGCCACGCTCGGAGCTGAAGGAAGCATAGCATTAAGCGGTGATAACGTTGTTAAGGTGCCTGCATTTATTAATAAGGATACAACAGATACAACAGGTGCCGGTGATACATTCTACGGTTGTGCGCTGGGTTATATATTAAGGATGGCCGGTGTTGCGGGAGCCGTAGCTGCAGGTGTGGGTGCAACGGTGGGATATGACGGTACCTGGGATAAGGCTACGGCATTGCAGCCTATGGATAAGTATCACATGGGAGATCTGCTTACTTATTCCAATGCGGCTGCATCCATAATCACGACGCGCAAGGGTGCCATGATGTCGATGCCCACACGTGATGAGATCACGGTATTTATAATCAATCATTTGGAATAGATAACGGTTTGGAAACAGAAAATGAGAATCAGACTACTGCCCGAATATCCGTACTTGTATGAAGCTCATATGCATACCAATATCGGAAGTGCCTGCGGAAATAACACAGGCGCCGAGATGGTTAAGGCATGCAAGGAGTACGGATATACGGGTGCTTTTATTACAGATCATAATTGGGGCGGCAATACCGCCATAGACAGGTCCCTTCCCTGGGAAGAATGGATGCTTAGATATGCCGGCGGCTATAATGATGCCAAGCAATGCGGCGATAAGTGCGATTTCGACGTCTTCTTCGGGATGGAGACCGGATATAAAGGTACGGAATTCCTGTTATACGGGCTGACAGTTAAGTGGTTTATCGATCATCCTGAGATAAGAGAGGCTTCGATAGCAAGGCAGTATGAACTTGTACATGAAGGTGGCGGCATCGTATCCCAGGCTCATCCTTACAGGGTGGAAGATTATATACCGGAGATAAGGTTATTCCCCGAATATACAGATGCCATAGAAGTATGTAACGCTACCCACTCATCGCCTTACAGCAAAGCTCATAACAACCCTGCATGGGATGATTCGGCAAGAGAACTTGCGGCCAAATATAATAAACTTGTCACTGCAGGTTCCGACACCCATTCGATCAATATGTTAGGCGGAGGAATGGCATTTAAGCACAGACTTAAATCGGCCGAAGAGTTCTGCGAGGCAGTATTAAGTGACGAGGATTACATACTATCAGATGGGATGTACTGGCGTCATAAATCCGGCGAGATAATAGATAAGATATATTAAATATCCATACATATATAAAAATATATGTGTGGATATTTTTATATATTCTTTGTAGGATTTTATATTCTATCCTAAACCCTTATGTAATAAATTGTATTCAACAGGTTCGAAACGACCGAACTTGGGGTACACATTATTTAAGGAGGGTTTTAAATGAAAAAGAAAGTTTTGGCAGCTTTGATGGCAATGACGATGTTGGCATTAACAGCATGCGGAAGCACAGCAGCTCCTGCAGCTCCGGCAGCAGGCGGATCAGATGCAGGTGCAGCAACAGCATCAACATCAGCAGGTGGTAAGAAGGTAGCAGTGGCAATGCCCACACAGTCTTCAGAGAGATGGATGCACGATGGTGCAAACATGAAGGCACAGCTTGAGGAACTCGGTTATACAGTTGATCTTCAGTACGCTGAGGATGATGTACAGGCTCAGGTTTCTCAGATCGAGAACATGATAGCAGCAGGCGCTAACTGCCTCGTTATCGCAGCTATCGACTCAGATGCACTTGTTAATGTAGAGCAGCAGGCTAAGGATGCAGGCATCCCCGTTATAGCTTACGACAGACTTCTTATGAACACTGACGCTGTTTCTTACTACGCAACATTCGATAACAAGGGTGTTGGTACTAAGATCGGTGAGTACATCGTTAAGAACTGTGGCGCTACTAAGGACGATCCTAAGACTATCGAGTTATTCATGGGTTCACCTGATGATAACAACGCTCATATGCTTTATGCAGGTCTTATGGAGCAGATCCAGCCTTTACTTGACGAAGGTGCACTTATCTGTAAGTCAGGACAGCTTGCATTTGAAGATAACAACACTCTTAGATGGGATCAGCAGACAGCCATGAAGAGATGTGAGGATCTTCTTACAAGATACTATGCAGACGAAGACCTTGATATCTGCGCATGTGCATATGACGGAT
>JAEEGL014637487.1_pt1 | contig 16957 bp, 12 predicted proteins | sample 9134231 | NCBI WGS metagenome assembly JAEEGL01 (sample SAMN16246548, study PRJNA631951) | gut metagenome | biome: gut microbiome; feature: rumen; material: fiber-attached | host: Bos | place: Iran: Karaj | collected 2018-10
CTCCCGCTACATTCTTATGAACCTTCCGGACGACATGGAGAAGGCGGAGCTTCCCGCAGAGCTTACCATAGAGGACAAGTGGGTGGTTTCGGGCTGCAACAGGCTCGTAAAGGAAGTCACCGACAACATCGAGAGCTTTGAGCTCGGTATCGCACTCGGAAAGCTGTATGACTTTATCTGGGACACCTACTGCGACTGGTACATCGAGCTCACCAAGCCGCGTATCGCGCAGGGCGGCGAGACCGCGAGAGCTGCGCAGAATGTGCTCGTATATGTTATGCGCGACATTCTGAAGCTCTTACACCCGTTCATGCCGTTCATCACCGAGGAGATCTGGCAGTCCATGCCGGTCGCCGGCGAGGCGGAGAGCATAATGGTCGCAGAGTGGAGCAAATACGATCCGGCTCTTGACTTCTCCGCAGAGGAAGCCGATTTCACCAAGATCATCGACGCGGTGAAGGCTGTACGCGGCAAGCGCACCGAGCTTAACGTACCGCCGTCCAAGAAGGTGACGATGCACATAGAGACCGCCGAGAAGGAGCTGTTCGCGTCCTGCGCGGTGTTCTTCGAGAAGCTCGCGGGTGCCGCGAATGTCGAGATCACCGACAAGGTGGAAGATACAGCGAGCATGGCGAATGCGGTAACATCGGCGGCGCGCATATTCATGCCTCTCGGCGAGCTCGTTGACACGGAGAAGGAGCTTGCAAGGCTCGAAAAGGAGAAGAAGGCGGTAGAGAAGGATCTAAACTTCCTGAACGGAAAGCTCAATAATGAGGGATTTCTCTCCAAGGCTCCCGCGCAGCAGATAGAGAACGAGCGCGCAAAGCTCGCGAAGGCACAGGAGAAGATGGATAAGATCGAGGAGTCGATAAAGGCACTCAAAGCGCTTTGATGCCGATCTTTATCCGTATATAATAATTGATAATGCCGGAGCAGTATAGAAACTGCTCCGGCATTTTTATTGACAAGCGGGCTTTAAAGAACCGCTGATTAAATCTTGTACGTCGCTTGCATTGCATCTTTAGCCGTCATCTTGCACAAATTCCCCTTGACTTGCGCCAGCAAGCCCGCGGATAATTTGTACAATCTGCCAACTAAATCTACAACGCAATCAACGCACAATCTTTAATCATCGTTTCCTTAATTTTTTAAAAACAACAGCGTTCGTTCGGGTTTCTCAGGTGAACGTTGACAATATCAGCAAAATATGTTATGATAATTGAAGCAGGTATTCGCTTGCTATAATATCGAATATTTGTCAGGGGTCGTCCGCTATAAGGACGGCAAGCCTCGGCGGGCGGTCCCCGGCAAAAGCAGCCAAAGGCGGTCAATCTTGCTCCCGGAAGGGAGTGTTGTTTATGTTTCTTACCTATGACGCATTCATTCAGACCTGCATACTTATATGCGCCATAATAAAGCTTGTAATTGATATATTCAACAAAAAGAAATAACCGCCGCAGCCTTGCAAACGTGTCGGCGATTATTTCTTGATCGTTTAACGGAAGCAGACCGCATAGGCTGCTTTTGCTGTTTATATTATATCATGTGAATCGCGCTTTGTCAAGTACAGGGCGCGGTCATTTTTCTTTTCAGAACGAGAAGAACTCTTTGATCAGATAGCTTACGCATCGCGCGAAGTCAAGCTCCGGAACAGCCTCTGCCGCGATTATCTTCGCGTTTCCGATGACCTCGCCGCCGATCTCCATGGTCACAAATCCGAGTATCTGTCCCTTTTCTACCGGTGCGGATATCTTCTCGGCGCGGCTGTAGTGATACTTTATCCGCCCGCCGCTACCCTTAGGCAGGATAAGCTCCGGAACGTCCGTGAACCGGGTGTCCGCGCCGTTTTTTATCCCGCCCTCAACGGGTATTTCCGTAAGCTCCGCTATGTCCGGGCGCGGTGTCACCCGCTCATAACCGTCGAATCCGAAGTCAAGCAGGTTCCTTGCCGCCGAGAAGCGGTCTTCGTCGCTTTCACAGCCGAGCACAACTGCCGTGAGCTCCATGTTTCCGCGCTTTGCCGTCCCGCAGAAGCAGTACCCTGCCGCATCGGTAGTACCGGTCTTGAGCCCCGTAATGCCGCTGTATGACGTGATGAGCTTATTGGTGTTGAGAAGCTGGGTCTCGCGCGGGGTCCCCGTGCGAACGCTGTCGAGCCGGGTCATAAGGAACTCGTCGTAGCAGCTGTACTTCCGGAGTTCCGCCGCCATTACCGCAATGTCGCGGGCGCTGCTGTAATGGTTCTCGTCGTCGAAGCCCACACAGTTCGCGAAGTGGGTATTCGTCATGCCGAGCTCTGCCGCCCTTGCATTCATCTCCCGCACGAACGCTTCCTCGCTCCCCGCTATGTGTTCCGCGAGCATCACACACGCGTCGTTCGCCGAGGCTATTACTACGGACTTGGCGAGGGCGCCCACCGACATCTCCTCTCCAGTCTCCAGCCATATCACCGAGCCGTCCATGCTGTTCGCGTGCTCCGAGCAGACGGCGATATCCGAGAAGGACAGCTTCCCGGTCTCGATACGCTCCGCCGCTATCAGCAGCGTCATAACCTTTGTTATCGACGCTATCGGCATCCGCGAGTTCTCGTTAAGCCCGCACAGCGCCTTTCCCGTCGAGCTTTCCACCAGCACAGCCGCCTTTGCGCCTTTGATGTCCGCCTCGACGGTCTTTTCCGCGTGTACGGTCACGCTCAGTCCGACAGCCGCCGCCGTCAGCGCAGCTATAAACCTGACTGCCTTCATTTCGCCGCTCCTCCCTATTCTTTTTTCCGCTCCGGTCACTGTAAAATATATGAATAAGCTTTTCCAAAAATGCACAGAATATTTGTACAGTCCATTTACGGAGGTTCGTTATGCGGAGTGACGGTTTTGCCGCGGAGCTTATCCGCGCACTTGTGATCTTTCTTGCAGGAGGGTTTATTTACGGCGCAATCGAGCTTATCTACCGGGGACATACTCACCCGTCCATGTTCGTGCTCGGCGGGATATGTCTGCTGTGGGTGGGCGGTATCGGGAGGTTCTTTCCGCGTCCGGTGCCGCTCTGGGTGCAGGTGCTTGTGGGCGGAGCGTTCATTACCTGCGCGGAGTTTGTCTGCGGGCTTGTCTATAATGTGTGGCTCGGAATGAAGGTCTGGGACTACAGCAAGCTTCCCGGAAATATCATGGGTCAGATCTGCCCGACCTTCTTTTTCTCGTGGGTAGCGATCTCTTTACCCGCGGTGCTGGTGGAGGGCGTGTTCAGATCAGCTTTGACGCGCAGCAACGAAAGCTGAGACAGCGCGATATGCTGTGATCGCTTACTGTGCAGGCTCGAACTGGCTGTTGTACAGCTTTGCGTAGAACCCGCCCGCCGCGAGCAGCTCGTCGTGTGTTCCCTGCTCGACTATGCTTCCGTTGTTCATGACGAGGATAATGTCCGCGTCGCGTATCGTGGACAGGCGGTGGGCGACTATGAAGCTCGTCCTTCCCTGCATAAGCTTTGCGAACGCGTCCTGTATTTTCAGCTCGGTGCGTGTATCTATTGACGAGGTCGCTTCATCGAGTATCAGCATTGGCGGGCTGCACAGCATGATGCGCGTGATGCAGAGAAGCTGCTTCTGCCCCTGTGAAAGGCTCCCGCCGTCCTCGCCGATCACGGTGTCGTAGCCCTGCGGGAGGCGCTTTATGAAGCTGTGGGCGTGGGAGGCTTTCGCGGCGGCTTTCACTTCCTCGTCTGTCGCGTCCGGCTTGCCCATGACGATGTTGTCGCGTATCGTGCCGGAGATGAGCCGAGTTTCCTGCAATACCATTCCGTATGATGAGCGCAGGCTTTTTCGCGTTACCTCACGGATATCATGTCCGTCGGTAAGTATCGCGCCCCCGGTAACGTCGTAGAACCGCATGAGAAGATTGATGAAAGTGGTTTTGCCGCAGCCGGTGGGACCTACCACCGCAACGCGCTGACCCGGCTTTATGTCGATGTTGAAGTTCTCGATGAGTTTTTTGTCAGGTACATACGAAAAGCTTACGTTCTCTGCCCGTATGCTTCCACTTACATCCGAAAGCACGACCGCGTTTTCCGGGTCGGGAGACTGTGACGGCTCCTCGATAAGCTCGAACAGCCTTGCCGCGCAGGCGAACGCGTTCTGGAGCTCGGTCACAACGCCGGAGATCTCGTTGAACGGCTTGGTGTACTGGTTCGCGTAGCTTAAAAAGCAGGACAGCTCGCCGACCGAGATACCGGAGCCCCGGTCGATCACCGCGAGAGCGCCGAATATCAGCACTGCCGCATATACAAGGCTGTTCACGAAGCGGGTGCACGGATTGGTGAGCGACGAGTAGAATGTCGCCCGCAGAGAGCATTTCTCCAGCCGTTCGTTGATCTCCTCGAACTTTTCGGTGCTCTCGTCCTCGCGGCAGAACGCCTTGACCGTCTTTTCGTTTCCTATGATCTCGTCGATCAGAGCTGTCTGCTCCCCGAGAGTTTCCGAGCGGAGCCGGAACATACTGTATGTGCGGGTGGATATGAAGCGCGCCACGATCAGCGATACCGGAGTCAGCACCACCACCGCGAGCGTTATCCACGCGTCAAGCATCAGCATGAACACAAGCGTGCCGAGAATGGTCACTACCCCGGTGAAAAGCTGAGAAAACCCAAGCAGAAGCCCGTCCGCGAACTGATCCGCGTCCGAGATAACGCGGCTCACTATATCTCCGGTGCTTCTTGTGTCAAGGTACGAAAGCGGGAGCTCCTCGATCTTGCGGAACGCGTCGCTCCGGATATCGCGCACCACGTCAAACGCGATACGATTGTTTATCACACCCATGAGCCACTGTAACAGAGCGGTCGCGCCGGCGACGATACCCGCTTGGAGCAGATATGCGGCTATCCCCGCGAGATCCACCCGGCCTTCCTCGATGATAAGGTCTATGGCGCGGCCGATGATTATGGGAATGTACAGCGCACCCGCGACGGTTAGCGCCGCAAGCAGCATTGAAAGCGCCACGAGCGGGATATACCTTTTTATATAGCGGAGCACCTTTACGAGAGTGCCTTTGTTCTTCATGCGGAAGCACCCCCTTCCCTGCGGAACTGGGAGTCGTAGATCTCTTTATACACGGGGCAGCTTTCAAGCAGCTCGGCGTGTGTTCCGATACCCACCGCCTGTCCGTCGTCAAGGACGACTATCTTGTCGGCGTGCATTATCGAGCTCGTGCGCTGGGACACTATGAATACGGTCGTGCCGGTGAGGGAGCGCAGCGCCTTGCGGAGTGCCGCGTCCGTTGCGAGGTCGAGCGCCGAGGCGCTGTCGTCGAGTATCAGTATCTCCGGCTCGCCCACAAGCGCACGGGCTATGGTGAGACGCTGGCGCTGACCCCCGGAGAAGTTGGAGCCGCCCTGTTCTACTTTGCTGTCAAGTCCGTTAGCTTTCTTGTCTATCACGTCCCTTGCCTGCGCAATGTCGAGCGCGCGGTATATCTCCTCGTCCGACGCGTTTTCGTTGCGCCACCGCATATTCTCCCGTATCGTACCCTTGAACAGCACCGCCTTCTGCGGCACTACGCCTATCCGCTTTCGCAGAGCGTCGAGGCTGTAGTCCTTCGCGTTGATGCCGTCGATGTAGATATCGCCGTCGGTCGGGTCGTAGAAGCGGGGGATAAGGTTCACGAGCGAGGATTTGCCCGAGCCGGTGCCGCCGATGATGCCGATGACCGAGCCTTTTCCGGCGGTGAAGCTGATGTTTTCGAGAGAGCTGTCACCCGCGTTTTTGTATTTCAGGGACACGCTTCGGAACTCCACGGCGTACTTATACCCCGCGAAGCCGCTTTTCTCAGCTCCTTCCGTCATGCCCTCGCCGCTGTCGAATACGGACTGTATGCGCTTTCCGCAGGCTGCCGCTTTCGTAATGGTGATTATCAGTCCCGCAAGCTTTATCAGCTCGACAAGTATCTGGGACATATAGTTGTACAGCGCCACGACCTGACCCTGTGTGAGCAGCCCCGCATCTACCCTTACCGCGCCTGTCCATATCAGCGCTATGATCGCGAGGTTGATGAGCGCGAAGGTGAGCGGGTTCATGAGCGCGGAGATCCTCCCGGCGATGAGCTGCTGCTTTGTGAGCAGTTCATTCTCCGCGCGGAACTTCTCAGTCTCTCTGTCCTCGATGCAGAACGCCCGGATAACTCTCGCGCCGGAAAGGTTCTCACGGGTCCGCCCGAGCAGCTTGTCCAGCCCGGCGCGGACTTTCCCGTACAACGGCATTCCCGCGAGCATAACGCCGAACACCGCGATCGTGAGCACCGGTATCGCGCCCGCGAAGATAAGCGCGGAGGGGGTGTCTATGGTGAATGCCATTATCATCGCGCCGAACACGATGAACGGCGACCTCAGGAGCAGCCGCAGTGTCATGTTCACGCCGGTCTGCACCTGGTTCAGGTCGCTCGTCATGCGGGTGATGAGCGTAGATGTGCCGAGAGTGTCGATGTCGGTGTAGGACATGGTCTGAATGTGGCGGAAAAGCGCGTTCCCGACGGTCTTCGAGAAGCCGGTCGCGGCTTTGGCGGCGAAGAACTGGGCGGTTATCGAGAACGCGAGACCCGCCGCGCCGAGTCCCACAAGCACTGCGCACATCATGATGACGTAGCTTTTGTCGCCCTTTCCGATGCCGTTGTCGATCACCTCGGCGACCACAAGCGGCACAAACAGCTCAAGCACCGCTTCAATACACTTGAAAAGCGGTGCGAGCACGGTTTCTTTCTTATATCCGTTAAGGTATCTCAGTAGTTTTTTCATTATAGTGGAAGCAAACGCTCCCGACCCCCTCCTTTCCGGAGACCCGGAAAAACTCTGAGACTGATTATACCATATTAATATAGACTTGTCAATTATGCAGCCCGATGGGCAGCGACTGATATGCCTCCGGTCAATCAACGATCTGAATATCCTCACCGTAGTAGTGCCTCAGTATTTCCTCCGCGGAGCTCCCCTCCCCCGCCATTTCGTTCGCGCCGTACTGGCTCAGTCCTGCGCCGTGTCCGAAGCCGCGCGTCGTGAACGTGAAGATGTTGTCCGTATATGACACGGTGAACGCTGTCGAGCGCAGCCCCAGTATTCTCCACAGCTCGCCCCCCGAAAACCTGTTCTTCCCGATGTTCACCGTTATCACATACCCGTACTCGTCGGCGTTCATGTCCGTGAACCAGCGCGCCGGGTCCACCGGTACCTCGATCGAGCTGTCATATCGGGACAGCGCCGCGCGTATGTCCTCCGAGCGCAGTTCGTTGCTGCACTCATAGTTTATGTACCCGGTATCCCACCTGCTTTCGGCGCGGCGAAGGTAGGGCAGCTTCTGCCCCCAGACGTACTCCGACGGGCATGTTGCCCCCGCGCTCACGGAATGGTATACTGCGTAGATCGGCTTTCCGTCGTATGTCATGATGTGGGTGATGCCGTACCGGGCGGCGGCTTTCAGAGCGTCGGCGCAGCTCTGATACTGCACGCCGTAGGTCTCCTCACGCTGCTCCGGCGGCATATAGGGCTGGCAAAGCCGCTTGTCATCGGAGATATCCGCCCCGGCGGGTATCTTTCCGCTTCCGGCGAGCTCGTCCATAAGCCGCAGAGCGTATGTCGCGGACGCAGCCGCCTGCGCTTTCAGAGCCTCGGGGCGGTAGTCTATCGGTATCTGCGCGGCGAGACAGCCCTCGATATACTCCCCGGCGGTGACTGTGACAGTCTCGTCCCGCTCGGTGAGGTACACCCGCACGGTGTCCGGGAATACCGGCGCGGTGACAGGCTCCGCCGGGTCGGAGCTGTGCTGTCCGAGCAGAGGGAGCGCGAATACGGCGACCGCGAAAAATGCCAGAATAATGATAAAGTCCTTCATTTTGAACGCCTCCAAAAAATATTCAATCAATTATATTGACTTGAAGGCGAAAATATACTATAATATAGAATACGCTGCGGCATTATCTATCTCTGCGCGGCGGAAACCATTTCAAAGGACAGATACAGATGAATACAAGATCAAGCAAGTTGATACCGGTCGTCGCGGCTTTGGCGGCGGTGATATGCGGTGTTGTGCGGTTCTTCCAGATCGTCAGTCTCACAGATTACAGCACCGGGTTCTTCATTGACGGGGCCGGCTTCGGCGGGATACTCATATACATTCTCTTAGTCGGCATGATCGCCGCACTTGCCGCACTCGCCTTTGTAGGCAGGAAAAAAGGCTCCGACGCGGCATATTCCCTCTCCCCCGACGGCATGGGTCAGAACGCCACCCGCTTTCTCGGCGCGTCCGAGGTCCTTGCGGCACTTCTCATCGGTGTGCGGGTCACCGAGGGCGGAAGTGTCGTGATGCTCGCGGCGACCGTCATAGCGGCAGCAGCCCTCATCGTCTCCGGCTTCACCCTCGTGGGGCGCATCGTTCCCCCGAAGTTCACCGGTCATTTAAAGATCGTCGCGGCGCTGTATATGTTCATGCGGCTCGGCGAATATTTCAACAGCTACCTCATCATGCGCCATAACGCCGAAAAGCTTATCGTCATATTCTCGTACTGGCTCGTGATAGTGTTCCTCGGATTCCTCGCGCGGTTCTATGCACGGCTTGAGACCAAGGACAGCCGCCTCGCCGGTATTATCTTCTCGCTTTCGACCTTCATTTTCTCCGCTGCACACGCGATATCCGACATTCTCGCAAAGCTGTTCGGCGGCGCGGGCGCGGCTGCGTTCGTAAATCTCAACTACGATGCCTGCGCGGCGGCAGTCCTCAGCGGAACGTACCTTTTCGTGATGTACTTCACCAGCAAAACAAAGGACTATGAACCTATCGTCGTGGAATGATCTTCCTTCGCGTATATTTCCCGCACCGTTACGGATAATAACACCGAAAGGTGCTGATAGATATGCGCAGCGACGATAAACCGCAGATCCCGCTCGGACTTGGCTACGCGCTCGCGGAGAACACAAGCGCGCTCAAATACTTCTCCGAGCTCTCGTCCGAAAAACAGCGGCAGATCATTGACCGCACAAGCTCCATAAGCTCCCGCGCGGAGCTCAGAAGCTTCGTTCGCAACATGACCGGGCTCGGCAGTATAACCTGAGCCGAGCTCCTCGGCAGGGCTCCGCCCTGCACCCGCCGGGGGCTCCTCGCCCCCCGTCCCCTCGCAAGGGCTCTGCCCCTTGACCCCGCCGGGGCTAACGCCGCCCCGGACCCTGCGCCAGCGTGACGCTGGACCCATGCCGTACCACGGAACTTGAATAGACTCGTTACAGACCAATCATATATCAAAAGCAAGACCCGCCTTCCGGAAAGGCGGGTCTTGCTTGGTACGAGGAATATAAAAATGAAAACCTATTTTCAGTAGCTTCTTAGAAAATTATAGCACAAACGAAATGGTTTGTCAATAGGACTTTCGCATCATGTTGACAAATCCCCGCGGTCGTGTTATAATAACTGCGAACAAGGGTAAACTGCAACAAAACAGGCGGTCAATCTTGCTCCCGAAAGGGGGCGCTGCTTATGTACGTTACTTGGAATGAACTATTTCAGTACGACCAGGTGATAATTGCTATTATTACTTTAACGGTGACCTTTATGGTTTACATAAATAGGAAAAAGAAATAACCGCCCGACTTAGCCCCTCGCGGCGGTTAATTTCTTTAATTGCCATGGGAGCGACCGTCTGAGCGGTTCGCCCTTGTTCATTTATATTATAGCACGGTGCAGGTGATTTGTCAATAGCGAGAAGATAGTTTCCCCGCCTTGCGGCGGGGAAAACGGCATTAATCTGACAAAAAGAAATAACCGCCCGACCCTCGCAAAGTTTGGCGGTAATTTCTTCGTCAAATGGGAGCGACCGTCTGAGCGGTTCGCCCTTGTTCATTTATATTATATAATGGTACAGGAGATTTGTCAATAGCGAGAAAACGGGTTTAACGCTCATTTTTCAAAAAATCAAAAAAATTTGAAAATAAGTGAAACTTTTTCTGAGAAAGCTATGACTTCCTAAATGTAAGCAACATGAACGTGGTCAGAGCGGTTCAAAACCGCCGTTCGTTAAATCGGTGCAACGTGCGGCGCGGCTCCGGAAGCCGGTTTCAAAAAGCTTCAAAAAAAATTCAAAAAATTTTGAAACAAGTGAAACTTTTTCGGGAAACGCAATGACTACCTAAATGTAAACGGTCAGAACCGAGGCACTAAAAACAAATGACCGGCGGTTTTTCAAAAGCCAGTTTGAACTGATTTGTGAATTTTGTCCGTAAGGTACAGTAAAAATTCCAAAATATGTTAAAATTGACTATTGAAAAAACGCACGAGATTATGTATAATAAATGCTGTAGGTAATGACAAACATTTACCGAAATTTTTTAGGAGGAATTTAATCATGAAGATCAACAAGATCCTCGCGGCAGGCGTTGCCGCAACACTCGCTGTTACTTCCCTCTCCGCTGTTGTAAGCGCTGAGACAGTAACCAAGTCTTTCGACATGGGCACAAGCGTTGCTACTTACAAGCTCGCTACAAATCAGAACTGGAAGAGCGTTGACTTCCTCGCAGAAGTTGATCAGCTCACAGGCGCTACTATCCCCTCTTCCGCTATCGTTCCGCCGCTGGTAGACGGCGACAAGCTCGTTTACGACTTCACAGACGCTTACTTTGCTACATGGGGCGGCACTGTTGCCAAGACATCCGTTAAGGTAAACAGCGTTAAGCTCAAGGTTACAGGTATCCAGGGTGCGAAGAACAACTCTTCCAAGGAATACACCTATGACTTCGAGAACGTTAACAACAAGAACCTCGTATTCCAGCTCACAATGAACCAGAGCGTAGGTAAGGGCTTCATTCCTACACAGTTCGTTGAAATCACAAAGGCTGAAATCGTTGTTGACTTCCAGTTCGACTCCACAAACGAGACACTCTTCAAGAGAGCTAAGAACAGCAATGACTCCAACGCTGAATGGGGCGGCGGACTCCAGGGCGTTAAGGTAACAACAGTTAAGACTGCTGCTGCTGACCTCGAACTCCTCAAGAAGTCTGCTGACGAAGCTCAGGCTAAGTGGACTACTGCTGAGGCTGCTTACGACAAGGCTAAGGCTGATTACGACAAGGCAGTTAAGGAGAACGAAGGCAAGATCAAGGACGCTCAGGAAGCTTATGACGCAGCTGTAAAGAACCTCACAGAGATCAACAGCCAGGCTCAGATCTACTATGCTAACCAGACTGAGAGCCAGGTAAATCCTCTTCTCACAAAGGATTACAAGGATGCAGTAGATGCAAGAAAGGCTGCTATCTACGACTGGACTATTAATGATAACGGATTTGTGTGGTATATTAAGGACGTAAACCCCAATCCGGCACAGAACCCTACTTATGATACCCTTGACAATATCCTGAAGGAAGCAAAGGCGGAGCAGGCAAAGGAAGAGGAAAAGGCTGCTAATGCTAAAGCAAACAAGGAAGAAGCAAAGATTATTTGGGAAATCGCAGAGCAGGCTGTAACGACCGTTGGCGGTACTCCCACATACAATGAAGCTGAGGGTAAAGTAACCGAAATAGCTTGGGCTGGGACTGAAGAACAACAGCCTAAAAATAAGGATGAGCTTACAGCGAACCTTAAGAATGCTTACGCTCAGCACATCGCTTACAAGAACGCAGAAGCTACAGCCGAAGCAAGAGTAGCAATCATAAAGGCGCTTGTTGCCCAGATCGAAAAGGATATAAAGGACTTTGACGCAGAAGTAGAGAAGATCAGACTTGAAATGGTTAAGCCCTACACAGACGCTAAGGATGCTGCTAAGAAGGCTCTCGACGGTATCGGCGCTGTAGATGATACAGCACTCAAGGCTGCTGAGAAGGCTGCTGACGAGGCTGAATCTGCTTACACCATCGCTCTCGCAAAATACCTTGATGCTCTTGCAGTAAACGGCGACAACATCATCAACGTTATCAACGGCCTCTTCACAGGCGGTTATGAGAACGCTTCCTTCGGTGACATCACATCCGAGATCAGATACGCTCCTCTCTACAAGACCACTAACAACACAACAATCGGACGTAAGGATGTTTGGGCTCTGTCCATAACAAACGACCACTACTCTGATTCTTACTCCACAGGTTCTTGGTACGATGACGAAGCTAACCAGTCCTACAACAACGACGACGTACATGACGGTACTGTTAAGAGAGCTTTCGCAGGTCTCGCTTCTCAGGCTGCTGACTTCTTCAACAAGCAGGACAACGGTAAGATCATATTCAAGTTCGCTAACCCCGCTTCTACATCCAGCACTTGGGTAAACGGCGGTATCCCGTCCACTGAAGTTGGTCTTAAGTCCGCTATCGCAGGAACAAACTTCGGTATGTTCTGGAACTACAACCTCTCCACAGGTCAGCTCGTAGCTCTCGGTCAGGTTGACAGCGATGCACTCACAGTTACATTCGACGTAAGCCAGATCCTCGACGATATGGGCGGCCTCACAAAGGGCAACCTCGCTGATATCTACTACGGCATGAACTCCGGTAAGACATACGGCACTCCCTACAACTTCACCGGCTACCTCGTAGAGAAGGTAACATTCGAGTACGACGATGCTGAGTCTGAGACAGACGCTGACACTGAGACTGTTGACGATACCGACGAAGACGATACAGAGACAGTTGACGACGAAGACGACGACTACGAAGAAGAAGACGATGACGACGACTACGTTGAAGACGAAGACGACGACGACGACTACTTCATCGATGACGAAGACGACGACGATGACGATGACGCTTACATCGAAGACGAAGACGACGACGACGATGATACAGCTGCAGTCGTAGTTGAAGACGACAGCGACGACACAAACACCAACAATGACGTTGTAATCGTAACTCCCGTTAAGGAAGACGACGATGCTAACCCCGGAACAGGCGTTGGTCTCGCAGTTATCCCCGCTATCGTAGCTGCTGCTGCAATGGCTATCTCCAAGAAGAGAAAGTAATCTGACTATCAGATCACGAGATAACTCATAATCGGTAAAACTGACCGGAGCCGGTAACGGTTCCGGTCGTTTTTCCATAACACATTCACTTTTACAACTTAGTGATCTTGTCGTTCCCGCCGAATACGGGAAGACATAAAAGTGATTACACATTGGTCAAGATATCAACAGCTAAGGTGCTGTAGATATACGGCGTGCGGTAAGGTGCCGCACGAACTCCACAGGGTAAGCTGCGAGCGCCGAGCGGCGGGGCTTATCCGCTAAAAGACAGTCTGCGAAGGTGCGGTAACACCGGAGCGGGTGCCCGATGAACGCGGTGTGCCAAAACGCGGTCATCAAAGAAATCTTAAAAGGAGGATAACAATCCAATGAGAAACTTCAAGAAGATAGCAGCTTGTGCGGCTGCTGTCATCTGCGCGGCAGCAATGGCTACCACAGCAAGCGCAAAGATCAAAGTTGTACCTTCCGACAAGCACATTCTGAGTGAGAGCGGAAGCTTCCTGGTAATGCTTTATTCCGACGGTACTTATGACAAGTCCACAAAGGATCCGACCGACTACGGCGTTGATCTGACAAAGATCGCTACCGTTGAGGTGACCGTTAAGGGCGGCGACGGATTTGAAGGCAACATGGGCGGCGGTATCATCATGTCGTCCAAGTCCCCCGACGATGCTTCGACACACAACTGGCCGAGCAGAGAGTACTGGGGCGTTGTTGACGAGGATCTCGGTCTCGACACTCAGGCAGAAAAGGCTATCAAGTTCGAGACAATAGGAAGCGGCCTGTACAAGGCTACTCTTAAGCTCGAAGGTACAAACACCGTAATCGACAAGTACAACTTTGTTCAGTTCGCTATCCAGGACTGGGGCAGCGATGAGATCGAAGTACAGTCCATCGTAATGAAGGACGCTTCGGGCGCTGAGATCATTTCTTTCGACTCCAAGGGTAAGGCAAGCCTTGAGAACATCTGGGGCAAGGAGAAGGAAGAAGAGACCAAGGCAGAGGAAACAGAGGCTCCCGAGGAGACAACTGCTGCCGAGGAAACCACAGAGGAGACCAAGAAGACCAAGAAGACTACCGAGGAGGTAGTTGAGGAAGAGATCGTTGAGGAAGAGGACGATTCCGACGAGGATACCACCGGTTCCGATGACGATGAGGACGACGCAGAGGACGAAGACGCTGCAGAGCCTTTCTGGGTAGGTGCCGAGGAAGGTTCCGGTACAGAGATACTCGCTCCGTGGCTGAGCTTCGACAAGCTCGCAGGCGTTCCGAACAAGCCCTGCCTGATTCTCTGCTCCGAGGACGACAATGCTGAGCCTCCGGCTGACGCAGAGCTCGACTTCAAGGTAAGCGATATCTACGGTTTCAGATTCTACGTTCAGGTAGATCAGACAGCTTGGGATAACTGGCACGGCGGTCAGATCGGCACAAACTCTGCTCTGGGCGGCTGGTCAACTCTCGTTGACTACAGCACAGACAACGACCTTGGCAACCTCGATATCGACCTCGACGCAGGTACATTCACCTACATGAGCGATACTCCTCTCTTCGCACAGGACGAGCAGGATATGGGCGGCTATGCTCACATCTGGCTTATGGACTGGACCAACGGCGATGACGCTCTCGTAACAGTCGGCGTTGACGTACTTGACAAGGACGGTAACAACCTGTTTGATGCTCCCGCAGCAGTTGTTGAGGAAGCTCCGGCAGTTGAGGAAACTCCCGTTGTTGTTGAGACTCCTGTTGTTGTAACAGGCGACGTAGCAGCGGCTACAGACAGCACAAAGGGTTCACCTGACACAGGTGTTGCTGATGTTGCAGTTGTTGCAGGTCTCGGACTTGTAGCAGCAGGCGCTGTAGTAGTAGCTAAGAAGAGAAAGTAATTTTTCCGACAGCACAATTTGTCCCCCGCAGGATCTCTGCGGGGGATTTTTGTGTTTATGGGGTTGTCGAAGTTGATGTGGTGCCAGAATGGTGCGGTATGGTTGCATACAAATCCGGAGTAATGTGGTATCATAGTGACAGAATACGGCGCAAAGGAGAATTGGATATGGCAGTGATAAAATCGCAGTTCACGCTGCGGCTCAACGTTGCCGATCATGCGAAGATACGAAAGATCGCGGAGGAGGAGAACCGGTCCGTGACCAACATGATCGAAACGATCATAAAGAAGGAAATAAAGCGGTACGAGGCGGAAAACGGCGAGATCGAGCTTACGGACGATGATCTGTCGTCGCTGTGACCGCGCCGAGCTCGGTGTAGATCATGCCGCGCTTGCCCCGGTCCGAGCGCATGAGTGAGAACTCGGTCACCGTCATGCGAGCGTCCGGGACGGAGATCTCGGGCATGGTGAGCGTGCCAGGTTCGCGCAGGAGGGTTATGTGCGGGGAGAACTTCTTCCTGTCGAAGGGTATGTCCGCGTCGGCGAGGTAGTGGCGTATCCGCGCGGCGGTATTCCGGAGCTCCTCGGGTGCGGTTATCCCCGCCCACCAGAGCCGGCCGAAGCTTCCCGGACTGCCAATCGAGAGCTCGAACGGCGTGAAGCGCACCTGTCCGAGCGTTTCAAGGACAAAGTCCGGGTCGGGGTAGTCGCCGATGAACGCGAGGGTGAGGTGGAGGTTTTCGGACTTGGTGTAGCTGCCGCGGATATTGGCAGAGCGGAACTGCTCCATTATACCGAGAAGCGCGGAGTTTATTTCGGAGTTGAATCTGATCGCTGTGAACAGTCTCATTTTAAGCTTCCTCATTTTTTACGCGTAGGATAAGTTATTATACCACGTTTCCGCCGGAAATACAATATCTGTTGAGGCAAAGCCTTGATTACAGCAGCGGAATGTGCTATAATAACAGTAACGTAAACTCACGAAAAGGAGAGTGATACCATGATATGCAGCAATTGCGGAAAAGAAATATCGGACACCGCGAAGTTCTGCCGCTTCTGCGGAACTAAGGTCGAATGGGAGATGTACTGCAAGGAGTGCGGAGCAAAGCTCCAGTCGGACAGCGCGTTCTGCTCCGAGTGCGGAAAGCCGGTCGCGGGAAATGCGGAAAGTGCGGCGGATGAAGTTCCGGTCGGGGGCTTCCGCTGGGAGGAGGACAGCGACGGAAACGTCTTTGTCACCGGTCACTCCGGGAACGGCAGCATTGTAAATATCCCGCCGGTCATAGACGGCAAGCGCGTTACGGAAATTTCCTCGGGCGCGTTCCGCGAGAACAAGGCTGTGACCGATATAACAGTTCCGCGAAGCGTTGTGCGGATCGGAAACCGTGCGTTCAGCAACAGCCCCTCGCTCAGAAGCGTGACGATAAAGGCTGAGATCACGGAGATCGGCCGGGAGATGTTTTATGAGTGCACCGCGCTTACAGATGTAAAGCTTCCGGACACTGTCAGAGTGATAGAAGCGTCGGCATTTTACGGCTGCACCGCGCTCCGGAGCATAACGATACCGGAGGGCGTGACCGAAATAGGCGCGGAGGCTTTCATGGGCTGCACCGCGCTCGAAATCGTGACGATACCGGACAGTGTTGTTGAAATAGGAGACGGTGCGTTCAAGTACTGCAAGTCGCTGAAAAGTGTAACGATACCGGCCGGCTTGAAGCGGACGGGAGAACGTGTGTTCATCGACTGTCAAGCACTCGAAAGAGCAGAAATAAAGCCCGGTGCGGAAGAAATAGGGGTACAGATGTTCTATTATTGCAGTCGGCTCAGAAGCGTCGATATACCGGACAGCGTCGTGAGGATCGGTGAGTATGCTTTTGACCACTGCCCCTCGCTTACGGTGACATACAGAGGAAAACCGTACTAACCGAAGGCGGCCGACGCAGCCGCACTCAAAGAACTGTAAGGCGATATAAACAATGCGGAAACGTGATATGAACAGAGAAACCACCGCCTTACCCGGGGAGAACGGGTAAGGCGCGGAAATATCCTCTATTTAATTGCCGGAGTAATAATTTCCCCGGCGCTTATCATGCCCGACATAATGACAACCGAA
>JAEEGL016683491.1_pt1 | contig 16957 bp, 17 predicted proteins | sample 9134231 | NCBI WGS metagenome assembly JAEEGL01 (sample SAMN16246548, study PRJNA631951) | gut metagenome | biome: gut microbiome; feature: rumen; material: fiber-attached | host: Bos | place: Iran: Karaj | collected 2018-10
GCTGAAAAACTAAAAAGATCAACATTATCTAAATTAATTTTAATTTTTCCTATTGCTTGTGTCATATCAACATGAAAATAACATTTAGGATAATTATTTAATATATTACCTATTTCTTCAATTGGTTGAATAATACCTAATTCACTATTAACAGCATTAATACTAACTAATATAGTATCATCTCTAATAATAGATTTTAAATATTCTAAATCTATTTTACCATTACTATTTACTTTAGCATAACTTATTTCATATCCTATACTTTCTAAATATTTTATTGGTTCTTCTACTGAAGAATGTTCTAAATTAGTCGTAATAATATGCTTACCCCTATTAGAATATTTAAGCGCTATACCTTTAATAGCTAAATTATTTGCCTCACTAGCTCCACTAGTATATATAACTTCACTATTTTTTATATTTAATATTTGTTTTATTTGTTCTGTTGAAGAATTAATTAAATGTTTTGCTTCTACACCTAATTTATGTAATGAATTAGGATTACCAGGATAATTTTTAGATACTTTAATAAAACTATCTAATACTTCTTCATTTATAGGAGTAGTAGCACTGTAATCTAAATAAATCATATAAACCACCTAATCAATTTTAACATAATAAATATAAAAAGAAAAGAAGTATAAATAATATACTCCTATTCAACACTAATAGATACTCCACTTAACTTAGTTTTACTATCTATTATTACAGTAGCACTCTTACTACTTGTATCACTAATTTTATCTCCTATATTTAATGTAGAACCATTATACTCTACATTTTTAAAGCTAACTTCGCTTCCTTTTCTTGTAACACTCTTTAAAGTATATTCATCATTATCTTTTTTGAAAATAACTTTATAATATGTAGGATTTGGATTAACTAATATTTTACATGTATCAGTAAAATTACCTTCATCAGATATAACTGAAACAGTTGTTTCTCCAACTTTCTTACCTGTTACTTTTCCATCTACTACATCTGCAATACTATAGTCTGTTTTGTCTTTATCCCATCTATATTTGTTATTAACAGCATTACTTGGTAAAACACTTACCTTAAGTTTTTTAGTTTCTCCTTCATTAAGAACAAGTATTTTAGGTTCAAAACTTATACCTGTTACTGCTACTGGTTTAGAAACAGTAACTATACATTTTGATTTAACTTTTTCATCTTTAGTCATTACTGTTATAGTAGCTTTACCTTCCTTTTTACCTGTTACTTTACCTTTACTATCTACTGTTGCGATAGATTCATCAGAACTTTTCCAAACAAGTTCTTGACTTGGAGCATTTTTAGGTAACACTTTATATTCTAATGTTTTATTCTTACCTAATTCAACTACTTCTTTTTCTGGTAATTCAATTCTTTCTAATTCTACTTTTTTAACAGTTACTCTAACACTTTTTTCAAAATTACCATCTTTAGTAGTTGCAGTAATTGTAGTAGTACCCTCTTTTTTACCTGTAATTAATCCTGAACTACTTACTGTTGCAATTGATTCATCTTCACTTTTCCAAATTATACCTTTATTAGTTGCATTAGTAGGAATTATTTCTGTATCTATTTTTTCATATGTATCAATACCTAAAGTAAGACTAGTTTTAGATAAATTTAATTCTTTAACTTTTATTACATCTTCTGATACAACTATTCTACAAGTTGCTGTAAATTCTCCATCAGTAGTAGTTGCAGTAATTGTAGTAGAACCTATACTTTTAGCACTTACTTTACCAATGTTATCTACTATAGCAACACTTTCATCAGAACTTGTCCATTTAATACCTTTATCACTAGCATCATCTGGAGTAATAGTTGCTACCAAAATTATTTCATCTGTTGGTAACATAGCAAGTTCTTCTTGATCTAATTCTATCTTTTCAACTGATATTTTATCAGTCTCAGATATATTACTATTACTATTTTTATCATCTTTATTTGAATTATTACTCTTCATTAAACCTTTAAATACTAATACAATTATTATAAAAATAATAACTATTATAGCAATTATAACCCCAATATTTTTTTTACTTAACTTCTTATTTTCAACTTTCTCAGTTGTTTCGTTTTCTATTTCAGTTGAATTTAAAGAATTATTTTCCTCTTCCATAACTATACAAACCCTTTCCTTATTATCAACTTACAATACAATTTTATCAAACTTAATATATACTGTCAACGAACAAATTTAAGAAAAATTAAAAACCGATATTAAAATCATATCGGTTCATTTATACTTTAATAGTTTAATTACATATTTATTTTTATTAGTTATTTTTTCTATTAATTCAAATTTATATTTCCCATTTTTTCTAATACTTATAATATCTCCTTGTTTTAAAAAATATGTTTTTTTACTATTTACTTCGTAATTAACTAAAATATATTTATTTTTAAATAATATATCTACTTGACTTCTACTACTATTAATAATAGAAGATACTATAACATCAAGTCTTAAACTATTTACTAATATACTTAACTCTTCATACTCATATTTGTAATTAGATATTAACTCTAATGGTACTTCTTCTAACTTAACATCATACTTTCCTATTTTATTTAAATTATATAGTAAATACTTTTTTATACTATCTAATGCAACTATATAATATTTATCACTAACTATAATATCTCCATATTTATATATAGAAATATTATGATTAAATAAAGATCCTAATATATCACTATGTTTTAATTTGTTTTTACATTTTATTTCTAATAATGATACTAAAGGATATTTATCAGTATAAATAATTACCTTGTTACTTCCTTCAAAAGCAGTAAAATAATTATACTTAGTATGACTTTTATTAAGATAAGAAATCACCCTTTCTTTTTCATTGGGTAGTAAAAAATCAGTATATTCTCCTCTATATATTTTTTCTACATTATTCTTTATTACTATATTATTTTCCATATTTTTTCATAAACTCTTCATATGTTACTTCTTTATCAATATAAGATCCATCATCTTTAATATATATTATACGATTTGCTAAAGTTTCAATTAATTGTTGATCGAAACTTGCAAACACTACACATCCATTAAATCTTTCTAATCCTTCATTAAGTGCTGATATAGATTCCATATCTAAATGATTAGTAGGTTCATCTAAAAATAAAGTATTAGAGTGCTCTAGCATCATTTTAGATAACATACATCTTACTTTTTCACCACCAGATAATACATTAACTTTCTTTAATGTTTCATCACCTGAAAACAACATTCTTCCTAAAAAACTTCTTACAAAAGTTTCATCTTTATTTTCAGAGTATTCTCTTAGCCATTCAATCATATTAGTATCTACATTAAAATATTTATCATTATTCTTTGGATAATAAGAACGAGTAACTGTTACTCCTACTTTCATTTCACCACTATCTGGTTCAATTTCTCCAGATAATAATCTAAGTAAAGTAGTTTTTGCTATTTCATTATTACCTATAAGTGCTATTTTATCACCTGGTTTAATATTTAATCTCATATTTTTTATAACTTCAACACCATCTATAGATTTACATACCTTATCTAAATAAATAACCTCTTTACCCAAGTATTTTTCAGGTTCAAAATTAATAAATGGATATTTTCTGCTACTTGGTTTTATTTCATCTAATTGTATTTTTTCTAATGATTTTTTTCTACTAGTAGCTTGTTTAGATTTTGATGCATTTGCTGAAAATCTTCTAATAAAATCTTGAAGTTCTGCTATTTTTTCTTCTTTCTTTTTATTAGATTCTCTCATCTGTTTTTGTATCAATTGACTAGATTCATACCAAAAATCATAATTACCAGCAAACATTGTAATTTTTTCATAATCTATATCTACCATATGTGTACATATTTTATTTAAAAAATGTCTATCATGTGATATTACAATAACAGTATTTTTAAAATCTAATAAAAATTCTTCTAACCATACCTTACTTTCTAAGTCAAGTCCATTAGTGGGTTCATCTAAAAGTAATATATCTGGTTCACCAAAAAGAGCACGTGCAAGCATTACCTTTACTTTATCTGATTCTTTTAAATCTGACATCATTTTATTTTGTAAACTTGTATCTATACCAAGCCCAGTTAAAAGTATTGCAGCATCACTTTCTGCTTGCCATCCATTTTTCTTTAAAAACAAATCTTCTAATATTCCAGCCCTAATACCATCTTCATTAGTAAAATCAGCTTTCATATATAGTTCATCTTTTTCTGTTTTTATATCATATAATTCTTTATCACCCATAATAACAGTATCAATTACACTATATTTATCATATGCATTATGATTTTGAAGTAATACAGATATTCTCTCTCCTTTACCTATTATTACTTCACCACTAGTTGATTCTATCTCACCACTTAATATTTTTAAGAATGTAGACTTTCCAGCACCATTAGCTCCTATTACTCCGTAACAATTATCTCCTTCAAATTTCATATTTACATTTTCAAATAATATTCTTTTACCATATCTAAGTCCTATATTACTTGCAATTAACATAAAATCACATCCCAACTACTCAATAATAACATAATTAATAAATTAACACAATAAAAGAATAACTATAAGTCACTCTTTATTTCATTCACATAATCAATACTAACATTTAATCTAGATGCAATATCTTTAACAGGAATATTTAAGTCAAGAAGACCAACTATTACTTTTTTTCTCTCATTATCTAGATTTCTTTTCTCAGTATCCAAATTTTTCTTCTCTGCATCTATATTTTTCTTCTCTGCATCTATCTTTTCTTTTTCTGCATCTATCTTTTCTTTTTCTGCATCTATCTTTTCTTTTTCTGCATCTATCTTTTCTTTTTCTGCATCTATCTTTTCTTTTTCTGCATCTAAATTTTTTCTCTCAATTTCAAAACCATGCATTATACAATCTCTTTCAGATTCCCATTTTGTCTTACCCTCATATTTTTTTACCATAACTTCATCACCACTTAACCTTGAAATATCAGAGATTAATTGTTCTTTGGACTTATTACTTAATATTTTTTCTATAGCATTTTCTAATTCTTTTTTCGTTTTGCATTGAAATATTTTACTCCATGTAATTAATGTATTAATCTCTTCACTTTCAGTATAGCACATGTTTTTTAAATTTTCTATATATACTACATCTAATCTAAATTTAGTTGTTAATATTTCACCTTCTTCACTAGTAATATAATATTTTTCTCTTTTCTTATTTCCATTTTTAAAAGCACATAAATTAAGTTGTATTGATTCATCTATCTTATAATAATTATTCCCTTTATCTAATTGTCTACCATGTATACTTGATAAATATAATACATTACGATCAATTATACTTTGATTCCACCCTGTAGACATTTCAATATTATAGTTTTTATTATTATACTTAAGTAACAAATCTACCTCTTTTGATTTTTCCTTTGCTCTTGCCTTTCCTATTTTTCTAGGCATTATTTTTAAATTTCCTCTAATTATATCTAATGGATAATTAAAATATGTAGAAATAAATTCTTCAAGTATACATATATTTTCCTCATTATTAAATACTTCTGTAAACATATCATCATCTGTAAGAGGTATTATTTCTCCAGGTTTTAGCACTCCACCACTTCCTTTTGAAACAATAATACATAGATCTATTTATATATACAAAAGTATAATTCTAAATTTTTATAATACTTATTAATATATTTTATATAAATTACAAACTATTATTTAATAATTAATAACTAATAATTTCTAATATTTAATTTTAATACTTATTCAATATTTGTAATTTACTTATTACTTTTTTCTCTATTCTAGATATATAAGATTGACTAATACCTAATTTCTTTGCTACTTCTTTTTGAGTTAATTCTTTATGTTCATATAAACCATATCTCATTATCATTATTTCTTTATCTCTACCACTCAATTTTTCTATTTCACTATATAATAATTTTTTCTCAGTTTCTCTTTCTAAATCTCTTGTAACTATATCACTATCAGTTCCTAATATATCTTCTAATCTTAGTTCATTTCCTTCAGCATCATAACTTAAACTATCTTCAAAACTAATTTCACCTCTTCTTTTTTTATTTTTTCTCAAATACATTAATATTTCATTATCAATACATCTTGATGCATATGTAGCAAGTTTTATGTTTTTATCTAAATTATATGTTTCTACACCCTTAATAAGTCCTATAGAACCTATACTAACTAAATCCTCTAAATCAATACCTGTATTTTCATATTTTTTTGCTAAAAAAACTACTAATCTTAAATTATGTTCTATAAGTTTATTTTTAGCTTCCTTACTACCATCTTTTACATACATTACTTCTTCTTCTTTAGTAAGTGGTTCAGGTAATTTATCTAAGCTACCAACAAAATAAACATTTTTAATAAATAAAGATTTAAATAATCTAATTATTCTTTTTATTATTCTTATCATATATCCTCCATTAATTTATTATTTAAAAGTACATCAACGCCATCAATATTAAAATCATTATCACTAATACCTAAATATATATTTTTAAATGTATTATTATTTATTGTAACTTTATCACACTTATATATTTTTAACATCATAATTTTATTTACTACTTTATATGGTATAACCCTATATCCTTCATTTAAAAATATTACTTTTCTCTTATCTATTAATATTACAGGTCTACTTTTATATGTAAGAGTATTACCACTATCTATATATCCAGTACATATTACTTCATTATCATTTATATATATATTTACTTTATAATAATTATTGTATTTATTTTTTATTATTCTTTGTTCCTTAATATATAAATATATTATCATTGGTGATGATACTATAATAATTATAAAATTAATACTTAATCCATTATTAAAAAATATTAAACCTGTATGTTTATAACTAAATTGTATATTTAATAAATATAAAGCACCTCCTAAAAATATACTTACTATATAAAAAATAATTAAATTATAACCTATATATTTAATATCTTTTCTTGGATAACTTATAATAATCATAATTATACTTAATATAAATTTTATTATAAATAAATCTAATGAATTAAAACTATAAAATAACAATAAAATACTTAGACTACCTATAAATGAACTAATAGTAATTTTTTTAATATCTATTTTTCTTTTTAATATAATACCTGTAGATATTAATAATATAAAATCTATAAAAAAATTTAATATTAATATTAAATCTAAATATATTTTCATATAATCACCTATATAATTATAAAAAAACAACATAAATAATTATGTCGTTTTATATTAATATTTAACTTTTATATTTTTTATTTCTACTGCATTTCCAAATTCATCAACTACTACTTTAAAAATCTCTGGCATATTAAGATAATCATTAAATATTACTTCATTATTAAATTCAAAAGTATATTTTCTATCTGGTGTTAAATTCAATAACTTAACCCATTTCATCAAAAAGAATGTAATAGAATATCCATGTGCAAAAAATATTATTCTTTGACCTCTATAATTTTTTAATGCTTCCATAAATACTTCATTTACTCTCTCTCTAACATCTTTTTGACTTTCTCCACCATCAGTTTTAAAGTTTTCATCATAATATTGTAATTCAAACCAATTAGGATAAATATCACTATTAGACTTGCCTACTCTTCTTTCATCTAATCTCTCATCTATAGTAACATTTAATTTTTGTTTATCTAAAAGATATTTAGAAGTTTGCAAAGTTCTTACACAATTACTAACATACACTTTATCAATATTTTGAAGTTCATCTAATTCACTTAACTTCTTAGCTCTTTTTTCACCTTCAATACTAAGAACAATCTTTTCACTTTTTAATAATGAACTTTGTGTAGTATTATATTTTTCTATTCTACCATCATCAAATTTATCAGAATGTCTTATAAAATAAAATGTAGTTAACATTGTAATCCCTCTTTCCTATTAAAATTTACATTGTCCTTGGTGGTTGCCTTCTTGATTTAATTCCTTGAACAATATCAACTATTTGACTACTTAATTTATTAACTTCATCAGCTTTAATTCTAGTACTTCCTTCCTTAGCCAATTCATCTATATGTTTATCAAGACTTTTATGAGCAAAAGAAAGTGCTCCTGTAATTGCAGTTAAAGCTATTTCATCTAATCCTAATACTGGATCTGGTACTATTAAATCTATAGTTGTAATAACTCCTGATGCCATCATTGCTGCAGATAATACACCATTAGCAATTTCTAACTTTTGTATCTTAGATGCTGTATCATCACTCATCTCCATATTTTTATATTTCTTTTTTATTCTTTCAATCTTTTTTTGTTCTTCAGAAACTACAATTAAATTTCTATTATCCATATTATTCATCCTCGTTTTCTATTTGTTCTGTTATTTCATAAAAAAATGCTAAAACTAATTCTTTTTCTTCTTCTTTAATTCCAACAACTTGTACATTATCATTATCTCTAATAACTTCTCCAATAATTATTCTACCATCAGTAACATCTTCATCCATATTGACTATAGAATACATAATAAATTCTTTTTCTAAAGCATCTATTTTAAATTCACCTAAAACAGATATTACAATATCATTTTGATTTTCATCTTTTATTGTTATTTCTTTTTCCATCTTCTCACCTCTATTATATCTTAATTATAACAATTTAAAATATTTAAATCAATATTCAATACTATCAATTATATTGCCAAATATATCATATAAAATTATTTTTTTATCTTCAATAATTAAATAACTATTTTTTGTGTTATTTCTAGGTAAACTAATTGAACCTGAATTAATATATAACATATTATCTATTTTTCTTATAAAACCTGTATGTAAATGTCCAAATATAAATACATCAATTCCATTTGGAATATTATATATATTATATTTATGTCCATGTGTAAAGAAAAAACTTTTATTATTAATATTTAAAATTACATAATCATTAAATTTAAATTCTGATACTTCTTCATCTTTATAATTATCACAATTACCTCTAATACATATTATTTTATCTTTCATTTTATTAAATATATCTACAATATCCATATAATCTTTTGATAATTCATAAATACTTCCATTATAATATAAATCACCTAATAATATTATTTTATCTATATTTTCTTTTATTACTATATCATTTATTATTTCAGCATATTTTTTTATTCCATGTATATCAGATACAACTAAATATTTCATATATTCTCCTATCTATAAATAATTATATCATTTGCTAAAGTAAAAATTCAACAAAAAAACTATGCATTAAGCATAGTCTCATATTTTATTTTACTAATTGTTTATTGTTATCATTTACTAATACTTTAGATATAGATTTAATATTATATGCACCTTCATAACCTTCTCCATCTATTGATGTAATAACTGACATTACTTTGGCACCATTTTGTTTTAAGAAATCAACTTTTTCTTGTGCATCTGCATCATGTATATCACAATATACTAATTTTCCTTCATATTCAAATACTATACTAAATACAGTTCTTTCCATATCACCATCAAAATATGGATTAAGTTCATTATTTTCATAACTAGAATCATATACATTATCATATATTTTTGATCCATCCTTAATAGTTATTTTAGAACCTAACTCTATATTGTTAATATCTTGCATATCATCTTCATTAACTGATGTATCAGCTGAATTATCATTAGTATTATCAGTTAATTCATTATATAAGTCATAATATTCATCAAAACTAACATCAAAAGGAACCTCAACTATTTCAGGAACATCATCATCATCTTCAGTATCTTTGCTTACTGGAGTATCATCAGTATCTTTACTAACTGGAGTATCATCAGTATCTTTGCTTACAGGTGTATCTTCAGTATCTTTAATAACTGGAGTATCTTCAGTATCTTTGTTTACTGGAGTATCTTCACTATCTTTTTTTACTGGAGTATCTTCACTATCTTTTTTTACTGGAGTATCTTCACTATCTTTACTTGAAGGTGTATCTTTCGTTGATTTCTCTGCTGGCATATCCTCATTCACTTTTTTACTTGAATCACTTGATAAATCAGTATCAAGATCTGTATCACTTGTACTATATGAATTATTACCAAAAGTAAAATTACTCATATTTTTAGCAGCTACATGAGCACCTGGTACTAAAACTATACTAATTGCCGCTACAGCAAACGCTCTTTTTATATTTCTTCTTCTTCTTTTACTAGAAATTGGATCTAAATTATTACCTAAAACAAAATCATTAAATTTTGTAGACATATTACTCCATAATCCTTTTGCTTTAGAACCTAATTGTAAGCCAAAATCTTTAACTAATGTAAAACCATTTGATAAAATTTCTTTAACTCTACTTGTTTTAATAACATCATCTGTATCTGATAAATCATCCATACTTAAATCATTAATATAATCTTCAATTTCTTCATCATAATAACGTCTATTTTTCTTTTTTAATAAATCTCTTAGTTTTTTATATATTTTTAAATTTTTCATATAAAAGCCCCCATTTACAAGTGTTTATTATACACTAATATCACATAATGTCAAATTTAAAAAAAGTTTATATAATATATAAACTATTTCTTTAAAATATTAGATTTATCATTAGTATATATAATATCTACATCAGTTATATTATATACTCCTTCATAACTTATTCCATCTATAGATGTTGTAACTGATACAACAATTCCACCATTACATAATAATTCATGTGCATTATAATATTGTAATTCATCATACATATCAAAGTAATATAAATGATCATTATATTCTATAGTTATTCCCTTTACTTCTCTTTTTTTACTACTTTCATAAAAAGGAACTAAAACATTAGAATTGTTTTTAGCATCGTATATATTATTATATATTTTAGCATCCTTTTTTATAGTAAATTTTGTATTATATACAAAAGTATCAAAATCTATAGATGATATTTTAATACCATTATTACTATTTAATTCTTTATTATTAGTTTTTTCCTTTTTTACTTCTTTTTTTTCTTCTCTTATAGTATTTTCTTGTATAATTGAATAATAATTATCAGTAAGTCTTGAATCATCTTTCTCTAATGCTGAAGCAGAAAAACTTATTCCTCCAGCAATAATTGATACTGCTGTACCTACTAAAGCTGCAGTTGCAGCAATTTTTCTTTTAAATTTATTAAATATACCATTATTCTTTTTTATAGGTTTTATTTCAACATAATTAGATTCACTATTTATATTTTCTACCTTTTTATCTTCAATAAAATTTCCATCAAAATTATTTATAATTTTTGAATAATCTATCTCTTTCCTCTTTAATGCTTTAAGTTTTTTTCTAACTTTTTGATTTCTTCTTACTCCATCTAAATCTCTAATTTCTTTTTGAGTTTTTTTTAGTTTTTCAAGAAGTATCAAATATTCTTTCTTTGTCATACAATCACCCTATAGGAGACTTATTATACTCATAATATTTATTTTGTCAATTATAATAAATCATTTTCATCTATTAATGGAACTATATCAATAGCAGGTTCTTCATATGGATGAACTCGTCTTATTTCATTAACTACTTTCTTAGCTATTTTTATATCGCATACAAATTCCAACTTATTTTCTTCTACTACTTCTAATTCGCTATTCTTACCAATATATGGTTTAGAATTATCACTAGGTATAAATGTACCTATTACTTTAGTACAAGCAGTACAATATTTATACTCACCTATTATACCAGCACCTAAATTACAAACAGCATCCCTTATATCATCAGTATTACTTGGTGGAATTGTAACAAATATTTTTACTCTATTTATATTTAAATTCATAATTATCACTACCTTTACTATTAATATAAATTATATCACTTTTAAAAATAAAAGTTTATGCAATGCATAAACTATTTTAAATTCTTCTCAAAATTCCAAGAATCTCTACACATATCTTCTAATGATTTTGTAGTAACAAATCCTAATTCTTCTTTTGCTTTAGTTGGATCAGAATAACATTCTGCTATATCACCAGGTCTTCTAGCAGCAATTTTATAATTAATTTTAACTCCATTAGCTTTTTCAAAAGCATTAATCATTTCAAGTACACTATATCCTTTACCTGTACCTAAATTATAAATAAATAATCCTTTTTTCTCTTTATCTAATTTCTCTAAAGCTTTAATATGACCTATCGCAAGATCAACTACATGTATATAATCTCTAACTCCAGTTCCATCTTTTGTATCATAATCATCACCAAATACACTTAAACATTCTAATTCACCTTTAGCAACTTTAGCTATATAAGGCATTAAATTAGCAGGTATTCCATTTGGTTGTTCTCCTATTAAACCAGATTCATGAGCTCCTATAGGATTAAAATAACGTAGAATTGCTATATCCCATTCATTATCTGATTTATATAAATCTTTTAATATTTGTTCAACAAATAATTTGCTAGTTCCATATGGATTAGTAGTACCTCCTACTTTACTTTCTTCAGTAATAGGTACATTATCTGGATCACCATATACAGTAGCACTACTTGAAAATACTATTCTTTTACAATTATGTTTATTCATAGAAGTAATTAATTCTAATACAGTAGCAACATTATTCTTATAATACTCAATAGGTTTAGCAACAGACTCTCCTACCGCTTTAAATGCTGCAAAATCAATTACTGCATCTATATCATTTTCCTCAAATATTTTATCAAGTAATTTTGAATCAATCATATCTCCTTCATAAAACTTTGGCTTTTTACCTGTAATAGTATTTATTTTATCTAATACATCTATCTTACTATTAGATAAATTATCTAAAATAACTACATCATATCCATTATTTAATAACTCTACACAAGTATGACTACCTATATAACCTGTACCACCAGTAACTAATACGTTCATTATCTCACCTCTAGTGATATTCTACTATATTATATATTAATTATCAATACAATTTATTATAATAACTCATATTCTCTAGATATAATTCTTTTATCTGAACAATACTCAATAATATATCTATTATCTCTTTTACATATAATTATACCTATAGTTTTATCATTAGTAATTCTTTTTAAATTATTATCTATATAATTCATATATACTTGTATTTGTCCTATATATTCTTTCTTCAACTCTGTTACTTTTAATTCTATAACTACAAAACAATTATACTCATAATTAAATAATAATAAATCTATATAATTATATCTATCTCCTATTTTTATTTTAAATTCATTTTCTATGAATGTAAAACCAGTACCTAATTCTTTTAAAAATGATGGAATATCCTCTAGTATTAATTGTTGTAATGCTTTTTCAGATATATCATTATTATTATATTTATTTCTAATTATAATAGGATTCTTAACAAAATCTGTTACATTAGTTTCCCCATTAGTAATTAATTTATTTTTTGTATCATCATCTAATCTTTCATACTCATTGCTTTTTATTCTTTCTCTTAACTGTCTAACTGATAATTTGTTTTCTTCAATCAATTTAATATAATATCTAATTTTATTTAAGTCATCATATGGTAGTAATTCAACATAATGACTATATGATAAATTTGGCGACATTGTCGCCATTTTTTTGATCAAGATATAAAATTTTTTCATTTTATTGAGTGATGATACATCATATTTAATATTTAAATCATCTATTAATCTTTTAGAATACTCTTTTATTATTCCTTCACCATAATGTTTACCTGCATCTAATAACAATTTACCAACATTATAATAAGTATTTAAATCACCTTTATTAATTGAATATTTTTTTACAGTTTTGTTTATCTCATTATTTATTAATTCTTTTTTTATCTCATTATAATAATTCATATAATACCACCTAATATATTATTAGTGATATCTTTTTAATTTCCTTTTTTTACATCAATTTATATATCTTATAATACTTCTTATAGTTTTTATATTTTATTTTAACTTATCTACTCTAACCCAAACAAAATAAATATATAGAATTATCTATATATTTATTTAACATATTTATCACTTAATACTTTAATCTTATTTTTTACAAGTTCTAATCTATCTATCTTTTTAGTATTCTTATATTGATATAATAATTCAATAATACTATATACTTCTAATCTTTCTTTAATAAATGGTATACTATTTAATTCTTCATAGTTATTTAAAAACATATCTATTAAATCTTGATAATCACTTTCTACAGTTAACATATCACTATCTGCACTAGCCCATAACCATGGCATTATAGAATACATAGATAATCTTTTAAAATCATAATCTATAGAACCTACCATATATCTTTCAAAGTCTATTAATCTTATATTACCATTACTATATATAAAATTATCAAAATGTATATCATTATGTATTATTCCAAATTTATTCTCTTTAAAAAAGATATCACACATATCAAATAGATCGTTAAATATATCTAATGATAAATTACTATCTATTATAATACTATTTATCTCATCTTTTATATATTTATTAAAATCATACTCTTTAACACTAATACTATGAAAAGTTCTTAATATATTTATTATTTTTTTTACTATATCTAATCTTTCATTACTATCTAATTTATACCATACTTCATATAATGTATTACCATCTATCTTTTCTATTATTTCATAATAATACTTTATTTTACTTTTACTTATATCATAACTATATAATTTTGGTATATATTTATTATTACTATACTTAATATAAAAATCTATTTCATGTTTAAATCTATCTTCATTATTATAATCAGTACATATTCTAACTATATATTTACCTACTTCGTATATAGTATTAGTAAAACCACTATTTATTAATTTATAATTATTATCTAAATAATCATTATTATCAATTATTACCTTTATTTCTTTATCATACTTATTATCAATACTTAATGAATTAATTATATTATACATATTACCAAAATGTAATAAATATCTATTAATTTCATCAATAGTTTTTATAACTTCTTTACTAGCTAGTTTTATTTCTTCTATATCATTAGATATAATACCTAAACTTCTATCTAAATTATATTTTAACCATTCAAATCTACCTACTAAATTACCACATATTACGTCATACCAATCTATATTATTAATACTTCTATAATTAGAATATTCTTTAAATATAGATATAAATTTTTCTTTATTAAAATTATTACTTAAAAATCCAGACCAACATAATGCAGTTTCTAATAATTCTCTTTCAGGATTTGCTATAGTAGCACATTCCCAATCAATAATAATTGGATTATTATTATTATTCCACATTACATTTTTAGGATCCATATCCATATGACATATAGTTTGATTAATATTTGATGAATTAAAACATTCATTAGCTCTTTTTAATATAGAATTATATTTCTTATAATTATCTAAGTATAATTCTTTATATTCCATATTATTAAAATTAATATTATTTATATAACTTTCCCAATCATATAATCTTTTATATTCTATTATACTAGGTTCTAATCCTATTTCTTTATAATCTAAATTATGTAATTTACCTAATATACTACCAATTTTTTTACAATGGTTAATAGTTATTTCTTCATCACTTAATACTTTACCATCAACATAGTCAAATACCATATAATAATAATCATCTAATTTAGTTAAATAATTACCATCTATACTTAATGCACTAGATACAGGTATTCCACTTCTATTTGCTAGATTAGAAATATTTTCTGATACTATAAAATTATCATATGCATCACTTCTACTCATTACTTCTTTATTTAATACTTTAATACAATATATACCATTACTAGTTTCTACTTTAAACATTTTATGCATTAAACCACCATATAACTTAGTAATACTTAATACTTTACCTAAATTATATTTAGTACAAAATTTTTCTATATTCATAATTTTCACCTTCTATCTTTAATATTTTCTACTATTTAAGGATTATCCTTCTAACATTCTTATATCATATTTCTTCATATCTTCAATACTACAATATCCTATATATGCATATGTATTATTTAATTTACTAGAATCTAATCCATATACAGTCATTCTTAAGTGTCCTTCTATAATTAAATATCTTAAATCATTACAAGTAATTAATATTACAGGAGGAAACTTATTATTCTCTAAATATTTAAGACCATCTATATATTGTTTATTAGATACATCAAATACGTTTTTACCACTATTAATTACTTTAGCAGCTATAGTAGGTTTTGAAGTATTATTAGATAATATATTCCAATAATCATAATCTATATAATATATATTATCTATATCATTAGAATTTAATTCTACATATTTCCATTCATATATATTAGGAAAATTCTCAAACAATTCTTTATTAGGATAACCTCTATATTTATTCATTATATTCATTCTTATTTTATTTTCTTTATCATTATTTATATTTCCATTTAATATAATACTATCATAAATATTTAATTCATTTAATACATTATATAAATCTTTATTAAACCTATTAGAATTTATTTCTCCTTTTAAAAATTCTAATATCATTTCATTTTCATTTGATTTTCTAATTAATTTCATTGTATCACCTCTATTAAGTCTTTTTACATATAAAAAGACTCTCAATAATAGAGAGTCATATAATCAATATATTTTATTACACGTTTAAAAGAAGTGTAATTAACCCACTATTATTGTTACATTCCATATAATATTTTACCATATAATTATTTCTCATTGTTAATCACACTCCTTTCATTTAGCAGTATATTATCATATTATTTTTATTATTACAAATTATTCAATTTTACTATTTTTATATAATTTTATTAACATTACTAATTAATAAGTTACAAACATCCTCATCACTAATTAAATTATTTGAAACATACTTTCTCATAATTACAAAAGCATTAATAATTTGAATACTCATTTTTATTGCAATATCAGAATGAAGAACACTTGAAAGCATAGCAACACCTTGTTCAGTAAAAGCATATGGATTATATCTTCTTCCGCCTCTTGCTTTTGAGGTTCCA
>JAEEGL010020684.1_pt1 | contig 16956 bp, 16 predicted proteins | sample 9134231 | NCBI WGS metagenome assembly JAEEGL01 (sample SAMN16246548, study PRJNA631951) | gut metagenome | biome: gut microbiome; feature: rumen; material: fiber-attached | host: Bos | place: Iran: Karaj | collected 2018-10
AAGAACATGCAGACATTCTTTGCAGACTATTTCAGATACGGCGATACGGTCATATTCAACCGCGTTGATGAAGAAAAAGACAATATCCCCAAATTGAGAGGTTCCGTTAAGGCCGTCAATCCCGGAATGAGCATCAATTTCCTCGGAGAAGACAACAAGATAATAAGGATCGAGGATCATCTTCCCTTCGATCTTAATAAAGATCCGTGCAATATCGCAGCTGAGGATTTCGGTCTGTTCTATACGGATGCCATGGATAATATGAAGCGCTATAACGGAAAGCGCATAAGCCTCATCGGTCAGGCTGTCATATTAAGGGAATTCAACGGCAGAGCCTTTGTCCTTCAGAGGCAGGCATATACCTGCTGTGCAGCTGACATCCAGATGATGGGTGTTCTGTGTTTCTACGATATTAAGCCCAACTTCCCTGCCGGCCAGTGGCTTAAGGCCACCGGAACCGTCAGATATTTTGAAGACGATGACGGACAGGGCGGAAAGATCAACGTGCCTTGCCTTACTGTCGAGAATTACGCAGTAACGAGCAAGCCCGATAATGAAGTTATTTATTTCAACTGACAAATAGAAAAGAGGCATTTTAAATGACAAAAGTAGACATCTTCTCAGGATTTCTGGGAGCAGGAAAAACAACATTGATAAAAAAGCTTATTGCCGACGGTTATAACGGCGCCAAGCTCGTTCTTATCGAGAACGAATTCGGCCAGATCGGTATCGACGGCGGCTTTCTTAAGGAATCCGGCATCAACATCACGGAGATGAATTCAGGCTGCATCTGCTGCAGTCTTGTAGGTGATTTCGGTACGGCTCTTCAGGATGTCATAGAGCAGTTTGCTCCCGACAGGATCCTCATAGAACCCTCCGGCGTAGGTAAGCTCTCTGATGTTGTAGCTGCAGTTAAGCGCGTTGAAGGCACAGAGATCTGCGGAACAGTTACGGTCATCGACGCTTCAAAGTGCAGGATATATCTTAAGAACTTCAAGGAGTTCTACGAGAATCAGATCAAATATGCCGGAACGATAATCCTTAGCCGTACCGGCAATATCTCACAGGAGAAGCTCGATCAGGCAATCGCACTCATAAGAGAGATCAACGATCACTCACAGATCATCACGACACCCTGGGATGACTTATCAGGTGTTCAGATCCTCAAGGCTATCGAAGAGCCTCTCACGGCTGCTGATATGGCGGCAGCACTCCTTGAGGCTGAACAGCACGAATTAGAGCATGCCCATCATCATCATGAGCACGGTGAGGATTGCGAGTGTGAGGAATGCAAGCATCACCATCACCACGATGACGATGACGACGATGATGACGATGACGAGCATGAGCACCATCACCATCATGATCACGATGATGACCATGATGAGCATGAACACCACCATCATCACGACCACGATGACGACGATGATGACGATGAGCATCATCACCACCACGATCATCATGCTGACGAGGTTTTCGATTCCATCGGATTCGAGACATCAAAGCGCTTTACAAAAGAGCAGATCGAAGATGCCCTCAAGGCATTGGACGATACTGAAAAGTACGGCATGATACTCCGCTCAAAGGGTATCGTTGCAGGCGAAGACGGCAGCTGGATCCACTTTGACTTCGTTCCTGAAGAGACGGAAGTCCGCACAGGCTCTTCCGACGTCACGGGCAAGATCGTTGTTATCGGCTCCAAAGTAAACAAAAATGCCGTCAAAGAGTTATTCGGGGTATAAGTTTTATGGGTAAAAGAGGACTTAAGATCATAGTTGTCGGCGCAGGCAAAGTCGGTGATACACTTGTAAACAGACTTGCCGAAGAAGGTCATGACATTGTCATCATCGACAAGAACGTTGACCGTCTGACTGAACTTGCAAATCTCTGTGACTGCATGGGCATAATCGGAAACGGCGCCAGCCATGAGGTATTGGAGGAAGCAGGTGTTGCTTCTGCCGATCTTTTTATCTCAGTTACAGAATCTGATGAGCTTAATCTCCTCTGCTGCACTATAGCCAAGCAGTTCAACAAGAATCTTGCAACTATCGCACGTGTCAGAAATCCTGACTACGGCAAGGAGATACCTTATCTCCGTTCCAAGTTAAGTCTTGAGATGATCATCAATCCCGAGTATGAGGCAGCTGTCGAAGCAGCGCGTATCCTCTTCCTGCCTGCCGCCATCCTTATTAATTCTTTTGCTCACGGAAGTGCGGAGATCGTAAAGATCAAGATCCCCGAAGGCAATGTTCTTGACGGAAAGACCGTTGCATATCTGGGAAGCAACTATACCAACGATCTTCTTATCGTAGGTGTCGAGCGCGGTGACGAAGTAACGATCCCTAACGGATCTTTTGAGCTTTCGGCCGGTGACATCATCTCTTTCGTCGCAACAAGAAAGGTTTGCCATTCATTCCTCAAGTCAATCGGCTTCAAGACAAATTCAGTAAGGAGCACGATAATCATCGGCGGCGGCAAATCCGCATATTATCTTGCCGACCAGCTTATCAAGACCGGAATCGATGTAAAGATCATCGAAAAAGATCCGGCCCGCTGTGATGAATTGAGCGAGCTCCTCCCCAAGGCAACGATAATCAACGGAGACGGAATCAATGAATCTCTCCTTGAAGAGTCCGGCATAAGAGATGTCGATTCAGTAGTTGCGCTTACGGGTATCGATGAGGAAAACATCATGCTCGCACTCTTTGCAAGGCAGATCTCAAAAGGCATAAAGTCGGTTACCAAGATCAACAAGATCAGTTTTACGGATGTTATAAACCGTTTGGATCTCGGAAGCGTTATCTATCCCAAACAGATCACTTCCGAAGCGATCATAACATATGCACGTGCCAGACAGGCCTCGATCGGAAGCAACGTTGAAGTAATGTATCATCTTTTCGACGAGAGAGCCGAAGCTATTGAGTTCAAGGTCATGGAGCAGTCCAATGTTACGGACAAGAAGCTCAAGGATCTGAAATTAAAAGCGAATACTCTCGTATCATGCATCAACCGTTCCGGCAAGATCATTATCCCGACAGGTAATGACTCCATCGAAGTCGGCGACAGTGTCATGATCGTAACAAAAAATAAGGGCTTTACCGCTTTGACGGATATCTTAAGATGAACATAAAAATGCTCATTTACATCCTGGGCAAGATCCTTATGATCGAAGGGATTCTTATGATCCTGCCGGTCTCCTGCGGAATAGTATATGGAGAGGCCGAACTTTTCACATACCTGATATTGGCATCGGTTTATATTCTTGCCGGATATCTTGTCTCGTTGAAAAAACCCAAGAACATGACAGTCTTCATAAAAGACGGCTGTATCGCCACAGCTCTTTCCTGGCTGGTTTTAAGTGTCTGCGGATGTCTTCCTTTCGTTATCACCAAAGAGATCCCGTCTTTTACTGATGCAATGTTCGAGACGGCCTCAGGATTCACTACGACCGGAGCAAGTATCCTGACCGACATAGAAGCAATGTCCCACACATCTCTTCTATGGCGTTCCCTGACACACTGGATCGGAGGAATGGGAGTTCTTGTATTTCTTCTGGCAGTAGTACCTATGACCGGCGGTTCCAACATGAACCTTATGAGAGCAGAAAGCCCGGGACCCACCGTCGGAAAGATCGTACCCAAAGTAAGATCCACAGCCAAGATGCTCTACTACATTTACATGGCTATTACAGCGCTTGAGATAGTTATCCTTTTTGCCTGCGGTATGCCCTTATTCGACAGTATCTGCTCCGCATTCGGAACTGCAGGTACCGGAGGTTTTGCAGTAAGGAATGACAGTTTTGCCTCATATGCGCCGCACCTTCACTGGATAGTTGCAATCTTTATGTTAGTGTTTGGTGCAAACTTCAATTTCTATTACTTTTTAACGACCAGGCAGTTCAGCAAGGCATTTAAACTGAGCGAAGTAAAAGTATATCTTGCCGTGGCTGCCGTTGCGACAGGAGTCGTCTGCTTTTCTATCTTCGGAATCTACGGAAATCTTGAAGAGGCATTAAGACACTCACTTTTCCAGGTGGCAACCTGCATGACGACAACAGGTTTTGCGACGACAGATTTCGACCTGTGGCCGGGACTAGCCAAATTCGTTCTTGTAGCCCTCATGTTCATCGGTGCCTGTGCCAGTTCGACCGGCGGCGGTATCAAGATCTCAAGGTTCCAGATCATGTTCAAGGCTCTCAAAAGAGAGATCGAATCCTACATTCATCCCAAAACGGTCAAGAAGATCCACCTTGACGGCAAGACTGTAGACAGCGATGTTGAACGTTCTGTTGCTCTTTACTTCTTTATTTATCTGATAGTATTTGTCTTTTCGATGTTTATAGTAGCATTCGAAGGGCACGACCTTGTTACAGTCTTTACTTCCGTAGCGGCAACGCTGAATAATATCGGTCCTGGACTGTCACTTGTCGGACCTACACAAAACTACAGTTTCTTCTCGGATCTGACCAAATGGGTGCTCATCTTCGATATGATCGCAGGCAGACTTGAACTTATACCTGTGCTCGTATTCCTCAACCCTTTCACATATAAGGGAATAATCAAAAAAGTTCCGGGGATCAAATAAACTCAGCACTCGTACAAAGCAGGATCGATCTTGGTGTATCTGATTATCTCTTCCATTCTCGGACGGTCAAGATAAGCTACAAGAGAGAATGCTTTGCCTGATTTGCCTGCACGGGCGGTACGGCCTATCCTGTGAAGATAGAGCTCGTTCTCTTTAGGGATATCGTAATTGAAGATGGCTTCTATATCATCGACGTCTATTCCTCTTGCCACTACATCCGTAGCTACGAGCACGTCGAACTTTCCTGCCCTGTACTGATCCATAACTTTGTTGCGGACACTCTGACTTATATCACCGTGAAGGACTTTTGCAGATACTCCGGCCTGTGTCAGCTGCTGGCCGATCTTTGAGGTCTGTGCCTTCGTATTGCAGAATACGATCACCTTTGTCAGATCCTCTTTTGCCATTATCCTGATTATCGTCTTCAGTTTATCCTTTTCAGGACATTCGACAATATACTGATCGATGTCGGGATGGTCTTCTGCTTTAGGCATAACGTCTATCTCTGCACTGTCTTTCATGAACTGCCATGTAATATCCTGTATCTCTCTGGGCATGGTAGCCGAGAACAGCGCTATCTGTTTATCTGTTGGCGTCAGAGCCATAACTTTTCTGATGTCGTTGATAAAGCCCATCTTGAGCATCTCATCCGCCTCATCGAGGACAAGGGTGTAGATATTCGAGATATCAACCAGATCCCTCTCGGCCATATCGATCAGACGTCCGGGAGTTGCAACGATCACCTGTGGCTTCTTCTGAAGTTTCTCTGACTGAAGGCGCATGCTCTGACCGCCTATGAGAGCAACAGCACGGAATCCTTTTATGAACTTTGCAAGACCTTTTATCTCTGTCGTGATCTGAAGTGCAAGTTCTCTCGTGGGACAAAGGATCAGTGCCTGGACGAATTTGGAATCCATATTGAGATATTCGAGTATCGGTATCCCGAATGCAAAAGTCTTGCCCGTGCCTGTCGGTGCCTTGGCAATAACACTGATATTGTCCATCATCAGCGGTATGGCTTTCTGCTGAATAGTCGTGGGCCGCTTTACTCCCATCTTCTTTAATGCATCCATGACCTCTGGTGACAGGTCAAGATCGGCAAATGTCTTTATATCGTCCATTGTTTTCCTTAAACTTATAAATCTTTCCGCAAAACTATATCACACATGAACCTTTATTTGTAGAAATATATGATCAGCATATTATTAAATAAATTACATTAAAAGTTTGTTCTATAATAAGGTCAGGCTTAAGACCGCCGGCTACTTTTTTTATAAGGAGTTCTTATATATGGCAAAACGTGTTTTCCTGATAATACTTGACAGCTTCGGAATAGGCGGCGCGCCGGACGCCGGTAAGTTCAAAGATGAAGGAAGCAACACGCTCGCCGCAGTTCTCTCCTATTCAAATGATCCTTTTCCGAACCTTTCGAAAATGGGTCTTTTGTCCATAGACGGCGAAGACGATCCGAGGATCACGGCATATAAGGATGCCCAAAGCTTTATTCCTGCTCCTGTCGGCTCTTATGCCAGAGTAAGGGAAATATCTGCGGGCAAAGACTCCACAATAGGACACTGGGAGATCGCCGGAATAATATCCGACAAACCTCAGCCGACTTATCCTGACGGATTTCCCGGAAATGTCATCAGAGATCTCGAAAAGGCAACCGGCAGGAGTTTTCTTTGCAACAAACCGTACAGCGGAACGGACGTAATCAGGGATTACGGCGAGGAGCATATAAAGACCGGCAAGCTCATCATCTACACATCCGCTGACAGTGTGCTTCAGATAGCGGCACATGAGGAAGTTGTTCCGGTCGAAGAGTTATATGACATCTGCAAAAAAGCACGCGAGGTCATGTGCGGGGATAATGCGGTCGGCAGGATCATCGCAAGACCTTTTATCGGTGAACCCGGCAATTTCACAAGAACAGCCAACCGCCATGATTTCTCTCTGGCGGCCCCTTCTTCCACGATGCTCGATATTCTAAAAAAGGAAGGCTACGACGTTATATCCGTCGGCAAGATCTATGATCTTTTTGCCGGAAGGGGGCTTACGGAGAGCAATCCGACAAAGAGCAACACGGACGGCATCAATAAGACGATAGAGATCATGGACAGAGACTTTAACGGTCTTTGCTTCACCAACCTGGTTGACTTTGACATGAAATACGGTCACCGTAACGACATTGAAGGTTATTGTACGGCTATGCACGAGTTTGACGATGCTCTCGGTACGATACTTTCCAAGCTCAGAGAAGACGACCTTCTCATCATCACCGCCGATCACGGCTGCGATCCGTCAACTGATTCAACAGATCATTCCAGGGAATGCATCCCGCTCCTGATCTACGGGGACGGATACAATACGCCTTGCAACATGGGCGAACTTACGGGATTTAACAATATCGCAGGGATCGTTCTTACTTCGGTCATGTCAAGAAGCTATAAGAAGAGCTTCTCACCTGATGCAGACGCCAATAAGCCTGATCCCGGAAATATCATGAGTTATGTCGATCTCACAAATCTTAAGACAACAGCTACGATCGACGATATATCTTCTCTGATAGAGAGAGCAGTATCCTTGAAAACGGCCTCTGTCTGCATCCCGCCCTGTTATGTGAAAGATGCGGTCCGCATCTCCAATGGCAGAGTCGCAGTCTGCACGGTCATAGGATTTCCCAACGGATACCAGACGACCGGAACTAAAGTCTATGAGGCAAAAGAAGCCTGTGATAACGGCGCTTCCGAGATCGATATGGTCATCAATATCAACTTCGTCAAATCCGGCAGATTTGATGAGGTGTATGAAGAGATAAAGCTCATAGCAGACTCAGTCCATAAAAAAGGTGCTATTCTTAAAGTTATCATCGAGACATGTGATCTTACAGAAGATGAGAAGATCCGTCTTTGCAAAACAGTAAGTGAGGCAAAAGCTGATTTCATTAAGACATCCACGGGATTCGGCAGTGCGGGAGCAACTGTGGAGGATATAGCTCTCATGCGGAACAATGTATCTCCAAACGTGCGGATCAAGGCTGCAGGCGGCATCAGGACCGTCGAATCCGCCAAAGAGATGATCGAAAACGGGGCTGTCAGGATCGGAGCATCAAAACTCGGCGGATAAAACAAAAATTTTGTTCGTTTTTCGCTAAAAACAGATTTTAGTCCCAATAATCGAACTTATCTTGTGATATAGTACCTTCAGAAAAGAACATTTGATCATTTTTGGAGGTTTTTTCTATGTCACCACTCGATATGCTTATATTCTTCTTCTTTATTCTCGTTACCATCAAGGCGGTATCTGTCAGCATAGATTACTGGAAGGATGCTGATGAAGAAGCTTCTCTCAGTCAGACTCATAAGATCAGGCGCAGAACTGCCGTTTCAGGAGCTGCCGGCTCCGTGATCAATCCTTCTGCCCGCATCACACCTATCAAGCGCGCAGATGCAAACATATCGGCATCTGCCGTATCCTCAAAGTCACAACGTCATTACCATTTGAATGATAAGGGTGCAGCTTAAGTCCCGACCAACGACCGCTCGCTTTTACCATTTTTTCTCCGTAAAAGGGATTATCCGGCCTTGCTTGCCTATACTGTTCTCCACACACCTCATAAAAAAGCAGGGCCGGGATATTTCCCGACCATACTGAATAATTCAAGCAACTTAAGTATCCTCTGATCAGAACGATACCTTATTCTTACCTTCTCTCTTGGACTTGTTGAGTTTTCTCTCGGCTTTTGACAGGAGATCTGAAATGTCCGGATCCTCGTTATTGAACAAAACGAGACCTGCCGATATCGTGATCTTCTCTCTCTTGCCTTCAATGATGACCGGCTCTGAAGCTGCAAGTTCCACAAGCTTTTTGGCAATTCCCACTGCGGTTATCTTGTCTGTATCAAGAAGCACGATAGCGAACTCGTCTCCGCCGGTCCTGAAGCAGGTATCCTCTTTTCTGACATTGGATACGCAAAGTTCAGCTACACTTCTCAGAACCTGGTCACCGTTCTGCTGACCATACAGATCGTTAACGTGCGTCATATCGTCAACATCGAGTACAAGGAGCGCAAATGTACTGCCGTCAGTCCTTCTCTCATAAAGGCTGGCATATTTTTCAAGTGTCTCATAGAAATACCGTCTGTTGTAAAGACCGCTCAGATCATCAACACGGGCCAGTCTTTCCATCTTGTGATAAGAGCGCTCGAGCTCGAGTTCCAGTTTCTTCTGTTCGGTTATGTCACGGCTGATCCCCCAGGTTCCGACTATCTCATTATTCATATCATAAAGAGGATACTTGGAAGCACTGTAGTATCTGACGTCATCATCCTCACCGAGCTGTTCTTCTATATTGAGAACAGGTTTTCCGGTCCTCATTATCTCAAGTTCTATCTGTCTTGCCCTCTCGGCAAACTCAGGCGGGAAAAAGTCCTTGTCAGTCTTACCGATGAGTTCATCAGGCTTTATCGCGCCAAACTGATTGGCATGCATATAGTTATTCCAGATAAACTTTGAATCCTTGTCCTTGAAATAGATCGTATCCCTTCCATATTTACGAATGGTATCTATTACGAGCATGTCGTTGATCTGCATCTTTTTCCAAAAACTTGCTTCCGGCATTGATCTCACCTCATAAATATTTTTCCGTCAGAAAGGCTTGCCTTCGCCTTCTTTAACATCCAGCCCTTCCATTACAAAAGCCTGATAATATGTATCACAATCAAATGCAGCAGGAGTAAACACACCGGGCTTCTGCCACTTATCCTTACACATGAGCTTTACTCCGGCGATAAGGGCTGTTCCTTTCATATAATCAAAAGCATTAATGTTGTATTTAAGATATGTCTCATCGTTAAATTCCTTGAGGATGTAAGACTTGGTAAGTTCCTTATCATCCCTCTTGCTCTGCCCGGTGATATATATCTCGTAAGAGGCCATTCCGCTTGCCTTCTCCTCAACATCCTTAGCAGCATTCGCATCTGACTGCTTGGGAAGTATCGAAGCAAGAAGATCTACAGGAGCCACTTCGACATTTCCGACTTTTACAGGCTTATCTGACAGAAGGCCCAGATCTCTTAACAGATCAAGTTTGTTTTTAGGAGCAACATGTTCCTTCTTCGGCTTTCTGCCGAGCTTAAAATATCTGACACTGACTGCATCCGGGAATTCCTTGAGCAGGTCAGTGAGCATGGGACTTGAAGCAAGATAGACCTTGGTCCCGGAAGCTGACTTGCCTTCGATCGTCATGGGGTCAACTTCAACAACCTTACCTTTTTCCACATAAAAGACTTTCTTGCCCGGAGCATCTTTGAGGGCGATCAGCGGAGCCTTGACATCTTCGGAATATAAAGTGTCATCAATATCTTTCTTTTTGCCTTTTGATGTCTCCTTCTTCTCTCCTGAGACTGAGACTATATCTATCTGCTCGATCTTTTTGAAATGATATAAAGATGCATGTCTGATGATAGTATTGGCTGCACCGGGAACAAGACCGGCACCGCAGACAGCAGTCTTTCCGTTTTTCTGGAAATCGCTGAACTTTTCGAATTGTTTAGAAAGAAGTGAAAGAGGTGACGGGAAATCCGGCACGCCGAAAAGTGTTCCGTCTATATAGTCGCATTTAGCCTTGATAGCCAGATTCATTGCATCCAGAGCCAGTTCAGACGGAAGCAGATTTACCACAAGGTCAGGCGCGAAGATCCTTACCATCATCATTGCGCCTTCAACATTGTTCATATCAATACCTGAAGTTGTGATCCTGACACCCATGCCGGCTGCCATTTCCTTAAGCTCGTCACAATCTTCTTTGTTACGGGAAGCAAGACAGATGCCGGAAACGTAGGATTGATACCTGCAAAGTTCAGTGAGCAGACGCTTCGTTAATTCATTACAACCGAGAATAAGCACCCTTTTCATTGATTATCCCCAACGTCCTTTCAACAAATCTTTTAATATTTTACTTAAAAAAATACTAATGAGCAAACGAAAGAATACACAAATTTTAGGTCTTTTGTGCATATACCTTGCGCCTTAAACAAGAGTAATATACCGATATCCTAATTTCAATTAAGGAGAACGGTTTATGAAGACATTTACTAGAATCGCAGCAGGTTTTCTTTCTGCAGCTCTTTTGCTCGGAATGACATCCTGCGGCGCAGCAAAGAAGAAGCTCCAGATCCTTGACACTGCCTATGCTGTTGAAGATTACGCTATGGCTATCAGCAAGGACAACGATGGACTCAAGGCAGCTATCGACCAGGCTCTTTCAGAACTCACAGAAGACGGCACTATCCCTTCTATCATCGAGAAGTACATTCCTTCCGGTGCAACTATCGAGAAGAAGGAATCTGTTGAATCTGCTTATCCCGAGTTCACAACGATCAACGAAGGCAAGCTCATCATGGCTACAAATGCTTTCTTCCAGCCTTATGAGTATCACGAGGGAGATAACATTGTAGGTATCGATCCCGAGATCGCCAAGGCTGTTGCCGACAAGCTCGGTCTTGAACTTGTTATCGAGGACGTTGAGTTTGATTCCATCATCGCAGGCGTTCAGGCAGGCAAGTACGACATCGGATGCGCAGGCATGACGATCACAGAGGACAGACTTAAGTCCGTTAACTTCTCAACACCTTATGCAACCGGCGTTCAGTCTGTTGTTGTAGTTGAGGGTTCAGAGATCACAGACGTTGATAAGCTCCTTGCAGGCAGCTATAAGGTTGGCGTTCAGACAGGTACAACAGGAGACATCTATATGTCTTCATCACCTGAGGACGGCGGTGTCGGTGAAGACAGAGTTGAGCGTTTCGCAAAGGGTAACGATGCGATCATCGCACTCCAGTCCGGCAAGATCGATGCAGTCGTAATCGATAACGAGCCTGCTAAAGCATTCGTTGCAGCAGCCAACAAATAATCGGTCTGACAATTCAAAATGAATCAGGGTGTCTTCAAGAAGGGACACCCTTTTCATTTTCTTTTCGAAATGATTTGCCGACATATTTACATATTGAGACAAAGCTTATCCTTATTTATAATTAGAAATACTTCCCGGAGGGTAAGACTTTAGAGTTAGAGGGATATTCAATGTTAACAAAAAAAGCCAATCAGATACTGATCTTCGGCATACTGTCAATCGCGTTTTCGTGGCTGCCGGCAGCAGGTCTCATACTTGCCGTGATCACTTTTATCCTGTTTTTATCTGATAAGACCGTTAAGTCCAGTATGAAAGCCGAGATAGGAAGAACACTTGCCATAATCGGTCTGATCGTTAACCTTATTGCCATTGCTTATGTACTGCTCTTTATGCCTTTAAACAATGCGCCTTCGGGACTGATATCACTCCGTGAATCTTTTTATGCGACATCATTTTATTCGGATTTCGAGAACAATTTCATAACAGAAGACCGTTATAACTATATCTTCAAAGGTCTTGTGGTCACATTCGAAGTAACTCTGTTCGCTGTCCTTTTGGGAATAGTTCTGGGCGTTATCGTGGCTCTCGTCAGATCTTCTTATGACACGATGAAGGACGAACTTAAGGGCGGGTTCGGCAAAGCTCTTCTCTATTTCTTCTATAAACTTTGCGGAGTTTATCTTACTGTCATCAGAGGAACTCCTGTAGTTGTTCAGCTGATGATCATTTATTTCGTTATCTTTGCATCATCAAATAACAAGATCATGGTTGCCACCCTCGCATTCGGTATCAACTCAGGTGCATATGTGGCTGAGATCATCAGAGGCGGAATCATGAGCATAGACAAAGGGCAGTTTGAAGCCGGCCGTTCCCTTGGATTCGGTTATATAAGGACTATGGCTTTCATCATCATTCCCCAGGCTTTTAAGACTGTGCTTCCCGCTCTTGCAAACGAATTCATCGTTCTGATCAAAGAGACTTCCGTATCAGGTTATGTCGGACTCCAGGAGCTTACCAAAGGCGGAGACATTATCAGATCCAGAACCTACTCTGCGTTCATGCCTCTTATAGCTGTTGCTATCATCTATCTTGTGATCGTCATGTTCTTCAGCTGGCTTGTATCGCTGCTCGAAAGGAGGCTCAAGAACAGTGAGCGCTGATAATAACGTAATCATATCCGTAAAGGATCTTAAGAAATACTATAACAACGATGAGGTCAAGGCCCTGGACGGTGTTACAACGGATATCAAAAAAGGTGAAGTTGTCGTAGTCATCGGTCCATCCGGTTCCGGCAAATCGACCTTCCTCAGATCTCTTAATCTGCTTGAGCGCCCGACAGGCGGCACCATCACTTTCGACGGCAGTGATATCATGTCTCCTTCGACTGATATCAACAAGCTCAGACAAAAAATGGGAATGGTATTCCAGCACTTCAATCTGTTCCCTCACCTCACAATCCTACGCAACATGACTATAGCTCCAATGAAGCTTCACGGTCTTTCAAAAGAGGATGCCGAGAAAAAAGCATACGCTCTTCTTGAAAGAGTCGGACTTGCTGACCGTGCAGGAGCATATCCTTCACAGCTTTCAGGCGGTCAGAAGCAAAGGATCGCCATCGTAAGAGCTCTTGCAATGGATCCCGAAGTCATGCTTTTCGACGAGCCTACAAGTGCTCTTGATCCCGAGATGGTAGGAGAAGTTCTTGATGTTATGAAGAATCTTGCCAAAGCGGGAATGACCATGGTCTGTGTTACTCACGAGATGGGATTTGCCCGTGAAGTCGGTACTAGGGTTATATTTATGGATTGTGGTAGAATTATCGAAGAGAACACGCCTGAAGAGATTTTTAATAATCCACAGAACGACAGGCTTAAGTCATTCTTGCAGAAAGTATTGTAATCAGGAGGGGACATTCTATGTATTGTGAATCATGCGGCTCTTTCATTCCGGACGGTCAGTCATTTTGTTCTAACTGCGGATCACCTGCTCCTCAGGCTGCACCTCAGCCTGTAGCTCAGCCGGCAGTTCAGCCTGTAGCTCAGCCCGTTGCTCAACCCGTTCCTGTTGCACAGCCTGTTCCGGTTGCACAGCCTGTTCCGGTTGCTCAGCCTGTAGCTCAGCCCATGGCTCAGCCCGTTGCTCAGGCTGTACCCGTAGCACAGTCCGTTCCGGTTCAGCCTGTTTATCAGCAGCCGGTATATACCCAGCCTGTTTACACTCAGCCCGTCATGGTTGCAGCCGCACCGGTCAAGCGCGGAAACGGCGCTGCAACTGCAGGATTGGTATTCGGCATCCTTGCTCTCGTTTTATCCTGGATACCCGGATTCAATATTTTTACCACCGCTTTATTCGGTCTGTTAGGTCTGATCTTCTCTATAGTCGGACTTGTAAAAAAGAACGCCGGCGGAAAAGGCAAGGCTGTCGCAGGCCTTATCCTCACCGTACTCGCTGTTATCGTTACGATCGTCTATTATGTTGCTATAGCTTCATATCTGACAAATGAGCTCGGAGATCTTGACGAAGATACTGTCTATTCGTGGCTTGAGGAATTCGAGACTATGGATATGTATGACACAGCATTCGATTACACTGATTCCGATTTCTATATCAACGGCGACTACGTTACCACAGAGAACGGTTATGTCAGCGGTGTTCTTCATATCGACACCTATTTAGTAGATTTTAATTAATCTTATCTGACACTTTCCTACATTCAGAAAAGATCAAGAAGGAGATATTATGATCTGTGAATCCTGCGGTGCCACTATTCCTGACGACGCATCTGTTTGTCCCGAATGCGGGGTGTCCACATCTTTATTTCTTGAAAAACCTGTTCTTCAGACAGTAGCTCAGACTGTTCCCGGCTTTGTGAAAAAATCGGGAGCTGTATCTGCCGACCCTGGTCAGACCGAAGAACTTCCAGCCGGGAATCAGGAGCAGCCGGTTAACAGATCTAACTCTTCCGCCTATCAACCTGCCAAAAAGCAAAACAGTGCAAGATCCGGATCGGATAAAAACGGATTTGCTACTTTGAGTCTGGTTATCAGCACCGCAACTTTATTGATCGGTGGTATTATCCTGCTTTTGTGGATCTTATTGAATATCTGGCTGGATATATTCAGCCTGTATACTTATTTCATGTTTGCACTGCCTGCAGCATTTTTATTATCAATTATCGGTATTATTTATTCTATCAAAAATCCGAAGACCGCATTCAATGCATATTTAAGTCTTATCTTTTGCTTGCTTGCAGCTGCTCTGTTTTTCTATGTTTTCAAGTCCTGCATAGTACCTCATGTTATGAAAAGTGTTTCCGGATTCCTTATTCCTGGTATGCAAAGATTTATTTTTAATTAGTTTTCAGCAGAAATACATGTATTTCTTAATCAGATAACAAAGGAGTAAAAATATGCTTTGTGAAGCCTGCGGTTCCACTATTCCCGATGATGCAGCCACCTGTCCTGAATGCGGAGTTTCCACATCTTTATTTCTGGTAAAACCTGCTCTTCAGACAGCAACTCAGACTGTACCGGATTTTGTTAAAAAACCGGGCTCTCAGCCTGAAGTTCAAACAGATGATATGCCGGCTAACACTCCTGATACTCAACAAACCTCCGTTCAACAACAGGTTGCATCTGATACTGCTGAAATACCTGTAAATCCAAAAGTCCAGCAAGAAGCTAATCAACAGCGCGTTATCCATAAAAACACAAAGAGAATAAATGTCTCAGTATTTATCAGTCTTTTCCTTGGTATTATAATTTTGTTCACAAATATCTTGTTTGCGCTGGGTTTCTCGGGATCAGAGAATTATTTTCTCTGGATTTTTGTTGCTTGGATTGTTGATTTAGTATTCTCTTGTATAGGATTATCAGAAAGCAAGTCTATACCGGAAAGCAAGCCAATAGCTATTGCCGGTTTGATTATTTGCATTATTGATTTCATCATTACTATTCTTGTTTTTTGGTTTGTTATTTTGCCAATAATGATGAAGCACATTTTTGCTTCTTTACCTACGGGATTCCCCTCAGGGCCAATTTAAAAATTCCTTTTAAGAGAGTTGTATTATGAATTGCGAATCATGCGGAACACCAATCAATGAAGGTCAGACATCCTGTTACAAGTGCGGAGCACCCGTCCTTCCTAAAACAGACCAATCGTCAGAAATGAATAAAGTCCTAAATGATCCTACGGCTGCAGAACAGAAACTCCCGCCGTTTGTTCAGGCACAGTCTGATGTTCGGCAGGCTGCAGCACAAAAAGCTGCAAAGAAAATAAACGTCTTCGCATATATCAGTCTTTTCCTCGGTATTATAGCTTTGATCTTAGTTATTTTGTCTGCGCGGGGAAACTCGGGAACAGTGAGTCTTTTTGAATATGCTTTTTTTGCTTTGTTTGCTGATATAGTGTTCTCTATAATAGGATTTATTAAAAGCATGTCAATTAAAGAAAGTAAACCAATAGCTATCGCAGGTTTGATAATTTGTATTATCGATTTCATTATTACACTTCTTGTTTTTGCCTTGATAGTTTGGCCTATAATGTATCAAAGGTTTTATCAATTTACCCATAGTGGACCATTTTAATATTTTCTGTTTTCGGGAGTTGTATTATGTATTGTGAATCATGCGGAACACCGATCAATGAAGGTCAGACTTCCTGTTACAAGTGCGGAGCGCCCGTCCTTCCTGAATTAGTCCAGACAGAAGAAAAGGACAAAGTCCTTATTGATCTTACGGCTGCAGAACAAAAGCTCCCGCCGTTTGTTAATGCCCCCGGTTCTGAACCGGAAATTCAAGCAGATACCACGCAGACTCAAACTCCTGCTAATCAACCCGACGCTCCGCAGAAGGTTGCGTCTGCTACGGCAGAAATACCTGTAATATCAACAGTTCAACATAACACATATAAGAAGTCTGCAGCACAAAAACCTGTCAAAAGAGTTAACGTCTGTGCATTTATTGGCCTTTTCCTTGGTGTAGCAATTATGCTTATAGAGATTTTAACTTTACTTAAATTATTGGACATCAGTTATTGGAATATTGGCATGCTAATTGCTTGGATTGCAAGTTTTGTGTTCTCAATAATAGGATTAGTTATAAAAGGGAATAAGCCAATAGCTATTATTAGTATTATTATAAGTGTTTTAAATATAGTTCTTTTTTATTTTATAGTTAGATTTATTCTCATGCCTGAGTTTCTTGAAAGAATAGAAGACATGCTTCCTCCTCCCATGCCGGGGGTTATTTAAACTGACCATAGAGAATCAGACATAAATAAGATTTATAAGTTTTTATCTTACTATGAATAACTAAAAAATGCAAATTCCGCTCCGACGGTAAACAATTTCCGCTAACAGCGGTAAACTCGTTCCGCACCAAACGGTAAGACTTTCCGTTTCATCGGTAAAGCATTTATCCCGTGCTATAGTCTTTCTGTAGTTATTAAGCTACGGAAAGG
>JAEEGL010447841.1_pt1 | contig 16956 bp, 14 predicted proteins | sample 9134231 | NCBI WGS metagenome assembly JAEEGL01 (sample SAMN16246548, study PRJNA631951) | gut metagenome | biome: gut microbiome; feature: rumen; material: fiber-attached | host: Bos | place: Iran: Karaj | collected 2018-10
ATCCGCCCCCGGAAGGATGGGTCCATGCCCAGGGACGCCAAACTGGCGAAACTGGTCTACCGCCATATCGGCGATACCGACCGGTACCACCTGATCGAAGTGGAACTCCTGACCGGCCGGCACCACCAGATCCGTTGCCAGCTCGCCGGAATCGGCTGCCCGATCAAGGGAGACTTGAAATACGGTGCCCCCCGGTCCAATCCGGACGGGGGAATCAGCCTCCACGCCCGCAGCATCCGTTTCGTCCATCCCGTCCGCAAGGAGGAGATGACCGTTACCGCCCCGCTCCCTTCCTCCTGGAAAGGGCTGGAATCCTTTGACAATCAGTAATCATATGAATAAGATTTCAGTATCAGTCATGTGCTCGGACCTCCTGAATCTGGAGAAGGATATCCGGATTCTGGAGAAGCTGGGCGTCGATATGCTCCATGTCGATGTCATGGATGCGCATTTCGTTCCGAACCTGACATTCGGCCCCGATTTCATCAAGGCCATGCAAGGTAAGACGCATCTTCCGCTCGACTGCCATTTCATGGTCACGGACCCCTGGCTCATGTTCGGAAAGCTCTCCCTGCGGCCGCAGGACATCTTTACCGCCCATGTCGAACTGAAAGAGGTGGACTACCGGGCCCTGGCGGAAAAGGTCCATGAGACCGGCGCGCGCTTCGGCCTCGCCGTCAACCCCCTGACCCCCGTGGAAGAGCTGGAACCCCATCTGGCCTACCTCGATACCGTAACCCTGATGCTGGTCCATCCCGGTTTCGCCGGGGCGAAGATGGTCGAAGGAATCATGGACAAGGTAAGGGAATGCCGCCGCTTCCTCGATGATAAAGGATGCCCGGACATTGAAATATCCGTGGACGGCAGCGTCAGTGCGGAGCGGGCCGCCTATATGGCCGGACTTGGCGCGGGCATCTTTGTCGGCGGGACAGCCGGCATTTACCGGAAGGGCATGGCCCTGGAAGAAACGATACCCATTTTCAGAAAATCCATCACATTATGAAAAAGACTCTCCTTTTTTTGCTGCTCTCCTGCCTGACCCTGTCGGCCTCCACCTGCAGCCTGCAGAAAAAAGCAGCCTCCGACCCCGCTACCGATCCGGCTCCTTCGGATCCCGTCGTTCCGGTTACGGCGAATCCGGATCCGGACGCTCCGACCGTCTATTTTACGTCAGATATCAGCGCACAGGGCCTGGTCAGGGTTTACGAAGCCCTGGGGGTCACTCCCTCGGGACGGGTTGCGGTGAAAATCTCTACCGGAGAGTCTTCCCGGAGCAACCACCTGAATCCGGATCTCATCAAGGATCTCGTCCTCAAGGTCGGCGGGACGCTGGTGGAGTGCAACACAGCTTACGGCGGCAACCGCTCCACGACCGAGAAACACCGCAAGGCGATTGCCGAACGGGGATATGAAAAAGTGGCGCCCGTAGATATCATGGACGCCGAAGGGGAGATCCGGATTCCCGTCAAGGACAGCAAGCACATCAAGTACGACATCGTGGGCTCGCATCTGCAGAACTACGATTTTATGGTGAATCTGGCCCATTTCAAGGGCCATGCGATGGGCGGATTCGGCGGTGTGCTCAAGAACCAGAGCATCGGCGTGGCCTCCTCTTCCGGCAAGTTGTATATCCATTCCGCCGGCCGGAGCACGACCCGCTGGATGTCGGATGACCAGGACGGATTCCTGGAGAGTATGGCCGCCGCCGCACAGGCTGTCCATGACTATTTCAAGCAGGAAGGACGGAATATCCTCTATATCAACGTAATGAACAATATGTCCGTGGACTGTGACTGCGATGGGAATCCTGCCGCACCGCGACTCAAGGATATCGGCATCCTGGCTTCCGTCGATCCGGTTGCGCTGGACAAGGCGTGCACGGACCTCGTCTTCAACCATGCGGATGCTTCCGGAGATGATGCCAAGCCGCTCCAGGAGCGGATCAACCGTCAGCACGGCCTGCATATCCTGGAATACGCCGAAAGCATCGGCCTGGGCGTAACGAAGTATAACCTGGTTGATATAGACCGGCGCTGAGAGGAACGATGATAAGGATCCTCTTCGTCTGCCACGGGAATATCTGCCGGAGTCCCATGGCGGAATTCATCCTGAAGGCGCTCGTGAGGGCAAGGGGACTGGAGAACCGGTACTATATCGAGTCCGCCGCAGTCTCGGACGAGGAAACCGGCAATCCGATCTATCCGCCTGCGAAACGCTGCTTGAACCAGCATGGCGTTCCGTTCGACAGCGCCAAGCGCGCCAGGCAGGTTACGCGTGCCGATTATGACCGCTTCGACCGCATTGTCTGCATGGATGCCTCAAACCTGCGTTGGATCCGATATGTGATTCCGGATGATCCGGAGGGAAAGATCCATCTCCTGATGTCCTACACCGGCGTCGGACGCGATGTGGCCGATCCCTGGTATACGGGCGATTTCGAAACCGCTTTTCAGGACATCCTCGAGGGCTGCGAAGCGATGCTTTGAGGGTTACTCCCTCGGGAACCGGATCATTCCCATAAAAACACACATTTAATTACATAGCAGAAATCAATCTGAAAATGAGCGGAATGGACACAACGAAGGAACTCTACGGGCTTTATGTCCGCAGATTCTGCAACTGCCCAAGAACCCCATACCAGGGGGAGTATTACCAGAAATGGCTGGATCTTCTGTACGCTTGTTCTTCGAATGAGGAAGCGGAGGAGAAGTCCAAGCAGAACGGATTGTATACAGCCGGTGCGGCTGCTGTGGTGAAGGACCGTTTGTTTGCCGGCAAACTGGCTGCCGAAAAGATGGGATGGACTGATGTCGCAGCGCTTTGCGACGATATCCTTCAGAAAGTGGAAGCCGATCCTTATTACCCGTTCACACACGTCAGTCTGTGGTCCGACCTCGATGCATTGAAGAGTGGATGGATCAAGACGATTGAAGGTTTTCACCGGCTGTTTGAAGACTTCTTGGAATTTGACGACACAAGGACAGAACCGGATCGGGCCATATCCAAAATGACCGAAGATCTCAAGATGCTTTCAAAACCGAGTTCCGATTTCGCTACGCTTGCTTCCATGCCGTCGTTCAGGGCCCTGATCGACTGCAGCGACGAGTATTACAAAGAGTTCACGGATACTGTCTGCAAGGCAGTTTCTACCCGTCGGCTTGACACGATTTTCTGGGACACAAAGCCGTATCAAGGTGAAATTGAAGAACTTTGGAATCGGCGGGACACGCTTAAGAATGCATGCCGTCGATGGTACAGCCAGGAGGTTGAACCTCCTTGTGTACGACTCTCCCCGAATACGCCCGAAGGCCACTATAAACTCATAGACATCGATTGATATGGATCCTATTATACAGATGATGGTCCAGGGCTACTTCGACAGCCTGGATTCTATGCATGCAAGCGGCGCGTCCATCCTGAAAGAGATCGAAGATTACAAAAGGGAACTGACGGCTTTTGCGGAAGGTCAGAACGATGCAGCCTCTTTCTTCCCGAAGTTTCAGGAATCGGGAATGATGGGGAAATTCATGGACCTCTCTGCCAAGATCGCGCTTGCCGCCCAGGCAGAAACTGCCGCCGCTTCCGGGGAGAAGAACCGGAAGCCGCTTGCGACGCCTTCCGAGTGGCTGGAGCCTTTCAGGACGGCCTATGAAACGATCAAGGACTATCCCATCCGGGAGCGCGGTCTCTCTGTTTACAGGAGGCTGTTCGAAATAGGGGAGAAGCACTCTGATATTACGGAATTCCTTTTGGAAGTTGAAAAGGAGAATCTCCTTTGGAAAATCTCTTCGGAAGATACGCTTGGAATCCTCGAGATCCAGCTTACCGGAATGGATCCCCTTTACAAAGGGCTCACATACGCCACCCGAAAGAACATCGAAGCTTGGGATGCCTCCGTCTGCGAAGCAGATATTCATTACTACCAGGACCTTTTGTCGGAGGATATTGCCAAAACCTCTCCGCGTCTTCTTCAGAAGGAACGCTTCGTCTCCTGTCTTGGCGCCCACCTGATGGTTTATCGCGGACCGAATGGAAAGGAAGGGATCATGGAGATGATCGCCACCGGGAACTGCCCCAGACACAGGTTTTTAGGGAACGCGTCCAATATGGTCGTCGCCAAGCTCCAGGCGAGACGGATGATGGATATTATCCATAAGAACCTGGGGCTTCGTTTCGAGGATATCATGGCGGATGAATACCTGAGGTTCAAACTCATATCATCCTCGAATGTGTATGCCCTTTCCAAGGCATATGTCGAAAGTAATTCCAATCTCCTGGACATCCTGGCCGATGCCTTCTATCATGAGATCCTCCCGGATATCTCCCTTTCAGACGCCATCAAACGTGAAACGGACGTCCAGTTCGGGCGCTGGCGGATGCCGCATGGCCGTGAAGTTGAAAGAGCCGGAGATCTGGCGCGCAAGGCGTTCCGGGATTTGCCGTACTCCCGATATGAGGATCAGTTGCAAGGCGGCAGTATCCGTGTCGGCACCGGCGAGGGGTTCGAGATCAATCTCAGGCCGTCGGTATGATTCGTACCGGAAACAGGCCAAGATTATCAAGGCAAGAACAACGGTCACACGATGATACAAAAATGCCCCACAGAACAATCTGTGGGGCATTTAAGCGGTGCGGACGAGGCTCGAACTCGCGACCCCCGGCGTGACAGGCCGGTATTCTAACCAAACTGAACTACCGCACCAATTTTAAAGAACGTTGCTCTCATTGAAAGCGGATACAAAGATACTGCTTTTTTTTGAATCTGCAAGAACAGAAAGAAAAAATCGTTAAAGTTTTCCTTCCAGCCTGAGCAACGCTTCCAGGAAATAATAATCCGCATAGGTCAGCGGAACGTCCACTTCGCTCTTTCCGGGCAGGGTGCCGACACTGTGCTTGAGAATGAAATTGCAGTTCTCTCCCGGTGACGCCAGATACTCCGGTCCGGAAAGGGTGCGGATCTGTTTCCGGGCGGTGGAAAGGTATTTTTTCGCCGCTTTCCTGTCGGGTGTCAGGCGGGATAGTTCGATGAGGGCGGAGGCGATGATGGCCCCTGCGGAGGCGTCCCGGTAGGTGTCGGGAATGTCCGGAGCGTCGAAATCCCAGAAAGGGATACCGTCGGAGGGAAGGCGCCCGATCAGATAACCGGCGATTCGCTCAGCCTGCTCCAGGAATGCTTTGTCCCCGCTTTCGCGAAACATCATTGTATAGCCGTACAGACCCCATGCCTGGCCGCGGGACCAGGCGGAATCGTCGGAATAGCCCTGATGGGTGCATTTCATCCGTATACTGCCGTCATCGGGGTCATAGTCGACGACATGCCAGGTCGACCCGTCTTCCCGGAAATGATTCTTCATCGTCGTCCTGGCGTGGGTAAGGGCGATGTCCCGGAGGGAATCGACACCGCAGAGCTTGTGGGCTTCCATCAGCAGTTCGAGGTTCATCATGTTGTCGATGATGACCGGGAAGAGCCATTGCTTGCGCTTGGGGGAGAAGTTCCAGCTCCGGGTACAGCCGACATTCGGATTGAACCGGAGGGCGAGGGCGTGGGCGGCGTCGATGACGGGCTGGCGCCATGCGGTATCTCCCGTGATCCGGAGGGCGTTCCCGTAGCTGCAGTTCGTGACGAAGCCGATATCGTGGCTCCGGGCCTTCTGGGTCTCGGGATACACTTTCCGGGTATTCTTCTCGGCAAGTTCCCGGATGTTCTCATCCCCGGTGCGGAGATAGATGTACCAGAGACTGCCGGGGTAGAAACCCGCGCACCACCAGCTGGGATTGGAGAGTTTCAGGGTATCGCTTTCGATCGTTCGGGGAAGAGTCGTTTCCGAAAGGTTGGCGTCCATCGCGGCATACTGCCTGGCGGCAATGTCAAAGACCCTGTCGGCCAGGGCTTTGTCGGATTCCTGACAGGACAGCAGAGCCGCAGCGCCCGCGACCAGGAGTAGGAAGTATTTTTTCATGGCATCCATTTTTGGGACATGCCTCAAATATAATGAAAAATGTGTAAATTTGCAGACTTTTCCCAACGTTCGCTGCATGCCTCAAGAAGGAAATATCGTCATCCGGGGTGCCAAAGTCAACAACCTCAAGGATATTACCGTAGAAATCCCGCGGAACCGTTTCGTGGTCATTACCGGCATATCCGGGAGCGGCAAGTCCTCCCTGGCGTTCGACACCCTGTTCGCAGAAGGGCAGCGGCGCTTTGCGGAAAGTCTTTCCTCCTATGCCCGGCAGTTCCTCGGGCGCATGTCCAAGCCGGACGTCGAATCCATCGACGGTATTCCTCCGGCCATCGCGATCGAGCAGAAAGTCAATACGCGGAATCCCCGCTCTACAGTTGCGACGACGACGGAAATCTATGATTATCTGCGGATTCTCTTTGCCCGGATCGGGCGGACCTATTCCCCCGTTTCCGGAAAAGAGGTCAGAGTCGATACGGTCCGGGATGTCATGGACTTCCTTACGTCCTCTCCCGGGACCGTCTATATCCTGTCGGATATCGGATGGGAAAAGCGGGAAGACAAGGTTGAACTGATGCTCTCCCTGAAGGAGGAAGGTTTCAGCCGCCTTTTCGACCCTTCCGACGGCTCGACCTACCGGATAGAAGACATCCTTCAGATGGACGGAAACTATCCGGAGCGGCTCTGCCTGATGGTCGACCGTGCGAAAGTCGGGGAGAATCCCGATGCAGACCTGGTTACCCGTCTCCACAGCTCGGTCGAGACCGCATTCTCCCGCGGGGACGGGAGACTGTCCGTCTGGAAGGACGGGAGGGTGGAATCCTTCAGCACCCGGATGGAGGCCGACGGGATGGTCTTCCGCGAACCGGATGAGTATCTGTTCAGTTTCAACAGTCCGCTCGGAGCCTGTCCGGTCTGCGGTGGCCTCGGGAAAATCATCGGAATCAGCGAGGACCTCGTCATCCCGGACAAGACGAAAAGCATCTACGACGGGGCGATCGCCTGCTGGAGGGGAGAGAAGATGGGTTGGTTCAGGGATCATCTCATCGAGGTGGCCGAACGTTACGGGATTCCCGTATTCGAACCCTATTGCACCCTGAGTCCCGAGGTGAAGGATATCCTCTGGAACGGTCACAGCGTCGAGGGTGACGAGAATTCGATCATCGGTATCAATGAATTCTTCAAATGGGTCGAGTCCAACCGGTACAAGATCCAGTACAAGTATATGCTGAGCCGCTATTCCGGCAGGACGGTCTGCCATGCGTGCGGCGGCAGCAGGCTGCGCAGGGAAGCGCTGTATGTGCGGGTCGGGGGCAAGACGATCCACGACCTGCTCCGGATGAACATCGATGAACTCCTAGCGTTCTTCGACGAAGCGCCCCTGACCGGTTATGAACGGGAAGTGGCAGGCAAGGCGATCGAAGAAATATGTTCGCGGCTCCGCTATATCAAGGATGTCGGTCTTTCCTACCTGACCCTCGACCGTCCCTGCAACACCCTTTCCGGCGGTGAGAGCCAGCGGATCAATCTGGTGACGGCCCTGGGCAGTTCCCTCGTCGGTTCCATGTATATCCTGGACGAGCCCTCCATCGGACTCCATCCCCGGGATACGGACCGGCTGATCGCGGTTCTCCGGAGGCTCCGGGATATCGGGAACACGGTCGTCGTGGTGGAACACGATGAAGAGATCATCCGTGCGGCCGACCTGCTGATCGACATGGGCCCGAAAGCGGGCTCCGAAGGCGGCAGGATCGTTTTCCGGGGCACGATCGGGGACGGAAAGGATCCGGGCGAATCCCTGACGCTCCGCTATCTTTCCGGGGAACGGAAACGGTATCTCAGGGAGAAAAGGACCTGGAACTATTCCATCACCGTCCAGGGCGCCATGGAACATAACCTGAAAGGATGCGACGTCCGTTTCCCCCTCGGGGTCCTGACGGTCGTGTCCGGGGTCAGCGGAAGCGGCAAGTCCTCGCTGGTCGGGGACATCCTGTATCCAGCCCTGAACCGGCGGATCAACGAGACCGGCGAACTTCCCGGACTGTTCCGGGGTCTCGGCGGCAACGTGGACCGGATCACACGGGTCGAATTCGTGGACCAGAACCCGATCGGAAAGAGTTCCCGATCCAACGCCGTGACCTACCTGAAGGTCTACGACGACATCCGGAAACTGCTTTCCGCCCAGCAATATGCGAAAATCAACGGCTATACCCCTTCTTTCTTTTCCTTCAACCAGGAAGGCGGCCGCTGCCCCGAATGCCAGGGAGACGGCTTCGTGAAGATCGGCATGCAGTTCATGGCAGACGTGACGATGGTCTGCGAGGCGTGCGGGGGGAAGCGTTTCAAGCCTGATATCCTGGAGGTCCGCTATCAGGGAAAGAATATCGACGATATCCTGAATATGAGCGTCCGGGAAGCGATCGCTTTCTTCTCGGAACAGAAAGAAGAGGAAGCCCGTGCGATTGCCGCGAAACTCCAGCCTCTCGTGGATGTCGGCCTGTCCTATATCAAGCTCGGACAGCCTTCCAGTTCCCTTTCCGGCGGAGAGAGCCAGCGTATCAAACTGGCGTATTTCCTTTCGATCGGGGATGACCGGCCCCGCAGGGACAGGATCCTGTTCATTTTCGACGAACCGACGACGGGACTTCATTTCCACGATGTCGAAAAGCTGCTCAAGGCGTTCGACGCCCTGCTCTCGAAAGGCCATTCCCTGATTGTCGTGGAGCACAACCTCGACGTGATCCGGAATGCGGACTGGGTGATCGAACTCGGCCCGGACGCGGGAGACCGGGGCGGGGAAGTGGTGTTCGAAGGGACGCCGGAGGAACTGGCCTCGAAGGGTGAAACTTTTACGGCACAATATCTGAAGTAAGCGGGACGCATGGATGCAGTGATCACATATGTTGACGGGCTGGACCCGCTCTGGCAGGAAGATTACAGGACGAGCATGGGCGGCCCCGTCATGGCCAAGCGATTCCGGGACTGGGGAACGCTCCGGTTCCTTCTCCGGGGGATCGAGACCCATCTCCCCTTTGTCCGGAACGTCTATCTGGTCGTGTCCCGCGAGAGCCAGGTTCCAGAATGGGCTTCGGAAAAATTGAAGATCGTCTATCACAGGGATATCATTCCGGAACGATTCCTGCCGGTTTTCAACAGTACGGCCATCGAGATGTTCCTGCACCGGATTCCCGGTCTCGACGAGCGTTTCCTGTATTTCAACGACGATATGTTCCCGGTTCGGGACTGTATGGAAGAGTCCTTCTTCAAGGACGGGAAATGTGCCATGGGCTTTGCCAGAAGTTTCTTTTTCGGCAATCTCTACAAGCGCCAGAGCCGCAATTCGGATGTCCTGGCGAGGAAGGCGCTCGGTCGCCGGCCCGGCCTGACCTTCATGCGTCCCCAGCATACCTGTTCCCCGATGATCCGGAGCGCGTCCGAGGAAGTGTACGGTGCCGTCGAAGCGGAAATCCTGGCTTCCATAACCCGTACGAGGGAGGCCCGGAACCTGAACCAGTACCTCTTCCTCGACTACCTCTACTATTCCGGCAGGGCGGTGAACCGGCGTATCTCGAACCGCCACCTTTCCCTGGCGACGGCTTCCATCGACCAGATCTGTTCTTTCCTGTCCCGTCCGACCTGCGACCTGGTATGCATCAACGATGTCCATATGGACGAAGAAAAGTTCCGGGAGTACCGGACACGCATGCTGGAGGCTTTCGGGAAGGCCCTTCCCGTGAAGTCCCGTTTCGAACGGTAGTTTTATCCGGGGAACCCTACAGATTGAATACGACGAGCGCGAGCGTATCTTTCGATACGGGCGGACCGGCCTTGAAGTAGATCAAGGCGGTTCCCGCTTTTTTCGGCGTCAGATAGAGTCCTTTCCCGGTCTCGTCGATTTGATAATCATACACATCCGATACGGACTCCGAATCATCCCAGGCCAGTGCCTCGAACTCGAAAGGGGTGCTCCCGGGCCGGACGTCGCACCAGAGATGGAAGGTCTTTTTCTCCGTAACCTCGTTGTATGCCGCGGGATGGAGGTCGAAATAGACACTGTTTTCCTCTTCGAGGCCGCTGCGGTCCACCCGCCAGTTGTCCCCGTCCAGTCCGTCCCCGACGGGGCGGACGGTATACCGGTAATGGCTGTTTCTCCGGATGTCGTAGAGGCCCTCTCCCTCTCCCGGGTAGAAACGGTAGACCAGGTACTGCCCCGGCTTGGTGTGGAACCTGTCGGAGTAATACTCCATTTCCAGTTCGATGTAGGAGCAGAGTCGGGATTGTTCCCTTCCCTGGAGGTTTTCGAGCAGGTAAAGGTCCGTCACCCCGCTGACGCCCGTGAGCTCCCGGTTGAGGGCCAGGACCTGCCTGTCCTCCTTTGAAAATCCGTTGAGGAAGAGATGCCTTTCACTCTCCACCCGGCTTTCTCCGAAGAGGAGGGCGGATGAGGGGCAGGCTCCGATCCGGACCCTGCGGACTATGATCCTTACGTCGTCCCGGAGGGCGGTCCTGTCGATGCGAAGGCTCACTTTCGCCATCAGCCTCTCCAGCGGGACCGTCATTTCGCCGCCTTCATCTGCCGGACAGGCGTTTTGCCGGAAGCCTGTCATCGGCATTCCCTTCCCGTACTCGTCCGGATAGGTAAAATGGTAACGGAAAGAAAGCAGTCCGTCCAGGGTCCGGACCGGCAGTTCGTAGCCCAGGTTGGCGCATAGGTATACCGAATACCTGCCGTCCTGGAAAAGCCTGGTCCGGAACAGGGCGTTCCCGTCTTCTTTCTCGAGTTCCCTTCCGGAGATGAAACGCTTTTCCTCAAGTTTCCCGGACTCGCTGAAAATGAATACGTTGAGGTCTGTGATAAGAGCTTCGTCCGGGTCATTGGAACGGGTTGAGGGAGGCAGGGCGGCCCGGATCAGGACATCCTCGCTGAACGGAACGGAGGTGCAGGAGACCGCGAGCAGGGACAGCAGGATAAATGCGCTGGAAGGTTTCATGGTCAATAGGTTTCGGTTTTCGGATCAGTTTCCTGCCAGGGTACAAGGCGGCTCCGGATTCTGATCATCCGGCTGTCGGCCGGGATGTCCGGACCGGAGGTCCCCCTCCGGGTGATGACGAAGTCGAAGATGTGCTCCGTCCCGGCTTCGACCGGGCCGAGGACGACGGGGTAGTAGCAGGTCTCTCCCTCCAGCTTTCCTTCGATGACAAGGCGGGTCCATCGGTTCGCCAGGTCTTCTTCCGAGGTGCCGTTCGGGTAGCAGAACAGGTTTATGTCGCTCTTCAGGACCGTCTCGCCGACCGGCCCCTTTATTTCCCGGAGGACAGTCTCAGGGTGCGCCAGCCGGGAAAGGTCGCTTTCCGAGAGTCCTCCTTCGTTGATCCAACCTTCGCCGCCCTTTTCGTCGAAGAGGGGAGCGGAAGCTTTGACATAGGTCAGGTAGATTCTGACATCTTCGAGCAGGGCGTCCTCATAGGGACGTCCGTGGAAATCACAGCAGAGGGTATGGACCCCGATCCGGACCAGGAGAGGTCGGAGCCGTACTTCGCAGCGGGGATCGGAGCCCGCAACGACCGGAGCGGCGCCCGTCATGACCGGGCTGGCCGGATCCTCGTCTCCGAAACGGGACAGTTGGGAGGACAGGTTCCGGAAAGAAAGGACTCCGTCCGGGGAGAGAACTCCATCGGGCAGGTTGGCGACTGCGGCGACCCGGCGTTCCCCTTCTGTTGAACCGCCGTGCAGCAGGCCGAACCGGGCGTCCGCTCCGCCAAAATGCTGGTAAGAGTCCAGCTTCATGGGCTCTTCCGGATAAAAAAAGAACAAATCAAGGCCTTCCAGGGTTGTTTTTTCTGCTTTCGTTATATATATTTGCGTTTGTTTTCGCTCCGGAACGGATTCTTCGGGAGAAATACAGGAGAAGAGAAAGGCCGGAACGATTGAAAGCAGCCAAACAGAACGTAAGGCGGGAAGTTTAAGAGTTTCATAGCAAGTCAGGCGGGTTGCCCGGCCTTTTCTTCTCGTACTGTATGGATGGACAGTCACATGCATAGTGCGGTGTTTTTCACTGCAAAGCTATGCGGGGGAACCGGAAAAGAGAGGCTTGTGGCAGGGAGGGAGACGAGTTTTTTCTGTTTTTTGCCTGTTTGGATTGTTTTCAGGGGAGTTTGGGTTAGAACCAGTGTATTTCAATATTTGTTTTTTGGTATGAATTTATTCAGATGGTTGCGTTCGCTGTCAAGTCCCAAAGGGGATTTGATGCCGATTTTTGCCCGCCAGTCGGCTTTTCTGGTCCAGTCTTCCTCCGCGCTCGACAAAATGACCCGGAGTTCGGATCATCTCGAGTGGCAGCGCCTGGAGAAGGAAATCAAGTCCTGTGAGGTGCAGGGCGACGCCCTTCTGACCGAATTCCAGGAACAGATCCTCGGCCGTCTGATCGGAGCGGTGAACCGGGTGGAACTCCAGACGGTCGCGATGTCCATGGACGATTTCCTGGACGTTATCAAGGATGCTTCGAAGGCCGTACTGATCTATCATCCGAAAAAGATCGACCAGGCGCTGCAGGAACTCGCCCAGATCGTGAAGGACGAGGCCGAAGCGGTCCGGGACCTGGTCCCGATGCTGTGGGATATCAAGCACAAGTTCTCCGGAATCCTGCTCCAGTGCGACCGGATCACGGAACTGGAGCATTCGGCAGATGAATTGTATGAAGAATACGTCGGCTATATCTTCACCAACGAACCGGATCTCCGGGAGATGACGAAGTACAAGAACCTGGCGGAACTGTTCGAGAAAGCGACGGATTCAGGCAAGCGTATCGCCGACAACGTCCGGAGGATGCTGCTGAAATACCATATGGAGTAAGAAAGGGTCAGAGGACCCCGAGCAGTTTGCTCCTGGAGAGCATGCAGGCTCCGATCGACGCTGCTTCGCGCCCCAGTTTGGAGAACTTGATCGAAGTGTCTTTCCCGACGAAATTCTGGGCGTATTTCTTGACCGCGCTGCGGACCGGAAGCATCAGGTAATCTCCGGCCACGGCCATCTTGCCGCCGATGACGACGAGCTCCGGATTGAAGATGTTGATCAGTCCGGCGATGCCCCGTCCGAGCGTATCCCCGACTTCTTCCACGATTTCGATCGCGAGTACGTCTTCTTCGTGGATCGCCTTGTAGATATCGTTGATGGTAATCTTTTCCCCCTTGTTGAACCGGGCGGAAAGCGACGAGGCGCGTCCGTTCCGGAGTTCCTCGAGGACCATCCTGTGCAGGGCGGATCCCGATGCACCGGTTTCCAGGCATCCCCGTTTCCCGCAGCGGCAGATCGTGTCGTTGTTCAGGAGGGGGACATGGCCGATTTCCCCGGAGAATCCGGACTTCCCGTAATGGAGCTTCCCGTCCATGATGATGCCCATGCCGAGTCCCCAGCTGATGTTCACGAAAAGCACGTTCTTTTCTTTCTTGACGACGCCGGAGAGATACTCGCCATAGGTCATCGCCCGGGAGTCATTCTCGACGGTTACCGGGATGTCCAATTCTTCCGAGAGGATGCTGCTGATGGTCATCCCTTCCGGGAAAGGGTAGGAGAAACTTTCACCGGTCGTCGGATTGACCCTGCCGGTGACGCTGACCCCCATCCCGAGCACCTTGTCCCATTCAAGACCGTTTACTTCGAAGAATGTCCTGACGGAACGTCCTATCCTCCGGACGCTTTCCTCCGTATGCTCGAAAACGAAAGGATGGTTATCCTGGAAAGAAATGAGATTGCCCTTGAAATCGGTTACGGCGAGAGCGACGTGCGAGTGCCGGATGTCGACTCCGACGAAGTAACCGGCGGAGGGATTCAGTCCGTAGATGCTCGGCCTGCGGCCGCCCGACGTCCCATGCTTTCCCAGGTCGACCATGAACCCGTCCGCCATCAGTTCAAGGATCAGTTTCGTGACGGTGGGAACGCTGGCGTTCAGTTCTTTGCTGAGTCCGGCGATACTGTATTCTCCCGAATTGATACAGAGTCGCAGGATTGTTTTCTTCATCAGGATGTTCTTATTCTCTTTTTGGGCCAGGAAAGTCTCGCGCATAGGAGTGTGGTTTTATTTATCAATTGCGAATTTACAAACATTTATATTAAATAACAAGCGGTTTTCAAAGAAAATTAAAAAACTCTCAAGGGATTCATCAATTTGTAATAATTGCCCCCAAGGAGGTCATCCGGTAATAGGCTTTCTGTGAAAAATGTTTATATTTGTAGACTGATATAGAACAGAACGGCAATGTTAACGAAAATCAGAAACCGGCTCGGAGGTTTCCGCATGTCGCTCAAGATGAAGCTGACCCTCGGACTCAGCGCGATCGCCGTCGTGCTGCTGATCTCGAGCATCATCTCCATCCTGGAGTACCGGAAAATGAGCAACTACGTGTCGGAGTTGATCGCAGACAATATCAACAGCATCAATGTCGCGCAGAAACTGTCGAGTGTCGTCGATTCCTACAATCTCGATATCCTGACCGTCATCGGGGACGAGACCGTCTCCAACCTCCCGGATTTCGACCAGAAGAAATTCGTATTCTATTGCGATTCCCTCAAGGGAATCATGACGGAAACGAGGCTGACCCCGCTTGCGGACTCCGTCCTGTACTCCTATGCGGCCTATATGCTGACATCCCTTGAGTTGAACGAGGTCATGCTTTCGGATTTCATCGATTCCCGGACCTGGTATTTCGAACGTCTGCAGCCGGTATTCGGACGTCTGAACTCCGATATCGACAAGCTGAGCCTGGCGATCTACAGCGACCTCAAAAAGAACTCCGCCACCTTCGAACGGGGATTCTACCGGAGCATCATTCCCAGCATGGTGGCCGTCCTCGTAGGAATCCTGCTTGTCTTCCTTCTGCTGTTCTTTATCCTGACCTATTACGTCAATCCGCTTTACAAGATGCTGGATGGAATCGACGACTACCTGTCCTACAACCGGAAATACAACTATACCTTTGACGGGGATGACCAGTTGTCCGAACTCAACGCCGGCATCTCCGAACTGATAGACGAGAACCGGCAGCTGCGCCGCCGGATCAAGGATCTGAAAAACGCCCAGGATGAATCTTAAGGTCATATCGAGAAATGTCGGTCTGGCCCTCCTGGTCAGCGCCCTGTTCATGCTGTTGTCCGTCTTCGTTTCGATGGCGCACGGCAATGACAGCGCCCTGGCCGCCCTGCTGATCAGTTTCGCGATTACCTTTACCGTCGGTATCTTCCCCTTCATTTTCGTCCGGAAAGTTCCTGCAATCTCGTTGAAGGACGGCTATATGATCGTATTCCTGTCCTGGATCCTGTCGTTCATCTTCGGGATGCTGCCGTATGCGCTCTGGGGTGGTCCATTCTCGGTCGCAAACGCTTGGTTTGAAAGCGTTTCCGGTTTTACGACAACGGGTGCGACGATTCTCGAGGATATCGAGGCGCTCCCGCCAAGCCTCCTTTTCTGGCGCTCTTCCACCCATTTCATCGGCGGTTTGGGCGTCGTCGTGTTCCTGCTCCTGATCATCCCTTCGTCCAGTCCGGTCAAGTTCCGGCTGACCAGCATGGAACTCTCCTCCCTCTCCAAGGAGGGATACAAGACGCGTTCGAACAGGATCATCTTCATTTTCGCTTCGGTCTATATCTGCATCTTCATCGCCTCTTTCTTCAGCTACCTGATTGCCGGGATGGGCCCTTTCGATGCGGTGAACCACGCCTTCAGCGTCAGCGCCACCGGTGGATTCAGTACCCGTAACCTGTCCATCGGATATTTTGATTCCGTCGCGATCGACCTGATTACGATCGTGTTCATGTTCCTGTCCTCGATCCATTTCGGACTGATCTATATCGTTGTCGTCCAGCGGACGCTGAAACCCCTGAGGAACCCCGTGCTCGGATTCTATTTCGTGACGCTGATCCTGATTTCCGTCGTATCCGGCATCTCGCTGAAACTGCAGACTCCGGACCTTTCTCTCGGGACGGCCTTCCTGCAGAGTTCCTTCCACGTCGTGAGCTATGCCTCCACGACCGGTTTCGCAATCGGGGACAACTCGACCTGGCCGATGCTTCCGTGCTTCCTTTTGCTGGTGGCCAGCATGTTCTGCGGCTGTGCCGGTTCCACGACGGGCGGACTGAAGATTGACAGGGCAGTCGTGCTCGGAAAGTGCGTGGAACGCCACGTCAGGAAGATTATCTCCCCGTCTTCGGTTACGGAAATCCGTTTCGGAAATCAGATCCTTCACGAAGAGGACGTCTATCCGCATGTGCTTTATATCGCCATGTATTTCCTGGTAATGGGAATGTCCGTCATTTTCTGCCTGATGACCGGAGATCCGAACGGCCATGCCTTCACGGGGACGATTTCATCGCTCGGGACGGTCGGGCCTTCCCTCGGTTCGATCGGTTCCCTGGGCAATTACAACGCGGAACCTGTGGCGATGAAACTGATTTTCTCGCTGGATATGTTCCTCGGCCGTGTCGAGATATTCCCGGTCCTCGCCGTCTTCAGCGTGATTTTCCACAGGAGCCGGAAATAGTATGGACAGAGCCGGTTTTCTCTACGGTTCCTTCCTGAGGAACCTGCCTCTCGAACCCACTTCCTGCCAGGACCGGATGCTTCGGCAGACCGCGGAGTTCCTGACGGAGGACGATGCCGATATCCTGGTCGTGAACGGATATGCCGGAACCGGCAAGACGACGGCGGTTTCAGCCGTCATCCGCACGATGCGCTCTCTCGAGACCCCCTGTGTGCTCCTGGCCCCGACCGGGCGCTCCGCCAAGGTGCTTTCTTCCTATACGGGAATGCCGGCCTCGACGGTCCATAAGCACATCTATCGCCAGAAATCCCACGGTGAGGACGGTTTCGGACGGTTCGAACTCGGATTCAACAAGGCGAAGAATACGCTGTTCATCGTCGATGAGGTCTCCCTGCTTACGAACGAGGACAAGTCCTCCCTTTTTGCGGAGGGCAATGTGCTGAACGACCTGGTTTCCTTCGTC
>JAEEGL011167416.1_pt1 | contig 16956 bp, 7 predicted proteins | sample 9134231 | NCBI WGS metagenome assembly JAEEGL01 (sample SAMN16246548, study PRJNA631951) | gut metagenome | biome: gut microbiome; feature: rumen; material: fiber-attached | host: Bos | place: Iran: Karaj | collected 2018-10
TCTTCCATTTATTTCATAATATTTACATAATTCAGTTCGAAATTTTTTTTGATTTTCTACTTCTTTTTGTTCTTCTTCTTCTTTATTTGGATTCTCAAAATAATCATCTTCAAATTTATTTTTAAATTTTTTGGGTTTTGTATATAATGATAATGAATTTAATTCAAATTTTTCTTCTTTTTCATTTTGTTTTTTATCTTGATATTCATTTTCATTATCAACGTTCGAAAACATTTATTTAAATTTATTATGGCGATTATATTCAAGTTTATTAAGGAAAAATAATTTAATTATTAATTAGTTATTTACATTATAATTTGTATATTTATTTATTTATGTTAGTAAGAAAATTATTTCTTTCAATAATTGATTGATATTAATTTTATAATCTTTAATTATTTTTTTAAGATTGATTTAAAACTTCATTATAATTTGATTATATTATTTTTGAGTTCATTTTTATTAAATTAAGATATATATTCAATATTTAAATTTTTATCTTTGAAGATAATAAAAATTAAATTTTTTAAAATAATTTTTACTATTTTAAATTAATTTTAAAAAAAATATTAATGATTTCTTGACTTTTATAGATTATGATTAATTTTAAAATTTTTTATTATTTCAACTTTTTTTAATAATAATATTATTGATTTTTATTAAATGAAGTATTCATAATAAATTGAATTATTTTTGAATATAAGAATTTAAAAAATATTCTCATTATGAAATAAATTTAATCAAAAATAATCATTGATGAATTTTTTTATTCTATAAAATTAAAATAATAAATAATTTGTTAAATGCTCATTTTCAAATTTCCTTTACTTTTTGACAAATAAAATAAACTAATAAATAAATTTTGTAGATTTTACAAAAATAATTTTATTTGTTAAATGAAAAGGAAATTATTTATATTTATAGCTTTTAAATTTATTAGATTTTTTTATATATTACTTATTATTGTAAAGGAATCCTTAAAAAAATGTTTTTTTTTTTTTAATCAATTAATAAATTTGAATAAAGAATATATATATTTCTTGAAGAACTAAAATTAATTTTTTTTTGTTTATACATTTAAAAAGTAAAAATAATTTAAAATTAATATTTATTTTTAAAAAATATGATAAATTTTTTTAATACCTTATTTGTTTAGTATAATTTCGATATTTTCCAAATTTTTGATAAAATTTCTTTGTTCTATAGACAAATAATAATCACTTAAAATAATTGGAATTTTTTTTTTATCTTTTATATCATATATAATTATATTATTTTGAAAATATTTAATAAATTCTCTTTTTAAATCTTCTGCAGATTTAAATATTGAATTTCTAAAAATTAAAAAAATCATAATTATTTGTCTATATTCTTCTATATTTGTAGTTATAATTTTCATTTTTTTAAAATTAAAAATGTTCATTTTCTCTTGAATTTTGTAAAAATTATCTCTAATATTTTCATTATTTAAATTTTGCACAAAATCATCTATATCATTTAATCCAATTGAGCTAAAAAGTATTTTATTAAAAGTATAAAAATCAAAAGCAATTTTATTCAATTTTTTAAATATCACTAAATCATTTGTTTGAAATATACACTCACAAAAAATAAATTCTTTATCCAAATTTTTTATGTAATCAAATATTTGAATATTAAAATTACAATTTTGGATTGTAATTATTGCATTATTAATGCAACTTTTTTCATTTGAATCAAATTTAATGTAAATTTCTTGATCTCCTTCCAAAATTATATTTTTCAAATTTTTATTTTCTTCTTTTAATATTTTTTGAATTGATAATATAGTTTTATCATATTCATTTTTTTGATTATATAAATCTTTAATATCATTTAAAGAATAGAAACTTAGAGTTAAATTCTTTAAATTCATTAAGGAATAATTTTGAATATCAAAATATGAATCTATTATTTTTAAATTTTGAATTGATTGAGGAATTTGTATACAATTATTTTCTGTTATTCCTTTTAATTTAAGTGTTCTTATATTATGTAATGAATCTAAAATTGATTGAGTAAATTCAGTTGAACAATATTCAAAATAAATTTCTTCTATTGTTTCTAGATTTCCTATATCAATATGTTTTTTAAAATTTGAAAATTTTAATTTATAACATTTTAAATTTTTATTATTAATAAAATTTTTTAAACTTTCAAAATTATTTAATTTTTTAGTATCTTTTTCTGAAGTTTCAATTTCCATTTTATTGTCATCTTTTTCATCATTATCTTCCAAATAATCATTATTAAAACTTAAGTCATATCCTTTGCCTTTAATATATTTATATTTGACAATTCCACAAAAATTAATTTTTATTAAGCTTGTTTGATCTATTGATATATTTATGTTATTAAAAATTTCTTCATTATATTCTATAACACATAAAGGACATCGTTTGAATATAATATTATCAATTGGAAACATAATATCATTTCCTTTTTGAGAAATATAAATTTGATTATTTTTTATTTTTATATAATAAAATAATTTTTGTTGTTCATTATCTAAAATTTCAAGATATAAATTTTTAATTATTAAATTTTCTAATTTTTCTTTTGGATTATATATAAATTTAAAAAAATTTTCAACTTGTTGATTCGTGTTTAATTTCATATTTTTTAAGATCAAACTTGAAAACTGTCTATTTTCTTTAAATATATTATTTAAATTTAACAATGAAAAATTATATAATACATCATTAATTTTTAATTCTATAATATTTTTACAATCAATTGTTTTATTATTTTCATAACAAAAATTACATGAAAAATATAATTTTATTTTCTTATCTATATTATTATCTCTAATATTATTTAATATTCTTATAAATTCTTGGTAATCCAGGATTAATTTAATAGATTTAAATTTAAAAACTAAATTGATAATATTATTAAATTTAAAAAGTACTCTATTTATTATGTTTAAACTTTTTTCAGAAGTAAAAATAATTGATATTTCATCATTAACAAAATTAACATTTATATTATTTGGATAATCCATTTCATTAAAATAAAAATTCTCTGGAATTATAATTTTTGAACATTGTTCAACATATTTAATATCAAAATTTAAAGATTCTAATATAAAACATTTATATCTATTCATTATTTTTATAAACTTAAACTTTAAAAATATGTTAAAAAATAAAAAAAAAAATAGGTAATAAAATATCATTCCCAATTATAAATCATTTTTTTCTTTTCCATTCAATACATTAATTTTTGGCAAAATAATTGAGTTAGAATTATTAGATTTTATAACTTTATTTTTTAAATTAATTTTTCTATTAAAAGGATTTGTTGAACGTGGTCTTTGTTTATTTTTAATCTTCTCATTATAAATTAGAGGTAAGCATTTATTATAATTTTTCAACTTTAAAATTTTAATTTTTTCCATTGATTTAATTCTTTTAAATCTTTCATTCATATAATATTTTTCATATTCATTATTTAGTAAATTTATAATATTTGTTAAATTGTTAATTTTTAAATCTTGAATATTTAATGCTTTAATATATATTTCATTCTTTACTCTAATCATTTTTTCCATTTCTTCTGATTTTTTATTCAATTTTTTTACTTCATTAATTTGTTCTGACTTTTGAGTATGATTTAATCGTTTTTTTTCATTTAATTTTTTAAATTCAATATTATCTTTTATTATTTTTATATTATTTTCCAAAATTATTATATTTTTCCCCATTTCTCTTATTTCTAAATCACTTTCTCTTAATTCATTTTTTTTTTTTTTTAAATCTTCTTTTGAATCATGGATATCTTTTTTTATTTCTGATATAAAGTATTTTATTCCTTTATTAATTTCAAAAGAATCATATACTTTTTTATTATTTTTATAAACTTTTAATAATGTATTATTTTCCTTTTGAATATTATATAATTTTTCTTTTTTTATTTTTATTTCATTTTTTTTTTGATTTATATCAAATAAATCTACATTATTATTTAAAGCAATTAATTTATTATATTCTTCTACTTTAGAAATTTTTTTTTGAAGAGTTGTTATACTATCTTGATATATTGATATTTGTTGGTCTATTGGAAGTTCTGATAAAATTAAATTATTGTTAAGATAATCATAATCTGATAAATAAGTTTTTTTTTGTAAATTAGAAATACTTAAATTATCTTTATTAATTTTTTGTTTTTTTAATAAATTTGATATTTTAACTAAAATCTCTTTAATTTGTTTTTTTAACTCAGTATTAACATTTTTAAGTTCAAAAAATTTTTTTTTATTTTTCATTAATTTATAATTTGTCAAAATTAAAAATTAAAGGAAAGTAATTAATAATTTATCAAAAATTATCAAATATGTTATTAAAAAATAATTTCATAAATAAATAATAATACAAATATTTTATATTTTATTTTTTAATTCTAACTTTCAAAATTTTTTGATTGAATTAATTAAATAAATAATAAACTAATCAAATGTCAAGGCCGAATAGTGCAATAAAAACAAAAAATTTTATAAACCCAAAAAATCCTAAATTGCAAGGAAGTTTAATAATAATTCAAAAAGAAAGATTAGGAAGTGCAAAATCAAAAAAAAGTGTAATGATAATAGATAAAGGTAATTATAAAGTTCAATATGATATTGATCAAAATATTGATAAAGAAAAAATAGATAAAACAGTAAAAGATATAGAAAAAAAAGTATTAACAATGTCAAATAAATTTAATAATGCAAATAAAATAACTAATATTGAAAATACTGAAGTTTTAAAATTAAAAGCAAATAATGATTCATTTAATAATGAAAAAGGAAATAATTTTAATAATAAAAATATTGATGATAAGAATCAAGAAAGCGATAAAGCATTAATAAATTCAGACAGTTCAAATAATGACGATAAAGAAAAAAGAACTGAAATAGTAAATAATATAATAAAAGAAGATAATAAAATAATAAATAAAGAAAAAGAAAAAGAAAATGAAAAAGAAGATGAAGAAAATAATGAATATAATTACTATGATAATGATAATTATTCATATGAAAATAAAAATGAAAGAAAATTTATGATCTTTCATGCAAATTCATTTAATGATAATTTCATAGATGAAACTTTTTTAAGTTGTTATATTTGTGATAGAACTTATCCTTTATATAAATTATATTCTGCAGACTGTGAAAAACATTTTATTTGTAGAAGATGTTGTAAAAATTATTATGAAGAAAGAATTGAACAAGGAGAAAAAGATTTAAAGTGTTCTGTTTTTACTTGTAATAATTCATTTAATCCTGGATTAAAAATATTAAGAACAATTTTAAGTCCAAATCACATAAATTTATTATTAGATAGTAAAATAAAAAATAATGAAAATCAATTAATTGAACCTTCTTTATCTTTACAAAAAAAATATAATATTACACATCAATCATCAGATGTAATGAAATTATATATGAAAAAACATGTTATTGATATTAATTCAAATCAAAATTTTTTTATGTATAATAAAGCAAAAGTTCAATTTTGTCCTAAATGTGGTGAACAATCTCTTTTTTCAAAAACAGGAACTTATTTTGTTAAATGTTTAAATTGTTTTCATAGAATTTGCAAATATTGTATGAAAGAATATAATGAATTACATATGGATATTTCAAATGATAATCATTGTAAAATTTATTATAGAAAAGATGCTGTAGATGAAGAAAATGAAAAGAATAGTTTGTTTTATAATTTTTTAATTGAAATATTTTTAATTTTGGGAGCTTTTATTTTTTTGTTTGTTGGAGCTTTTTATTATTTTAAAAATTGTTTGAAAGCTATTTTTTGTATTAAAAGAAATGAGGATTATGGTTGTTTAAAAGCACTTATTATTAATTTTGTTACTTTTATTTTATTTTTTATGTCTTTTCCAATTTTATTAATTAGTTTACCATATTTTCCAATATTTAATTCAATATTTGGTTTTTGAATTTAATATATTATTTGAATAATTTATCTTTATTGATTTTTATATATTAATTATGATATAAATATTAGAATTAATTAAATGAATTTTTAATTTGATTATTTTTTTCATTTAAAATTAGAATTAAACATAAATTTAAAAAATAAAAATTATATAAAAAATTTTCTGAAATCTAATTTTCAATAATAAATAAAGTTTATTTTTTATCATTAATTAATTTCTTATATAATAATAAGAGCTTGCAGAAAGAGATATCTTGAATACCTTTTTCCCTACATAATTCTTTAACAATTTGTATATTTTCATTATTATTTTCTTTTAAATTATCATTTTGATAAGTTTTTTTTAAATTATTAACAATTTTAAATTTTATTTTTGTTAAAATATAGCGATTAGTACTCATTACTTTATAAGGCATATTATTAATATTAAAATAATGTTTTAAACCATAAAACCAATTATTAATTTGATTATCTTCACAATATAAATCTATAGGTCTTTCTTTAGTAATAATTGAAATAAATTTCCAAGGAGAATTCATAAGTTTTATAAATTCATTATCTTTTTCTTTACTTAGAATTTTTTTTTTAATATTTTGACTTGAGAAACCATACATTACTTTAATTATAGACTTTTTTAAATTAAATGATTTTGATGCATTTTTATCTGTTTTTTTTTCTTTTTGTTGAAAATCTGATTTTGTTATATTATAATAATGAATTTTTATTCCATTTGAAGTATAATTAATTTTTTTTAATGTATCTCCATTTTGAATTTTTGTATAATTTGCAACTAAAAAATCATTAATTTTATTATCATTTTGTATTATGTTTTGTTTGGTAACTGCATTTATATATTTTTTAAATCCTCTTCTTAAATGATGTTTATAATAAATATAAATTAAATTATCAAATAATTGCTTTAAAGAATTAATTAATGTTTGATCTAAAAATTTTAATTTAATTTTTGAGATATCAATTTCATCATTAGAAATTTTATTTAATAAATTATTTAATTCATTAGAAAGAGTTCTTGTAACATCACTAATATCATTTTCTTCATTTAAAAAGTTAATAGAATATTTAATTAATAATTTAACAAAAATAGGAGAAGATATTTTTTCATTTGTAAAAATATGACTTTTATCTAATAATTTACTTTTAGATAAATCATCTTCATTTTTATTTTCTAATAATTTTTGCATGCATTCTTTTTCTAAATTAGTTAAAATTTTAAATATTTCAATTGATGCATCTGCTTTTTCTTTAAATTCTTTCATTACAGTATCAAAATCTTTTTCTTTAACTTCATTAATTAAATTTTTTGAGATTAAATTTTGATTACAAATAGATAATTTATTTTTTATTTCTTCAATATTATTTTCATTTAATTGTCCCATTTGATATAAAGTAACATTATAATAAAAATAAGAAAAAAAATAACCATTATTATCATTAATTTCTTTATATTTATTCATAGCTTCTCTAAAACAAGTACATAAAATTTCATAATTTTCAGTTTGTAAAAATTGTTGAAAACCTTTCATAATATGAGCAATAATTTTATTATTATTATTAAAATCTCCAATTTCAAGAGAATCACAATTAGAAAGAGAATTAACTCTAAATAAAGTATAAACAACAGTTCTTAAATAAGATTCTTCTTTTTCAGGATTGGGTTCAGCTCTAATAATTCCTTCAATTTTTCTAATATTTTCAACTGCTTCTTTTATTTTATTATTAGCCATATTTGACATACAATAATTAGAATATAATTTTAATCCTAAATGTGCATAAATTCTAGGTAAAATATTATCTTCTTGTATATTTATTGTTTTATATATTTTATCTGCAGTTTCTAAATCTTTTATACTTTCTTCAAAATTTCCATTATAAAAATCACATACTGACATATTTATTAATGAATCTATTTGTTTTACTTTATCTTTTAAATATTGTGTTGATAAATTATAACATGTTTCATAATTATTTTTTCCTGATAAATAATTTTTTTCTTTTAAACTTTCAAATCCTTTTCTATTTTCTTGTACGTATTTAACATAATTTTGACAAGGATCTATGTAATTTGAATTAACATTATTCATTATATCATTAATGTTTTTTTTATTTATTGATTGTTTATTTGTTTGATTTGAACTTCTTTTTGAGTCTTGTTTTTTAGGATATTTTACAGCATTTATTTTTTTTTTTACACTTGTTGTTATTTCATCACTATCTGATTTTTCACTTTCATAATCATTTTCATTATCATTACTAAATTCATTATTTTCATTATAATTTTGTTTAGAATTACTTAATCTGTCAATATTATTAGAATTTCTTATTTTATTAGAATCTCTTTTTGATTCTATTATTTTATTTCCTTGATGCATTGATTCACTTGTTTCACTTCTTTTATCATATTGAATTGATTGATTTTTATCTTTTTCATCTTCTTCATTTGACATTTCACTTTTATTATCAAATGATTGTTTTTTTGATTCTTCATTGTCAATTTTATCATCATTATTGTCATCTACTTCTCCAATGATATTGGCTAACATTTTTTTTATTTTAAAATTGATTTTTTTTTTTTTAATTTATAAATAATTAATATAGAATATTATATTTTATTTTATTTATTTTTTTTAAACTCAATAAAAGATATATATTAAAAATAAATAAATTCAAATTAATAAATGTTAAAAAAAACTAATAAATAATTTTTTCTTTTTTTTATAAAATTTATTATTTATATCATTAAGAAAATAAATAATGATATTATATAAATAAAAATAATATTTTATTTTTAATAATTTTATTTTTCTTCATCATCATCTTCTTCTTCTTCTTCTTCATCTTTTTCTTCTTCATCTTTTTCTTCTTCTTCTTCTTCTTTTTCTTCTTCTTCTTTTTCTTCTTCTTCTTCTTTTTCTTCTTCTTCTTCTTCCTCTTCTTCCTCTTCTTCTTCTTCTTCTTTTTTCTTTTTCTTATTTTTTTTCTTATTTTCCTTTTTTTTATTTTTTATTTCTTCTTGATTTATTTTATCATCTCTTTCTTTTAATTCATTATATTCAAATTCTTTATCTTTATTTTTTAAATCATTTTTATTATTATATAAATTTAAATTTCTATTTGATTTATCAACTTTATTATTATTTAAATTCTCATCCATAATAACTTTATCATGTTTACTTTTTTTAATTGCTAAATTATCAAATTGACTTTCTTCAAAGAAATTCATTCTATCTTCCATATCATCATCATTATAAACATTATTTCTATAATTATTATTATTATAATTTTTGTTATTATTATTATTATTTTTAATATTATTATTATTATTTTCATTTTCATCTTCACTAGAAGTAACTGAAACATTTTTTAAAACTTCTTTTACTTTTTGAGTACTTGTTAACAAATCTCTTCTATTTCTTCTATTATTTCCATCTTCATCATCAGAATATCTCTCATTAGAATAACTATCATCTTTTCTTTTTTTATCTTCAATATCACTAAAAGATTCAAATGAATTGTCATTTTTTTTATTTTGATTTGAATTATCTAAATTTTTTGTAAAATTTAAAAATCTATTTTTTTTATTATTAGATTCAAAAATATTTGTATTATTATCACCTAATGAATTTTTAGATAATATTTGAACTGGATCTTTATCACTTTTTTTATGAAAATAATTTCTATTTAATGTATCATTATTATCATTTGAATTATTTCTTTCTACATTATTAAAAATATCTTGAATCATTTTATCTCTTTGTTCTTCATTTTCATAATATACTTTATTATCTAATGAAGTATCTGTTGTTGGTTTTATTTTTTTATCTTCTTTATTTTTTAACTTGTTTTTCCTTATAAAATTCCTTATATCTTGTATATTATTTTTTTTTGATATTTTAAATTTAACATTATTGTTATTACCTTCATTATTTTCATTATTATTATTATTTTCATTATTATTATTAAAATCATTATTATTATTATTTTCATTATTATTATTAAAATCATTATTATTATTAAAATCATTATTTTCATCATTTTGTTGAGGAACTTTTTTCCAAGTTTCATATAAAATTTCATCTTCATTTTGATTTTCATTATTTTTTTTCCCAGAATTATTAACAACTAATTTAGAAAATCCTCTCATTGATCCTTTAAATTCACTATTTAATTCTCTATCTTCATTTTCATTAAGATTACTATTATTAGTATTTTTAAAAATATTATCATTATTATTTATAATAGTATTTGAATTATCATTTTCATTTTCATATTTTGACCTAAATTCTAAAGCCTTTAAATCAATTCCACTATAAATATCACTAACAACTCCTTTTGAACTTTTAAAAGTTAATTCATTTGCATTAATATTATCATTATTATTATTTCCCATATTTCCATTTGAATTTTTAAAAGTATCATTAAATTCATTTTGATTTTGAAATCCATTATTAAAACTACTAGTATTTTTAAATGGATCATTATATTCTTTAATTTCATTATTATTATTAAAAACACCTGTTTTATTATTATTATTAAAAATATTATTATTATTATCATTATTATTATTATATGAATTTGAATTTCTAAAACTACCATAATTATTAATTTCTTTTGAGTTTCTAAAAGATCCATTATTCATTCCTTTTGAATTATGAAAAGTTAATTGTTCATCAAATTGAGAAGTTTTTTTAATTAAATCATCAACTTGACTAATTTTATTAATTGATTCTTTAATTAATTCATTAACTGGATCATTTCTTCCAAAAGTCATTTTATTAAATTCATTAGAAGGATTAATTTCATAAGCAGAATTTCTTTTTTTTACACTAGAAAGTAAATTATTATCTTGAATTTTTTCAAATCTCTTATCAACTAATTTACTAAAAATATCATTTGTATTATTTCTATTAATATTAATATTATTATCATTATTATAATTATTTTCATTAAAATTTCTATTATTATCTCCAATAATATCATTAATTATTTTATTTGGACTTTGATAAAAATCTTGTTGTGTTCTATTTTCATTATTACCTTTTCTAAAAGAAAAATTATTATTATCATATGAAGTTTTTCCCATAAATTGACCAAAATTATCATTATTATCAAAATTATTAACTTGATTAGAAGAAAAGTATTTATTTCCATTATTCATTATTGCAAGTCCTGCATTAAGAGAAGTATTTTTTGTACTTCTTGCTCTTGAAATATCTGGACTATTATTTCTAAAATTATTTTCATTTTTTTCTATATTTTCTAATGTTATATTTCTCTTTGTTTGACTATAACTTGATGGACGTGTGTTTGTTTTATTTATTTTTTGCATTATTTCATTTGTTTCTTTTTCTAATAATTCTTTTTCTTTCATTTCTTTTTCTAATTTTTCTTTTCTTTCTTTTTCTTCTTGTTCTTTTAAATATTCTTTATATTTTTGTTCCATTTTTAAATCATATTCAATTTCTTTTTGTTTTTCTTCTTTTTTTCTTCTTTCTTTTTCTTCAATTTGTTTTTTTAAATCATTTGAATATTGTTCTTTCTTTTTTCTTTCATTTTCTTTCATTTTTAACATAAATTCTTTTTCATTTTGTTCATTATTTTCATTCTCATTAAACTTTTGATTATTATTTTTAAATTTATTTTCATTTGAATTATATAGTTTAAATTTATTTTGATTTTGTTCAAATATTTTATTATTTTGATTATTTCTTTCTGAATTATATAATCTATTATTTGAAAAAACATTTTGATTTTGGTTATATGGATTATTATTAGGATTATACATATTAGGATTATTATTAGGAAAATTATTTTGAATTTGGTTAAATCTATTATTTTGAAAATTATTATTCATATTATTTATATTATTATTCATTGGGTAATTAACTCGATTTTGATTATACATATTAGGATTATTATTAGAAAAATTATTTTGATTTTGATTATAAAAATTATTATTAAAATTATTGTTTTGATTTGGAATAAAATTATTAGGATAATTTTTATTTTGAGAAGGATTATACATATTATTATAGTTATTATTTGGGTTAATTTGGTATGGTCTATTATTTGGTGACATATTTAAATTGTTGTTTTGATTAAATATGTTATTATTTGAATATGGAGGTAAATTTGGAGATACTTTTTTTATAAAATTATTATCTTGAGGATACATGTTCATATAATTTCCTTTAAAATATGAATTTTGTTGATTCATGTTGTTATATTGTAAATTTTTATTTTGATTATAATTATTGTTAAAAAAGTTTTTTGCCATTTATTTTTTGATTAAATAAATCAATAAATATATTAAAATAGTAAATTTAATCGTTTATTTATATTTTATTTTTAAATTCTTGTAATTTAATAAATAATATAAATTAAATGAATATAATTCAAATATTTTTTTATTTTTTATATAAATTCACTAAATATATATTAATTTAATTTTTTTAATCTTCTGAAATTAAATAAGGAAAAAATTAAAAAATAAATTTAGAAATTAGTAAAAGATGGAAAAAGAATATTTATTTTTAATTATATATTTTTAATAATGTTTAATTTTTTAATTAAACTGTAATTTATAAAATAAAATTTTAAATATAATTAGCTAATAATTGGGATGAATAATATAATTTTTCTATTTTATGAGAAATAGATATTTTTCTTAAAATACTTACAATAAGTGCTATAATTAAGGAAGTTATTAAAGAAGTAGCTAAACCTATTAAATAATTAATAAATAAACTTTTTTGACTTTTTTTATATATTTCACAAAAAATATATAAATAATAACCACATAAACAACTAATAATAAATTCTAATATAAAAATTACAATAAATTTTTTATGTACAACTTTTAGTAAATAATTTGATATATTTTTATAAGTTTCCTTTTCTTTAACTTCCTTTTTCAAAATATTAAAAGCAAATGAATAATTTAATAATTTTTGAATATTACTCATTAATAAATGTGTAATACAATTACTTATTAAACCTAATAAAAATGAAGTTATAAAAGATAATTTTCCATTATTTGAATATTTTTGAGATACAATATCATCAGTATATAATAAAGCATTTAAAGTAAAATCAAAAAGTAAAGTAAAAATATAAAAAGGAATTGTAATACAAAAAAGTTGAAATTGTTTAGGGAAAAATATAATTGAGATAATTTGAATTTTAGTAAATAAAAAAGAAAAAAAGATAGATTTAAAATATCTATGATCTAAATAAACTGCATTTTCAATAATAAATACCAATAATCTTCTTCTTTATTTGTCATGTTAAATAATTCTCTATAATTATTATAAAATATTTTATCTGATTTATCTTCAAAATTTTTACTTTCATTATTATGAAAACTTTGAATTGAATTAACATGTGATAATAAATTCCTTTCTGATATTTCTAATTTTCTCATTGAACATTTATTATCAATATTTTCTTTATTTTTAAATAATTCTTTTGGTTTTAAAATTGATGATGTACTATATGATTTATCAAAATAATGATTTAATAATAAATTGTCATCGGAATGTTTAGGTTTAATTTTATTTTTATTTCTTTTAATTTTTATTGGGTTTAAATTTTTATATTTTTCTTTATCAATATCAATATTATTTTCATTTAATTGATTATTATTTGTAATATCAATTGAATAAATATCATTTTCATTTTTTTGTCTAATTTTAGGTGGATTTGAAATATTAATTTTTTTTATTTTCTTCTTTTTACCTTTAAAATTTGATTTAATTTGTTTATCGAGTTTTTTTTTAGAATAACAAAAATAAATACTAACACCAATGATTGAAGAAATAAAAGAAACAAACCAGAAATAAAATCCAAAATTTTTATAAAATTTATTAAAAAACTTTTTAAAAGCATTATTACATTTAACTAATTTATAATTAATTTGATTATTTATACTTTCAAAAAAATTATATTTTTCTTCTTTAGGAATAGTTTCTTCGTTTTTTGTTTTAATTGAACATTTACAATTAACTCTCTTATTTTCTTCATTATATCCTTCATATGTACAATTATTTTCACAAATAGAAACAATATTATAAATATCATTTTGTCTATCTTTTATAGTAATATCATTATTATTTAAAGAAAAACCAAAACATTTTTCTTGATAAAATTCAGAATTAAAATCAAAAAGATTTATTCCTTCATTTGATAAATATTTTATTAATTCAACATCAATATTTGAATCTTCATTTGTTATTGTTTGAAATACATTTAATTTTACATCAGAACATAAATTTAAATCTAATTCATTTTGATTTTGATCATAAACTTTATAATTTAATATATTAACTAAAGAATTTGTTTTTGATGGAGAATTAATTAATATTATTAATAATGGAGTATTTAAATCTAAATTATAATGTTTTTTTAATATTGTTTCACATTCTCCTAAGTCAATACTTGATGATTTTGTTTTTATTGATGTATCTTGAATGATTGATGAATTTGTTATTTTAATTTCTAAATCTTTTATTTTTATTATTATATTATCATGTTGTTTTAATGTTTCTAAATTTTGTTCAATTAATAATATAATTTCTTCTTTTGAAATTTCTTCATCTTTTGACATTTTAATTGTTTCTATAATATTATTTATGATTGATTCAGTTGAAGTTTCAGTTTCACACTTAATGTTATAATCTGATATTTTTTTAATTATTCCTTTTTCACATTTGCATTCATTATTTATTAATTTGAAATTAGTTAAATTACAATCTTTTATACATATTTTAGTGTTTTCTATTAAATAATAATTTGAAGGACATTTTCTAACACATTCTTTAGTATTATAAATTAAATATAAATAATTATCATAATCACATAATTCATTATTTATATATTGAAGTAGATTATCATCATCAACATAAAAATATTTATCTTCTAAACAATCTTTTAAATTTTCATTATAAATGAATTTATTATTACAAGATTTAATACATTCTCCAGTATAAAGTAAATAAGGATAAGAAGAAGGACATTTGTGATTATCACTAAATAAACATTCATTAATTTTTTTTTGTGAATCATAATACCAAAAAGCTTTATTATTTTTACAAATAATACAATTATTAGAATATGTATAAATATAATTTTTTTTACAATTTTTACAATTCATATTTTCCTCATTAAAGTCACCATCATAACAATCATTACATGTATCATAACAAATTTTTTCATCATAATAACAAATATGATTATCATTTATATCATATTTGTAATTATCTTTACAACTTTCTTTATCACATATTCCATTATTATTTCCAATTTCAAAATCATTATTAGAACAAGTAATACATCCAGGAAAACAAATATAAATTTTAAACTGAACTGAACAATCATTTATATATACAATTAATTCATCACTTACAATTATTTGTTTTCCTAAACAATAATAAATAATTCCATTATCAATTGGGTCAATTGATATAGTAAATTCAGTATCTAATTCTAATAAATATTTATTATTTGTAGAATAAAAGATTAAATTTTCTACATTTAATCCTTGGAAAGTATTACTATCAATTTTAACATTAATTTCAGTTTGTTGAGAAATTGCTTTTAATATTATTGTATTTTCTTGAGAATTTACTGTTATATATCCATTATATAATTCAAATAAAGAAATAGGATTAAAATATTCATATATAAATGAATTAGGAATATCTTTTTTAACTAATAAATGAGAATAATCTTTACCACTATATATAAATGAGAAACTTTTAGAATATTTATTTGAATTATTTAATTCTATTAACATATTTGAATAATATTCATTTTCTTTTTTTGTTATTCTTTCAAGAATTATTGAATTTCCATGATTACCTAAATAAATTAATATTAAATCATTATTATCAATAAAACCTGAACCTGAAAATGAATTAAAATCAATATCATAACCTACAGAATTAATTTTTGATACTTCAATCGTAGATTCACCATATGCAAAATATAATTGTGAATCATCAATAAAATAAATAAAATGCATTTTTTCATAATTAAAAATATAAAAATCACTTTTAGTAGGATAAATTATTATTGTATTTGAATCACTAATATAATACATTAATCCATTATCTTTATCTCTATAAATACAAAAACCTTTCATATTACAAACAATATTTATTTTTGCATTACCATCAATATATTTTCCTAATGAACTATCAAAATTAATTTCTTGAGAAAAAGAATATTTCATATCATTAGAATCATAATTAAAAACTAAAAATCTCATAATAAGATTATTTTCTTTTAATTTACTATATCCAATTCCAATTGTTTTTTCAAAATTTGAAATTGAACATGAATAATTTGTTTTTTCATAATTTTCTGAATATTCAATATAATCAATTATAGGATTATTATTTGAAGTATTTATTATTTCTAATAAATAATTTTCTGTACAAGATGCTGCAAATATTAATGAATTATCATTTAATAAAACTAATTCTGTTGATGAGGTAAAATCAAAATTTAATTCTTTTATTTTTTGTACTGATGGATCAGGGGTTATTTTTCCAAATGCTGATGAGGTAAAATAATATCCTACTCCTTGATAATTATATGTGTACCATAATATTTCATTATTTGCATCAAATGAATTAGTTAGAAATATTATTTTTATATTGATAATAAGGAAATAACAAATAATATTTTTTCTCATTAATTTTTTTTAATTTTAAAAAAAATTGATGAAATTTTATATCAATTATAATTAATTACCTATTTAAAAAAATTTAATTCTATTTCTTTGTAATTATTGATTTTATAATTATTATTATAGATATTTTATAAGATTTAAAATTATAATATATTTTAATAAATTATACATTAATATTATATAAAAAATTAATTCAATATGAATCAATTTTTTATATTAATTATATATAATATATTTTTTCATTTGTAAATATTATTAAAAAATATTATGTTTTATTCATGAAAA
>JAEEGL011949058.1_pt1 | contig 16955 bp, 11 predicted proteins | sample 9134231 | NCBI WGS metagenome assembly JAEEGL01 (sample SAMN16246548, study PRJNA631951) | gut metagenome | biome: gut microbiome; feature: rumen; material: fiber-attached | host: Bos | place: Iran: Karaj | collected 2018-10
AAAACACTCGCCTGAGGACGATGATGAAATGATCGTCCCAGGACTGACGCCTTCGGGATGATGGCCGATGATCTCCAGTATTCGCTCTTTCATTGTCATGCGGCAAAGATATAACAATTCCGTCAAATTCCATAATTTTTTGACAAATTTGTTATACTGTAAAGCCAAAGTGTAAAGAGTTGTAAAGCCCTTTTACACTTTTTACAGTGTGGTCAAAAACGATAATGTTTGATAATCAATACCTTAACTAGTTAGGCACAGCAGATGTTTGTGTTTTGGTACAGCGTAAATGCATGGATTGTATGAAAACACTTTTACATATCGTTTTTGTGGTGACAATCGGTCTTTCCGCCCATGTGGCGGAAGCCAAGGAGCCGCAGGTGATGTCCCTTCTCGACTGTATGGAGTATGCGATCTCCAATTCCACGAAGGTGCGGATCCAGGAGGCTGCTTCCGGAGACGCAAGACTGGACAGAAGGGACGCTGCCCTCGCACTCTTCACTCCTCAGATCAGCGCATCGACCTATGCCTACTACAACTTCGGCCGAAGCATCGACCCGCAGACGAACACTTATTTCAACACGACATCCTTCCATAACAACTATGGCGTGAGCGCCGGGTATGACCTCTTCGACGGATTCAAGGCAGTGAACAACTACAAGATCTCCAAGACAGGACTTCTGATTGCCGATTCCCAGGAGAAGCAGGTAGAGGCGGATATCTGCCTGGCGGTGATGGAAGCGTACTACAATGTAGTCTATTACAAACGTCTTTGTGATGTTTATGAGGAGCAGGTTACTGTGGCTGAACAGGCGCTGACAAAGGCCAAGCGTCAGGAGGAACTGGGACAAAAGGGCCATGCAGACGTCGTACAGATGGAAGCCGACCTGGCTGACCGCCAGTATGACCTCACGAACACATACAACATGTACGAAAGCCAAAGAATGACGCTCTCCGACCTGATGTTCTGGCCAGTGGACGAGGACCTGGTCATCGACACTTCGATGCCCCTATGGCAGGTGGAGCCTGTCTCCACAAAATCCGTGGTGGACTATGCCCTCGAGCACAATCCGTCGGTCCAGATCGCCTCCTGGCAGGAGCTGAACGCCAAGAGGGAGCTGAACACGGCCAAGTGGCAGACTCTTCCTTCCCTAGGCCTGTATGCCGGCTGGAGCACAAGCTACTACACCTATCAGGGCTCCCAGACAGCGCCTTTCCATGACCAGTTCAAGAACAACGGGGGAGAGTATGTTGAAGTCTCCCTTTCCATCCCTATATTCAACAGGCTTTCACGCCTTTCGACGGTTTCACGAAAGCGCAATGCGCTGCAGAAGGCTTCCGCCGAACTGGATCAGAAAAGAAGGGATGTGGAGAGTGAGGTACGCAGAGCAGTCCAGGACCGTGACGGTGCCGCTACGGCTTACCAGCAGGCGCAGCACAAGGCTGAGGTCCAGGCTGAAGCCTACAATCTGAACCTCAAGAAACTGGAACAGGGGCTGATTTCTCCGCTGGAATTCCAGACCGCTAACAACAATTACCTGAAGGCACAGGCCGACGAGATGAACTCTCTTTTCAAGTATCTCATCAAGCAGGCCGTAGTAAAATATTACAATGGTGTCGAATACGTAAATCAGTAAGAACTATGGATAAGATCATCGAAAAGAAAACCGGTTGGCGCGTTGCGTTCACGAAGAAGGCCCTGCCGTGGTGGCTGGGGGCGCTGCTGGCGATGTTCATCATCTATCTGATCGCCCGTCCGAACAACAAGACGCTCCGGGTGGATAAGGACAGCATCACGGTTTCATCGGCAGTGATGGGCGAATTCAACGACTATATCCGCATCAGCGGTCGTGTGCAGCCGATGACGACGATCCAGTTGAGCCCGCAGGAGGGCGGCATCGTAGAGCAGATCCTCATCGAGGAAGGATCCCGCGTGAAGGCCGGCGACCCCATCCTGGTCCTGTCCAACGACAATCTTGACCTGTCCATCCTGAACTCTGAAGCCGAACTGGCCGAGAAAGAGAACATCCTGCGCAACACGCAGATCCAGATGGAGCAGCAGAAACTGGATGTCCGTCAGAACGAACTGGAGTACGGTACCCAAGTAGACCGCCTGAAGCGTGCCTACCAGCAACAGAAGGCCCTCTATGAGGATAAACTCATCGCCAAGGAGGACTATCTGAAGGCCGAGGAAGACTACAGGCTCGCCCAGCAGAAATACGAGCTCATCCGCGAACGTTCGAAGCAGGACAGCCTCTATCGCGGAACCCAGATCGACCGCATGGAGGAGTCATTGGAGAACATGCTCCTGAACATGTCGATGATCCGACGAAGAAAGGACAACCTCATAGTAAAGGCTCCCATCGATGGCGAGTTGGGTCTGCTGGATGTCGTCCTGGGGCAGTCGATCGCATCCGGCACCAAGATCGGACAGATAAACTCCGTGGGAACTTATAAGGTGGAAGCCCAGATCGACGAGCACTATATCGACCGCGTTGTGGATGGCTTGGAGGCCACTTTCGAGCGACAGGGTGACACTTATTCGACCATCATCCGCAAAGTCTACCCCGAGGTCCGTGACGGCAAGTTCAAGGCTGATTTCAAGTTCGACGGCGAGCAGCCCGACAACATCCGCTCCGGTCAGACCTACTACCTCAATCTCCAGCTTGGCCAGCCCGAAGAGGCAGTGATTATCCCAAGAGGCACCTTCTATCAGAAAACCGGTGGGAAATGGATATACGTTGTCAACAAAGAAGGCAACAAAGCCGTAAAGAGAGAAATCCGTATCGGCAGGCAGAATCCCCAGTACTACGAAGTGCTGGAAGGCCTGGAGCCCGGCGAAAAGGTGATCACCTCCGGGTATGATACCTATGGTGATAGTGATGTGTTGATATTCTAAAGACAATAAAAAAGTAAAATTCAATAGTTATGATCAAAGTATCCAACCTTTGCAAGGTCTTCCGCACGGAAGAGATTGAGACTACTGCGCTCAATGGTGTATCATTTGAGATCAAAGACGGCGAGTTCGTCGCCGTTATGGGGCCTTCGGGCTGCGGCAAGTCAACCCTCCTCAATATTCTAGGTCTGCTGGACAATCCTACCAGCGGCTCCTACGAACTCCTAGGCACGGAGGTAGCAAATCTCAAAGAGAAGGAGCGCACCAAGTTCCGAAAAGGCAACATCGGCTTCGTGTTCCAGAGCTTCAACCTGATCGATGAACTCAATGTCTATGAGAACATCGAGCTTCCGCTTCGTTATCTGAACATCAGCGCCAGCGAGCGCAAGGCTAAAGTGACGGAGATCATGAAGCGTATGGCCATCAGCCATCGTGCTCAGCATTTCCCGCAGCAGCTCTCGGGCGGTCAACAGCAGCGCGTAGCCATCGCCCGTGCCGTAGTCGCAGGACCGAAGCTGATTCTCGCCGATGAGCCAACCGGTAATCTCGACTCCAAGAACGGCAAGGAGGTCATGGATCTGCTGAAGGAACTGAATGCTGAAGGCACCACAATCGTCATGGTGACCCACTCCCAGAAAGACGCTGCCTGCGCCCAGAGGACAATTGACCTCTTCGACGGTCAGATCGTATCGGACGTCAAGAACGAACTATAACAAAATGCCCGGCCAAGACCGGGCACGACAAGAATCTTTATGAAGAGCTACCTGAAATTCCTGTCCCGGAACAAGTTGTACACCGCCATCGAGTCGGTGGGACTGGCGGTGAGTCTGGCGTTTGTCATTATCATCGGCAGTTATGTGTGGCAGCAGTTTGCTGTGACTCGTGAACACCCGGAAAGGGAAAGAGTCTATGTGCCTGGAACGCCTGGATTTCCGGCGCTTACATACGGTTTCCCGGATGCCATCGGAGACATTCCGGAAATCGAGTCCGTTTCCAGGATGTGCAATGTGGGGGTGTATCCTGTCATCCGGGGAGAGCAGACGGAAGCGGAGTGCGTCGGAGTAGAACCGGCATTCTTTGAGATTTGTCCTCAATTCCGCTTCGTGGATGGCTCCGCAGATGTGCTTTCCGTTCCATCGAACGTCATTATTACAGCTTCCTTTGCAAGAAAGCACAGCCTTTCGCCAGGTGATGCTCTTGACATCAGCGGGAACAGCTATCTCGTGGGTGCTGTATTGGAGGACCTGAAAGGCGCGGTCATCAAGCCTTATGATATATTCATAAATGCTGCTGTTTACAAAGACAACTGGCAGCCTTTCGACAACTATGGCAGTACGGTCACGCTGCTCAAGGTCCGTCCTGGAACAGACAGGAATGATCTTTATGACAAATTGGAAACCGTCTGCAAGGACGTTTATTCAAGCATCTATGGGCAGGCTTTCTTTGAACATCTGGAACTCTCACGTTATGATGAATTGTTTTTCAAAGAGACGGAGGGATTTTTCCGGCATGGAGACAAAGGGACGCTCAGAATCCTGACGCTGGTTGGACTCTTGCTGCTTCTTTCGGCCATACTGAACTATATCAATCTGTCTGTCGCACTCACCGGAAAGAGAGCGAAGGAAATGGCCGTGAGGCAGTTATCAGGCGTTTCAAGAGTCGGTATCATCTGTAAGTACGTGGCTGAATCCATCGCTTTCACTGCAGTATGCTTTGCTGCCGGCCTATTGCTCGCGGAAGCCTTCTGCCCGGCCATGAATGCACTTTTGAACAATCCGGATATCCCGATAAAAGTAATCTGGTCTCCGGGGTATGTATCGGCATATATCGTCATCATACTGTTTGTGGGAGCGCTCAGCGGTATCTTCCCGGCAACGATGGCGGGTCGCTATAAACCTGTAGACGTGATGAAAGGCGGATACCGGCGCAAGAGCAAGATGGTATTCAGCAAGGTATTCATCGTGCTGCAAAACACATTGGCCGTCATCCTCATTGCGCTGGCTGTCACGATGGAGGCGCAGATGCGGAAGACACAGGAGCGACCGATGAACTGCAACATCGAGAACATTTTCTTCCTGGATGATTATTTCGGTGAAGACGATGCTCCTTTGAAAGATGCCCTTGAGGCGCTCCCTTGCGTGAAACGGATCGGAAGAAGTTCTGGAGTGCCCGGAAATATCAATATGGGCCAGTACAGCACCACCCGGGATGGACAGGACATCATCTACAAACTGATCCGGATGGACAGTACTGCTTTTTCGATGTTCGGATTCGAGATTCTGGAGGACTTCCATGCGCCACAATTCAATAGCGTCTGGTTCTCGGACAAGAGTTTTACCGCTACCGGTTTCGATTCTGACTATCACGACATCAGCAGCACGCTAAGCAGAAGGACGCAAGGATGCGAACATGTTGCCGGAGTTTTCAAGTCATTCCCGACCAACAACGCAAATATCGGAGAAGAAGACTATGCCATCGTTTCGCTTATGCGTTCTGAAGACATCCCTTTCGCCGGTTTGGCCATAGAAACTACACCGGACCGGAAAGAGGCGAAAGAACAGATCATGGAAGCTTATGATAACTACACCAAGGGCAATCAGATATACGGAAACTTAGCCTTCTGGGTTGACGAGAATATCGCTGAAGCATGGAGACCTGCCCGCAACAATATGAGGCTGGTGGAGATCTTTATGCTCCTCTCCATTATTATCGCTCTGCTGGGTCTGGTGGCCATGAGTACTTATTACGCCGATGAACAATCCCGCGACATTGCAGTACGGAAGGTCTTCGGCGGTACGGTGGATACAGAAGCTTGGAGAACGATCAGGGATTATATGGTGCTCGTCGGTATAGCCTGCATCATAGGCATTCCGATAGCCGTTTATGCTGCTCAGGAATATCTGAAAGACTTCATCTACAAGTTGGAGGGCTATTGGTGGATATTTGTGGTGGCCGCATTTCTTTCGGGGATCATTGCTTTTGCATCTGTCATCTGGCAGGTGATGAAGGCAGCCAAGACAAATCCGGCGATTGCACTGAAGAAAGAATAGCATGACAACAAAAACGGATATTTGGATCAAGGTGTTGTCCCTGGGAGTGGGGCTGGCGGTGGGAATCGTGCTCATTGCCAAGGTGTTCTTTGAACTGAGTTATGACAGTTTCTACAAGGACATCGACCGAGTGTACACAATCAATACCTGGATTGATCAGCAGGGGAACGAGAATGATTATGCGCAGGTGAGCGGCGCCGTGGCAGTGGGCTTTATGGAGGAAGTGCCAGGCGTTGAGGCCGGTACCCGTACCACTTCCGTTTTCAACAGCGACACCTATCTGGACGAGGATGGAAACAAACTCACCGGTCGGCTGGTTTGTGCCGATACCTGCTTCTTCAAAGTCTTCGACCGGCCGATTCTCGCTGGAGATCCTGTGAAGGTGTTGAGCAATTGGGGATGCGTTATGGTGAGCCGGAGCTTTTCGGAAAAGATGGGTGGCGTACAGAAGGCAATCGGCAGGCAGATTTACAACGAGGACATGGCGGGGTTGAAACTGACGGTCGAGGGCGTATATGAGGACTTTCCGAAGAACGGCAGCCTTGACTATGACATCCTTCTCTCCATGGAAACCTACGGCAAACAGAGCACTGACAACTGGCTGGGCAATGACCGGTACAAGGGCTATGTGAAGCTGATGCAGGGTGTTGACCCGAATCCCCTAACAGATGCCATCCGGAAGATGCAGGAGACGCACCAGCCGCTGGAAACGCTGGAGGCACGTGGCACCACCATGCGTTATTTTCTTAAGCCGTTCAGCAAAATGCACACCTCCGTTCCTGAGGTGAAATCGCAGGTGATTCTGCTCTCCATTGTGGCGGTTCTGCTCATACTCATCTCTCTGCTGAACTACATCCTGAATGTGATCTCCTCCTTGGTGAAACGCTCCAAGGAAGTGGGAGTGCGGAAGTGCTATGGTGCAGAATCCAAACACATCTACAGCATGCTGACCAAGGAGGCGATGCTGCATGTCGTGCTGGCGCTGCTCCTTGCTACCTTGATTATTTTTGCGGGCAGAAGCATTGTGGAGAACCTGCTGGGCGTACCGTTCCAGACGCTTCTGGTTCCTCAGAGCATCGCGGGCATCGTGGCGGTAATCTTCTTCGTGCTGGTGATTTCGATTGTGGTTCCTGCCGAACTTTACCAGCGGATTCCTGTCTATGCGGCCCTGAAGAACTATACGGAGACCTCCCGGGCTTGGAAACTGGGCCTCCTGGGTGTGCAGGTGCTTATCAACGTCTTTCTGGTGGTGATGATGCTCATTATCGGCCGGCAATATCAGAAAGTGTCCAATGCCGATACCGGGTATGACTACAAGAACCTGTACTATTTCGATATGTTCGATGGTGACCGTCAAGCATTGGTACGCGCCTCTGAAACCCTTCGCAGTCTTCCGGAAGTAGGCGCTGTGGCAGCCGCATACAATCTGCCGTTCGAAGGTTCCAACGGTGACAATGTATATCTGCCGGACGATGACCGCGAACTCTTCAATATCGCCGACCAATATGAGTGCTCCGAAGATTTCTACGACCTGATGGGAATCCAGTTCCTTGAAGGCCGTGCACCCAGGGATTCCTCCGAGATTGTGGTGGACGAGAAGTTTGTGGCCAAGATGGCGGAGTTCACGGATTGGAGTGACGGGGCAGTAGGAAAGCAGATATTCGTAACAGGACACGACCGCTCAAGTGATACCGACAGAAGTTACTTCACGATTTCAGGTGTGTACAAAAGCTATCTCATCGGCAACCTGACCGGCGTTGACCCGCGTCCTAGTGCCCTATTCTATGGAGAGATCGGCAGCATGGATTCCTGGATGCCGCACACCTTCTTCAAGGTCAATCCCGAGGCTTTGCCGAAGGTCAAAGATGCATTGGAGCAGGCTTTGGAGGGCAGGGAAATCAACATAATGTCTTATGAGGAGCAGATGCGTGCCGCATACGCCGACAGCAAGAAGATGCGCAATACAATGGCCATAGGGGCCGTGTTCAGTCTTCTGATCGCACTGCTGGGCCTGATCGGCTTTATCCGCGACGAGAGCCTGCGGCGCAGCAAGGAAGTGGCCGTGCGAAAAATCAACGGCGGTACTACCTCCGATATCCTGGGCACCTTTGCCAAAGATATCATGTTGCTGTCCTCTGTGATGGCGGTCATCGCCTGCATTGTCGCTTTCTTCGTAGCACACAAGTGGCTGGAACAGTTTGCCGAGAAGGTGTCATTGAATCCGCTCTATTTCATTGGCAGCGCAGTCCTGGTACTGACCATTGTACTTATTGCAGTTGTCCTCAATTGCCTGAAGATTGCCCGGGCCAACCCGGTGGAATCTCTAAAGAACGAGTAGTATGAAAAGTTATCTGAAATTCCTGTCCCGCAACAAGCTGTATACCGTCATCGAGGCGGTGGGGCTGGCGGTGAGCCTGGCGTTTGTGATTCTGATTGGCTCCTATGTTGTGCAACAGCATGAAGTGGCGCATGAATCCCCCCAGTGGAAGCGTACTTTCGCGCTGGGAAGTGACGATTTCCTGGGCCTTACCTACTGGGACAAGGAAGAACTGGAGATGAACATCCCGGAGGTGGAGGCTGCGACGCATGTGGCCTTGCTATGGGACCCGGTCATCCGTTACGGCGAATTGCAGCTTCGATGTACCGGAATGGAAGCCGATGCCGACTTTTTCAAGGTCTTTCCGGAGTATCATCTCGTGGAAGGAAGTTTGGAGGATTTCTTGGCCAAGGACGATGTCCTCATCAGCGAGTCCTTTGCCAGAAAGATCGCCGATCATATCGGTAATGACGGCTCTGTCACTCCAGACTTTACGGGGAGTATCATCGGGAGTGTCATCGAGGTGGATGACTCTAAGTGCACCGTCAAAGGTGTCTATTCCGATTTTGACGGCACCTTTTTTATGCCATACGACATCATTACGAATATCGAAAACAGTTGGGCGGCAGGACAGGACAAAGCATTCAACAGTATCGGTAATTACACAACCTTTTTCCGCGTACGTGAAGATGCAGACTTGGAGAATATGCAGGCCAAGGTGAAAGGCCTCCTGCACAAAAACTATGATTCTTCCTGGAGTGCCGAAAGAGTGGACACCTGGAAAGCTTACCGGATGGACGAGGCCTTCTTCTTCACCGGAAGTAACAATGGTCTCACCCGTACAGGGAATGCCCAAATGCTGCGTCTGTTGACCATCGTAGTTCTGCTGTTACTGCTCAGTGCTATTTTCAATTACGTGAATCTGAGCCTGGCTCTGACGGGAAAACGATCCAAAGAAATGGCCACCAGGCGCCTGCTGGGAGCCGACAAAACCGGGATACTCTGGAAACACATCAGCGAATCCGTGGCTTTCACTGCCGTCTGTTTCGCAGCGGCGCTGCTGCTGGCCGATCTTCTTGCCCCGATGGTGAACAATCTGGTTTCCACGAATGATCCCGATGAAATGATGCTGGGCATCGACACAAGTGTCGGACTCTCACTTATGTTGACTCCGGGGTATCTCATCGCATATGTCGCAGGTATCCTGGTCCTGGGCGTAGTCAACGGTTTGCTCCCGGCATTTGCCGCCTCCCGCTACCAACCCATTGACGTGATAAAGGGTACTCTCCGGCGCAGGAACAAAATGGTGATGAGCAAATTGTTCATCATTGTTCAGAACGTGCTTTCCGTCTTGTTGATTGCCCTTGCTCTGGTGATGGAGGTCCAGATGCGCCATATGCTTACCAGGCCGATGCATTCCGCCACGGAAAACCGTTACTACATCGAGTATTCTGCACAGGACTACGATGCAATGAAGTTGTTCAAGGACAAAGTGGAGAGGTTGCCCTTTGTGACGAAAGCGGGCGTTGGACGCGGTATCCCCGGAATGATCAATATGACGATGGGCATAAAGGTGGATGAAGAGCATCATGTGAACATACCTGTCATTATCTGCGACAGCACATATTTCCAGTTGCTGGGATTGGAGGTGGAGGATGACTTCGACCATCCGCTGATACATTCGCTATGGATGAGCCGTTCTGCCTTTAATGCAGCCGGCGTATCGGATACCTCTACAGTATTCCCGCGGAGAATCAGCATGAATGGCGCTCAGCCGGAGTTTATCGGAGGAGTCGTAGCTGATTTTCCGGCTCATCCAGCCTCGGCCAGCGATCTGAACCCTAACGGATGCGTCATCGTCACAAGGGCCGAAGAACTCAACTGGTCCAACTCCCTGCTCATCGGCACCACCGGTGAAGATATTTCCTACGATGAACAGATCCGTCAGGCCTACCGGGAATATCGGCTGGAGACCTCCGGAGTAGAAGAGGCCGCCTGGCGGCATGGCTTCATCAAGGATATCAACCGCAATCAGTTGGCGCCTGTACGTCGCACCTTGCACCTGGTTGAGCTTTTCGCTGTTCTGGCAGTGCTGATATCCCTTCTGGGCCTGTTGGCCATGAGCACTTACTTCGCTGATGAAAACACCAAGCAGATTGCTGTGCGGAAGGTGTTTGGCTCTGATGTGAGCAATGAGACGTGGAGAAATGTCCGCAGCTATATGGTCTTGACAGGCATCGCTTGTGTGATCGGCATTCCGCTGGCAATCTGGGCAGCAAGGGTATATCTGGAGCGATTCGCATACCGGATCGAAGGATACGGATGGGTGTTTGTGGTGGCGATCTTGATTTCGCTGGTCATTGCATTCGGAACCGTCCTTTGGCAGACGCTAAAGGCCGCCAGGACAAATCCTGCTATTGAACTGAAGAAAGAATAGGAAATGCCCGTTTAAAGCCTAATAGTTCGAAATAGTGGATTTGCAGTCACGCGATAACCCCATTAGAGAAATGTTCTCTGATGGGGTAAGTTTTGTTTGGGTACTACAAGTGGAAGGACCGGAAGACTACACCATACTGCCGGTTTTTAAATATCTTTCACTTGATCTCAGAAAGCTCCAAACTCAGGTTTATGTTCCATGCGATAGCTCTCAACATGCTTCGCAATCTCTTCTTCTGAATTGTAGATGGACTGATCCTTGAGACTGCTTGAAAAGATGCTGATCCAATCATTGTCAGAGATCTTCCATATCTCGTGCCTGCCAAACAAGTAGAGCATATCAAGGGTACAATGCCAACAACATAAGGACCTCTTGATGGATTTGGCAAGAGCCTTTATTGATTTTGCATGCAAGATTATGTCTTCATCACATATTGGAGTCAGCATTAAACAAGAGCCACCTGACAGAATATCTTCAGAATCAAATATGTCTGTTCCTTCACCTGTCCTCACCCAGATATCACCTAACTTATGATAGACAAAGTGTCTATTGTTTTTCTTTTTGATCAGGATATCCTCACCCACTTCAAGAATGACATCTTCCTCTGCCCCCATTGCACGAGCCATCATACGTGCATCAAAAAATCCTAAGCCATACTTGGAATGCAATTCATTTATCTGAGGGAACAACTGTCTTTGTGGAAACTGTGAACTCCACATATTTACATACTCCTTGAAACAGCCCTCTCTGATCATCAGGCGGGCTTCAGATTCTTCACAGATTCGTATGGTTACCATTCTTGATGTGTTTTTGCTGTTAAAAAACCGGCCGGAGTACCTGGTAAGGCAAGTTCCGACCGGAGGAATATATTGACCTATGGACAGCGTTCGGGGACATTGACAAGACCGCAATCAAAAACCCGGACGACTCGAGATCGTGTGCGATAGCGAAGTCAGCCATTTTTGTTAACGCGGCCTTAGGTTGCTCCCGTAAAGGGACTGCATTCAAGCTTATCAACCCGGCTTACGGCCGCATGAGAGATTGCATCATCCGGAAAAGAATTCCATAACTGAAACCGGCTTCGCTGTCTCCATTGCAAGTGAAGGCAACTTCGAACCCATTACTGGTGCCGGTCCTTATTATGGCCAGGCGGAGATCGGATACCCCCTCAGCTATCCATATTCGGACCTTCAGCCCCCTAAACCGGAGGCCTGGGTCCTGGACAATAATTCAAAGAACTTGTGAATGATAGGGGTGAATGCTACTTGGCATTTACAACAGCATTCACTTTTTCATATACCTCCCTCAGATTCTGAGGGATCACAATCTTCAGTGCCTTCACTTCAGAGTCATACTGAGTCCTTTCCACCTTTCTTGTGTCAAGCCAAAGCTTCATTGCAGTCAAGGCATCATTTGCATAGTGCTTGTTGGCTTCAGCCACCCTCTCATCCACCTCAGCCTTGAGTTTATTGAACTCTGCCTGAATGGTTCTGTATTCCTTCTGAAGTTCAAAGAAAACAGAGTCAATCTGCTCAGCAGTAAAACTGCTGGAGAAAGTATTGATTTCTGCTTCTTGACCTTTTCCCACAACCTTGATAGGATCTTTTGTGTGCTCAAAGAACTCCTTGCGAGCCTTTGCAAATGCCCCATCGGGGTGAATGAAAGAGCCAATAGTGGCACACTTTGCCTCAAGGGCATAATACCTTGCTTTCTGTTCAGCAGTAAGTTTTCCAAACTCCTCATCAAAAGTGGCTTCTTTCCTTGCAGAAGGTTTCTCAAGGTCTTTACGACCACCCTTGATGAGCTCCTCTACATGCTCCTCAAAAGCAGCATCAGAACTCATTTGGTTCTTTGCCTTGATGCCCTCCCTCAGATAGGCTATTAGGGATTTGAGTGCTCCTATCTCCTTGAGACCAGAGGCCAGGGCCTCAAGTTCAGATTTCTCTGACTCATTCTCCACTCTGAAAGTCTTGCCTGCAATGGCAAGCATATAGTCCCTTGAATAGAATCTGAGAGATTCAAGTCTGCTTACCAGAGCCTCATACATCTCCTTTGCAATGTTTGCCAAATGATTGGCACTTGTAATGGTAAGGCCGTCCTTACCCAGCATGTTGTTCTGCTTCATGTTCATTCTCTGCATTTGTTCCATCATTTATACCGGAGCCCTTTCAATTTCTTTCACGTAGAACGAAATTTTTGCTGAAAAAGATCGAAACGGGCATGAATGCCACATCTAACCTTGGTAGGAGTTGACACCGTTCCCTTTAGAGAATGACCCGGCATATTCCGGATCTTCCGGAATAAGGGATGCCGCACTCGGAGTATATCTGAGTGTTGTCGGTTTGAGAAGCGCTCTGTTTTAGGCTTGTCCTAATGATGATCGCATATGTGACTGACAGTGCCGCTAGCGCATGAGATCATCCTTCCAAACGGTAAAATGGAAATCATGAGACTTTGGAACGAGAGCAGAAAGCTCCTTTAAATCCGGAAGCATGCCTTCAACCAGTTTGATGTCGTCTGGAGACGGGAGGGATGAGAAAGAGATGCCGATCCGTTCATATAGTACCGAATAGTATTTCTCATGAAAAGGGCCGCAGATGAACAGTTCTCCTTCCCTGGAGATTTGTTTCTCCAGCGGAGGATGCACCAATTCGAATCCCCATTTCTCGTAATAGTCACCTTCAGCCCAAAAGAGATCCTGGGCCGAAGAGAGACCCTGGTCAGATGAATTATCCATGTCAATGGACATGCCGTCCTTGAGAAGAGGGGAGAGCCGTCCGACAACAGAAAGAATACGCCCGATCATTTTGAAGTCGTCCTCATCAGCGAAAGAGTCCCAGATACTGCTGACATCAAGGACAAAGCCGTTCCCTGCCGCGAAACGGAGGGTAATGGCCTCCGTATATAACACGTCGACATCAGAAACAACAGGGACGCCGGCATGCCTTCCTGCAAGGAACTTGTCTTCAAGCGGAGTGCACTCGATCATCTTCAAGGCCGCCTCGTAATTCTTTTTGGCCAGTTCGCGGGTGGGGGCGTCCTGAGCCCTCTCATACAGCCAGGAACCGTCAAAATCCATGTGAAGGCTTTCCGGGTAAAATGTTTCAAACATGACCTGTGCAAATTGAAAAGATAGTTCTCATGCAAATATTAATAAATCATTGCTTTTTTTATACGCGTCTTGCCCCTGTAAGTTTGTCCGATTCGTATGGAATACATATCTTTAAGAAATGATTTCCTCTCATATGAAAATAGCCCCCATTATTATACTCTGCTCCCTTACTATTTGCGCCTGCAATAAAGGATATGATGGCCTTCCGATTCCATCTGAACAGGAAGAAGTGATGCTCCGCAATTGGATCGCCAAGATTTCTTCAGATGAGTTCGGGGGGCGTAAACCCATGTCCCCTTATGAGGAAGTCACTACAAGTTATCTCATCTCCCAGCTTGACAGCCTTGGCATCCAGCCGGCTTTCGGCGGAAGTTACTCTCAGGAGGTCCAGCTGATTTCCACACAGAGCACCTTTGACGGAGGAGGCATATCATTCAAAGGAAAATCCGGAAGGGGAGTGCTGAGCAGTCCTGAAGATTTCGTGGGCTGGACATCCCGTCCCGAAGAAAGGGTTGACCTTCCTTCGACCAAAGTCGTTTTCTGCGGATTCGGAATCAACGCCCCTGAATTCTCCTGGAATGACTTCGACGGAGTCGATGTCCAAGGTAAGATAGTCCTTGCGATGGTGAACGACCCCGGCTTCTATGACGCATCCCTGTTTCAGGGAAAGAACATGACCTATTACGGCAGGTGGACATACAAGTTCGAGGAAGCGGCAAAAAGGGGAGCGGCCGCATGTCTTGTCATTCATGAAACGGATGCAGCCGGATATGGCTGGAACGTCTGTGCCAACCATGTCGGAAGCAATTTGGCTTTGTATGATTCCTTGACGGGGAATTCTTCCAGGCTCCCGATGAACGGGTGGATCCATAAGGAAGGCTGCAGGAAACTGTTTTCAAGTGCCGGAATTGATTTCGATGAGGCCATTTCTTCAGCTAAAAGGCATGGTTTCAAGCCGATTGAACTGGATCTTTCCGCAGATATCAAGATGGATGTTTCCCATGAAATACGCAAGTCCCGCAATATCGGCGGAATTCTGCCGGGAAGAACCATTCCCGATGAGGCAGTAGTCCTTTCAGGCCATTGGGACCACTTGGGAATCGGAACTCCTGACGAGAGCGGAGACACTATCTACAATGGCGCCGCCGACAACGCTTCGGGTGTTGCAGCGACCCTTCTTTGCGCCGCACAGTCCGTCAGACTTTCCCGTAGACCGGACCGTTCGCTTCTGTTCCTTTTCTACACTTCGGAAGAAAGCGGCCTTTTCGGATCGGAACATTACTGCAACTTCCCGGCGGTTCCGATGGAAAAGACTCTCGCCTGCATAAATTTCGAGAGCGTCGCACCTGACCCACTCACCCATGACGTGATAGTGCTGGGAGGAGGGAACAGCATACTTGATGATTATATTGTCCGTGGAGCGCAGCGGCAAGGACGTTACGTAACCTTCAATGAGGACAATTCCGACGGATGGTTCTTCCGTTCAGACCACTTCAACTTCGTGAAAAAAGGTGTCCCTGCAGTTGTCATAGAACCAGGTGTGGACCTTGTCGATCCTGACCACCCTAACAAGTACCCGTTCGACCTTTGGTACCATAAGCCAAGTGATGAATACCACCCTGACTGGGACTGTGAGGGTACACTCGCTCATGTGCATCTTATGTTCGGCGTCGCTTTGGAACTCGCTTCCGCCCAAAAGCACTGAGTTTCAAAAACATTTCATATCCTGATCATCTAATTGTCTTATTTCTAATCTATTATCCAATATATATGGGTTATCGAGAAGAAGCCATAGAATGCGTTAAAGATCATGTTCTCCCGATCCATCAGCAAATATATGCCAAGTATAATGGGGATTTCGACAGGATCTACTCGGAAGGGTACAATAGCAAGTCTTATCAGGGCAGGGTGATTGAGCCGGGGAAGGTTTACGAACTGAGTTATCTGGAATGTTCCTGCCCCAAGGTGAAGTGTGGGCTCAGGAGCAATCCGGAGCAATGCGAATGTTCCAGACAAAGCATATTATTCATTCTCTCGCAGCTTGAACCTGACAGTCGGTTTGATGTAAGGATTGAGGATACGATACTCCGAGGTGGCGAACGTTGCACTTTCAGGATAACAAGACATGCCGGCACGAAGCGATTGATTGCTTTCTGCGGGCTGAACTGCGAAAATTGTGACGCCTACCTCGCTACGAAGAACAATGACCAGACACTGCGGGAGAAGACGGCCAAAATATGGGCGGAACTGAACAATGCACCCATTCTTCCGGAACACATCAACTGCGAGGGTTGCCGCATGGACGGAACGAAAACGGTCTTCTGCTCTTCCTTGTGCGAGATTCGCAAGTGCGCGGTGGCCAAGGGTCTCGAAACCTGCGGCGAATGTGTGGGGAAGAGTACTTGCCCGAAGGTCGGTGCCATTTGGCAGAATGATCCTCAGGCGAAGAAGAACCTGGAATCTCTCGAATAGTGCTTGTCGCATCCGAAAGGTGGTTGTCATGGATGATTTGTTCCGGGAGGAATGATGCAATGGTTTGACTTTGATAAATCGGAATTAATGATAGGCAAAAGACTGTTCAATAGGGGGGACTTGAAGAGAAAACAGCGTACTTCTTTTCAAAGGAGAAGCAGAAAGAACAAGATAGTGCTATCCAGTCTCTCTGGACGATATGTGATGGTTATATGAATAAAAAAGGATACAATTAATAAAATGAATAGAGATTTGAAATTTTGTCAGAGTTGCGGTATGCCGCTAACAGAAGATGTCCTCGGCACGAATGCTGACGGCAGTAAGAATGAAGATTACTGCATGTATTGCTACAGGGATGGCAAATTCTTGCAGGACTGCACGATGGAAGAGATGATCGATCATTGTGCGCAGTTTGTCGGTGCAGTGAACGATGGATTGGAGAACCCCATCACCAAAGAGGAGTATATCGGCCAAATGAAAACGTATTTCCCACAGCTGAAGCGTTGGCGCCAAACGTTGAATGTCAGTAACGATGAAGTCATGAATGTCAACCCTGCTTTGGCAGGCGTTAAAGAACTCATTGCCCAGATGGCCGACAAACTGCCGATCGCTTACATCTCATCAGTCGACAAAGACGGTTTTCCCTGGACCAAGGCCATGTTGAAGCCACG